>Ga0181598_1002889_pt1 | contig 15230 bp, 11 predicted proteins | sample 041ome_4_FD_153295 | JGI IMG/M metagenome (GOLD analysis project Ga0181598, IMG submission 153295) | Coastal salt marsh microbial communities from the Groves Creek Marsh, Skidaway Island, Georgia - 041404US metaG (spades assembly) | ecosystem: Environmental > Aquatic > Marine > Intertidal zone >... | reverse complement strand
TCAGGGAAGCTGGACTATCCGTAAAAATCGCCGCACCCGATCTCGCTTACATTGGGTACCAAGGGAGTGAACTATCCCGTTTTCTTCCCACCATTCATTCTAAGGCGGTCGATGTTGTGGCCTATCATATGTACGACAGTTACAAAGATGGCATGGATGGCAGTTTGTCTACACTCCGGGAAAACAGCCGAAAAATTGGCCAGATCCGTAGAGAACATTTTCCCCAAAAAGAATTCTGGATGACCGAAACAACTGGCGCCCAATGGAACAATGATATTTGGCACACCTATGGTTGGATGCCTGAACTCACGGAGTTTGACAAAGCTTTACTCGCCGCTCAGTACGCCCATATGACCTTAGCGGATGCACAAGCAAATGTCTTTATGTGGTGGGGTCTGATTTATTCGCTTGCTCCACATCATGTCAAAAACCCAAAAGTACAGCAAAAGCACCGCGATGAAGGCCTTGTTTTGGTGGAGGAAAAACCCGGGCCCAGTGGCAGGCAGGAACTTGTCGAACGAACTAAGAAGTTTTTTATGATCAAGCAATACTCCGGATTCATCACCGATGATTTTAGGAAAGTCTCTATCAATTCGCCTGACCCTCTCTGGGTATCCGCTTATTTTAATAGAACAAAGAGCAGTGGAGTAATTGTGGCGATCAATCCATCGGCGGATTCAATATCCTTGGATGTCACCTTGCCTGAGGGAATGAAAACCAGAGGGGCTTACCAAACAGACAAAAATCTGAATTGTGAATCCGTTTCTGCTGATTCTCCACTTCCTGGACGGGCGGTGCGTACCATTTTATATTCCGCCAACCAATTAGAATAGAGGATCCGTTGGGAACCGGTTAATGGTATAGTGTCTGGATTGGGGCACCGTCTTCAATTTACGAATTTCCGCCCGCAACGAACGAATGGCATCGGAGAAAATAATCTCCTCGATCTTTTCCGCTTGGTGTTGTTCCTCTGCTTCCTTCAGAGCTTTTTGTAAACCTGTTGCATCAAGCTTTTGCTTTTTCGCATTAGAAATGGCCGCTTTGCCCAATTCAATCAGTGCATACATTCCTGGTTTGTACGCATATCCGTTTTTCAAAAACCTGGAATCCGCTTGGGTAGCATAAGGAACGGTCTGAAAATCGGGGAGAGGTTCGGATGTGATCAGGAATCCTTGGGTATCCCGCAGGCAAAATACCGCATGGGTGGCTCCCGGGGGCATGTTTGCTTCGACCCGCCCCGGGGAAATTGTAGCCCTGGTTTTGAGCCATTCCTCACGGTGCCCGCCGGTTTTATCGAACTCCCGGGGGTTGAGGGTGTAGAGTAAATGGGCCTTCTCAATGGCGGCTTTACCTTCACCCTGTTCGATCTTTACCCATATCCGGTCCTCTTGTGACCCCAGTTCAATGACCCTGGGGGAGGCCTCTCGCTCCTCCTTGTTCACCCCATGGGATCCAAGGTTGCGGTAGGGCATGGTGACTCCGCTGTCTTCAAGAAATGAATTCAGTTCGGCAAGCATCGCATCCCGGATCTTAGGGAATTGATCGGCGAGGTTTATGGCTTCGCTCAGATCCTCGTTATTGTCGCCTAGCTTCCTGACTCGAAATAATTCAACCAACTCCTTATTTTCCACACCCGACCACCTGCCGGCGTATCCAACCCCGAGGTTGTGGACGAGCTTCCAGGGCCCTTTTCTCATCGTAATCGCCATGTGGCTTTCCATGGGGTAGAACCAGTAGATTGCTTCCCGCTCGCTGCCATCGGGTTGCAGAACTTGCCGGGATGTTCCCTGCATCAGTGGAAGAACATTGCACCCGTCCAGCTCAAGGGATGGGTCCAGCTCCATGCCTGCCATTTCCATAAAGGTGGGGTAGAGATCGATCAAGTTGATCGGGGTCTCACAGGCCGAACCGGCTGGCACGCCCGGGCCGCGGACGATAAAGGGGACCCGCAGTCCACCCTCATAATTGTTCATCTTGCCGCCCCGTAAAGGACTGTTGTCGGTGATGGGTTCGTGCTGGCTGCCCACCCAGCCGCCGTTGTCTGAGTCGACGATGACATAGGTGTTGTCGATCAGTTTGTGTCCAGGGTTTCTGGGGTCCTCGGTATTCTCCAAATAACGGACCACCTTGCCTATGCTCCAGTCCACCGCATCGACCATCGCCGCATAGTAGGGGTTTGTATGGCCCCGCTTCTCTGCATTGAGTGGGCCTGGGTCAGTTGGGAAATCAATTCCCATCTTTTTACAGTAGTGTTCCAATCGCTTACGGTCCCGGGTAGCGATGGGCCCATGCACATAAAGCGGGCAAAAATTAAGAAAGAAGGGCTTATCCTTATGTTTGCGGATAAAGCCGACCGCCAGATCGGTGGGTTTGTCAAAGGGGCGGCCGTCCCCGTCCAGTTGGTAGGGGTCATTCGGATCGTCAGTGGCAAAGTCCCCTAAGCGGTGAGGAACCATTCGTTGCCAGGCACCACCAAATGAATTTCTTATACCATCCTTGGGGTTCCATAGTTCTTGGTCGTTATAAAAAAGAGGACCTCCATTTTCTTCCAAAAATCCAAAGTCAAAGCCCTGGTCCGTAGGAAAGGGAAACCCTCGGTATTTTCCTCCCGCATGCCATTTGCCCACATGACCACTGTAGTAGCCCGCTTTTTTTAGGGTTTCCGGAATCATCGGTTCCTCCACTGGTAAGCCATAGAGATAATAAGGCGGAATTAAGGGAATGTTGGGTTGGTGTGCACGGGGCAACTGACCACCCGTCACACTGTAAACCCCCGTATTAGCGGGATACTGTCCACGCAGAAAAGACACCCGAGAGGGTGCACATACGGGCGAGGGAGAATAGGCCTCCGTAAAACGCCTCCCCATCTTGGTCAGGCGGTCGAGGTTGGGCGTTTCGTACACCGCATCCCCGCCTATCTTGTGGGCGGCAATATCCTGCCATCCCAGATCATCCACCATGATATGTACGATATTCGGCTTGGGTGCGGTAAAGGCAGCAGAGGTGAAAAGAAAAAAGGAGGTAGTGAGAAGATTAACTTTCATGAGTGTCCAGTAGTTACCCAAAAACATGAGTTTTCTGCAAAGATAAACCAGGGTTTAAAGGCTTAATAATTTTGCAGGTTAGCCAAACCTGTAGCGGGCATTTAGGAGAGTAAACGACGCAGGGTCTCGTCGACCACCTTGGGATTTGCCTGTCCGCGGCTCGCTTTCATCACCGCACCCTTCAAAGCATTGATTGCCCCTTCCTTGCCTCCACGGAATTTCTCTGCGGCATCCGGATCGTTGGCAATCGCTTCCGCACAAATTCCCTCGATTTCGGAATCGTCGGATTGTTGATCCAGTCCTTTTTCCTTCGCCAATTCGGCGGCGGATTTTCCAGTAGTAAACATTTCGGGAAATAATTCCTTGGCCACATTGTTGGTCAATTTACCGTCTTCAATCAGGTTGACCAATTCCGCCAGCATCTGTGGGGAGACTGGGCAGCTTTGCGGGGTGGTTTTCATCGTTTCCTTCTCCGCAAAATCATCCACTTTATTTGCCTGGGATAATTCACGGAGCAAATCATTGACCACCCAGTTGGCCACCTTGCCAGCCGACTTGGCAAGTCCGGCTGCCTCCTCAAAATAAGCACAGAGCAAATGATCCCCACACAGTGCGGAAGTGATGGAGTAGGGCAGGTTCATTTCCTTTTGGTAGCGACGCTGCTTATCAAATGGTTTTTCCGGAAGCTCTTTGCGAACCCGATCAATCCATGCCGGATCAATTTTTACCGGCATCAGGTCAGGGTCCGGGAAATAGCGGTAATCATGAGCCATTTCCTTGGTCCGCATTGGGGTGGTGTATTTTTGTTCCGGATTCCATCGGCGAGTCTCCTGAATGATCGGAGTGCCTTCCTCAATCGCCCGGATCTGTCGGCGGATTTCATATTCAACCCCATTACGCACCCCGGAAATGGTATTCAAATTCTTTAGTTCCACCTTGGTGCCTAGTTTGGTCTCCCCTTTGGGACGCACACTGATATTGGCATCACAACGAAGCTGGCCCTTTTCCATGTCACAGGCGGATATTCCGGCAGCAACCAGGGAGTTTCGCAGGGAGGTAAGATAGGCAAATACTTCGTCCGGGCTGTGCATGTCCGGTTCGCTGACAATTTCCAACAGGGGACATCCCGCCCGGTTGTAATCCACCAGGCTGTCCTGTTCGTAGTGGGTCAGTTTTCCCACATCCTCTTCCAAATGAATCCGGGTCAGTTCCACCATGCGGTGTGGTCCCATCTTGGCGGGGTTTTCACCGGGCATTTCGATCTCCACCTGACCACCCTCGCAGATGGGCTGGTCAAACTGGGAGATCTGATAATTCTTGGGCATGTCCGGGTAGAAATAATTTTTCCGGTCCCACTTACAGACTTCGGCAATTTTACAATCGAGCAACAGACCAACCTTGATCGATTTCTCAATCGCTTCCTCATTCATTACCGGGAGTGCCCCGGGTAGACCGAGGACCACCGGATCGGTCAGGGAGTTGGGCGGTTGTCCAAATCCCGTGCCCACCCGGGTGAACATTTTTGAGTTGGTGTCCAATTGGACATGAACTTCAAGACCGATAACTGCTTCGTATTCCATCTCGAAAATCAAAGGTTGGGTGCTTGGCGACCGTGAAGATGTTCCCGGTCATAGGCATGCGCAATTTGCAAGAGGCTAGATTCCTCAAAGGCTTTGCCGATCAATTGTACACCAATGGGCAGACCGGAGTTGGAAAATCCACAGGGTACGGAAATACCGGGTAAGCCTGCAAGGTTGGTTGAGATGGTGTAAACATCGCTGAGATACATGGAGATGGGATCATCACTTTTCTCCCCAAATTTAAATGCGGGAGTGGGGGAGGTTGGTGTGAGGATGGCATCCACCTCAGTAAATGCTTTTTCAAAATCCTGGCGGATCAAAGTGCGGGCTTTTTGAGCCCGTAAATAATAGGCATCGTAATATCCACTGCTCAGAGCATAGGCACCGAGGATGCAACGACGCTTGACCTCGGATCCAAAACCTTCGCCCCGGCTTTTGGCATACACATCGATCGCATTTTCAGCACGCTCACTGCGCGAGGTGTAGCGAATTCCATCATAGCGGGCGAGGTTGGAGGAGGCTTCCGCAGTCGCGATGACATAATAAACCGGGATGGAAAGATCGGTTGTGGGCAGGCTGACTTCCCTGGTTTGGTAACCAATCGAACGGTAGTATTCAATTACCTGCTCGATACTTGCCCGTACTTCATCATCCATACCGGGTCCAAAAAATTCCTTGGGTAATCCCAGAACTTTTGGTTCTGAAGAAATTTTCAGTTCCGCGGAGTAGCTGGGTACATCAGTTGGGTAACTGGTGGAGTCGAGGGAGTCGTGACCGGAAATGGTTTCAAGAAGAAGGGCAGCATCTTCCACGGTGGTGGAAAACGGCCCGATCTGATCGAGGGAGGAAGCAAAGGCGGCCAATCCGTAACGGGAAACCATGCCATAAGTTGGTTTCATCCCCACCACACCACAAAGGGAGGCGGGCTGGCGGATCGAACCACCCGTGTCTGAGCCCAAGGTCAGAGGTACTTCGCGGGCGGCAACGGCTGCGGAGCTACCCCCGCTGCTTCCACCGGGTACACAGTCCAGGTTCCATGGATTACGGGTTGGTCCGTAGGCGGAATTCTCGGTGGATGATCCCATCGCAAACTCGTCCAGGTTCAAACGACCCGCTACCACCGCTCCTGCTTCCTTTAATTTACGAACCACGGTGGCATCGTAAGGAGAGCGATAATTTTCCAAAATTTTACTGGCCGCGGTCAGGGGCTGGTTCTTCACCGCGATCACATCCTTCATCCCCACGGGTACTCCATCCAAGGGACTTAAAGATTCACCGTTTGCCCGACGTTCATCGGATGCCTTTGCCTGCGCCAAGGCATCCTCTTTATCGATATGCAGAAATGCATGAACCTTTTCGTCCACCGCATCGATCCGGTCGATCATCGCCTGAGTAATTTCAGCGGAGGAAACCGTGCCGGCCTGCAGATCTTGGGAAAGCTCGGTGGCCGATTTAAAAATGGGAGAATCGCTCGACATTAGAAAACTTTCTTATTCCTCAATCACTTTGGGCACCACCACCTGATCCTGCCTCGTTTGGGGGGCATTTTTCAGAGCTTCTGCAACGGGCAGTCCTGGGCGTGCCTCATCCTTATCCCATACATTGTGGCGGGGGAATGCATGAGCGGTGGGTTCCACATTTTCCACATCCAGTTCCTGCAGTTTATCAAAATATTTCAGCACATCTCCCAATTGTTTCTGATAGGTTGATTTTTCCTCATCGCTCAATTCGATCCGGGCGAGGTTGGCCACATAATCAATATCCATGGGAGTTTCTTCACTCATCGTAAAATCTTTAACTTCTTAATTCGTAGTTGGTTTTTTCCTGAATCACAGAAATAACTCCTTCAAAAGCCTCATTTAATTCCTTCTCTCCAAGGGTGCGGTCAGGAGCACGGAAGCGAAGGGTCAGGGCTAGGCTCTTTTTACCATCGGGTAATCCTTTGCCTGAAAACAGATCAAAGATTTGTACAGGATCGACCGCAAATTTTTCATTCCCAATTTTCTGGGCAATCTCTTCCACGGTAGATCGAACACTTTCTGCGGGTTCCGATGAATCCACCACCAAGGCAAGATCTTTGATCGCGGGAGGAAAGGTGGAAAAAGGAGTGAACGCTGCCGGTTTCTTCCTTTTATTGAGCAGGATTGGATCGATCAGAATTTCCGCCCCCAGAATCGGGCCCTTTGCTTCCTTAGTCTTGGTTCGGGATAGTGCAAGGATACCCAGATTGATTTCCAGTTTATTTTTATGAGCATCTCCCAAGCGTGCGGAGTATCCATCCTGCCAGGTTGGTTCGCCTGAAATCGTGGCCCACAAACCTTTGGGGAGGGATAGTCCGGTCGCCTCAATCAAAGCATGGACCTGGTTTTTCAGTGCAAAGAAATCTAGGGCGGGCTCTTCCTGCCAGGTACGGTCGTTGGACTTGGGGAAGGCGGCCAGGGCCACACTGATCCATTCCACATTGCCCCGTGGTCCTGGACGGAATACCCGGCCGGTTTCGCAGACCCGGGTCAGATCATTTAAATTCTTTTGGTTGTGAGCCAGAGCATCTGTCAGGCCGGGAAGTAGGGATGGACGGATATGGGTATGATCCGCGGTCAGGGGATTGGCCAGAGCGAGTTCGTCCGTATTGAAGTGGGAGAACCATGATTCCACTTCCTCGCCAGACCGTAAGCTGTAATGGCAGCATTCCTGGTATCCCTGACCCAGTAAATGATCCACCGCCGACTGACAGAAATCATAGGACAAGTCATTCTCCCGTTCATTGGCTGGGAAGAGAAGCTGGGTGCCGGACAAATCATCAGTTCCCCGAAGCCGTAAATATTCCTCGACCAGATCGATGGGGCGTTCCACTTCCGAACGGAAGGAGGGCACGGAAACTTCCCAAGGGCCGGTGCCGGAAACGGAAAATCCCAGCCTTTTCCAGATATCTACCAGATCGTCCTCAGAAACCGAAAACCCGCAGGTCTGTTCCACAAAGGAATGTTCGATGGAGATCGATCGTTCTCCACGGGGTGCAGAGCCAACCAAAACGTAAGTGGCAGCCAAGTCACCACCAGCAGTCTCAATGATTAAATCAATAGCCCGGCGAGCGGCATATTCCACTCCTGCTGGATCCACATCTCTGGAAAACCGCTGGGAGCTGTCGCTGTGCAAGCCGAGTCTGCGGGCAGTGGAGCGTACAGAACCGGGTCGGAACCACGCGGATTCCAGAACCAGATCGGTGGTATTATCATCCACTTCCGCGTCCACACTGCCCATAACTCCGGCAACCACCAATGGGCGTTCCGCATCGGCGATAACCAGCATATCGGACTGCAGGGTTCTTTTTACCTCATCCAAAGTGGTGATAGCTTCATTCTCGGTTGCATTTCTTACAATGATGGACGGTCCCTTGATTTTTTGGGCATCAAATGCATGCAGGGGTTGTCCGGTCTCCAGCAGGACATAATTGGTCACATCGACCACATTGTTGATTGGACGCAGTCCCACTGCCTGTAATCGCTTTTGCATCCATTCCGGACTGGGCCCGATCTTCACTCCACGGATCGTCCAGAGGGTATAGTAGGGGCAGGCACCATCATCCAGCCTGACCTCATTGAGCAGGCAGTTATCATCTGCTTGTTCAACGGCTTGGGCACCTGCCTGAGTAGTGGGTATTTTTAATTCTTTTTGGTAGCGGCCGGCAATCTCCCGGGCCACTCCGATATGACTGAGACAATCTCCCCGGTTGGCAGTGATTTCCAGTTCCAGTACCCGGTCGGGAGATACTACATCCTCGATCGGAGCACCAATGGTGGGGGAATCGGAAAGAATCATCAATCCATGGTCATCTTCTCCCAGTTGCAATTCTTTGGCACTGCACATCATTCCTTCGGAAGGCACGCCACGCAGTTTGGATTTCTTAATTTTGAATCCGCCGGGCAGTTTGGCCCCTGGCAGGGCAACCGGTACCCGGTCACCCACCTGGAAATTGGTTGCCCCACAGACAATATTGGCAGGCTGTTCGCCACCGACATTTACCTGGCACACACTCAAACGGTCCGCTTCAGGATGGGGTTGCTTATCAAGCACTTCACCCACCACCACATGGTCAAGGGATGGGGGTTCAGAACCCTCCGCCTCTTCCACTTCGAGTCCGAGCATGGGCAACACATCGACCAATTCGCCCGCGTCTGCCGGCAAATCGACATATTCCTTCAACCATTCCAGACTTATTTTCATGCCGGTCCTGTAAACTGGGAGAGAAAACGCTGATCGTTTTGGTAGAAGTGGCGGATATCATCAATCCCATGAAGAATCATGGTGATCCGCTCAATACCTACCCCAAAGGCAAATCCACCCCATTCCTGAGGATCCAGGTTTACCAGTTTCAAAACCTCGGGGTCGACTAATCCACACCCCATGATCTCAATCCACTTATCACTAAGCTTGCCCAGGTTGGGTGCTTTTAAATCCACTTCAAAGCTGGGCTCGGTAAAAGGAAAGAAACTTGGGCGCAGACGGGTTTGTACCTTATTACCAAAAGTTTCCCGGAGAAAATGATCAAGCACACCTTTAAGATCGAGCAGGGTAACCTTGCGGTCGATGCACAATCCTTCGATTTGGTGGAAATTTGCGGAGTGGGTGGCATCTACGGTATCTCTGCGGAAACAACGCCCAGGAGCTATTACCCGCAGAGGTGGTTTTTCCCTCAGCATTGTCCGGATCTGTACGGATGAGGTATGGGTGCGTAAAAGATGTGCCTCCTTCGATTTCTTGGAAACATTTGCCCACTTGGATTCAGGAGAGAAAAACAAGGTGTCCTGTGCATCCCGTGCTGGATGGTCCTCCGGTGTATTAAGAGCATCAAAGCAAAACCATTCCGTTTCCACTTCGGTTGCCTCGGTCACAGTAAATCCAATCTTGCGGAAGATGGAAACCACTTTGCGGCGGGTGGCAGAAAGGGGGTGCAGGGATCCGGTACGGTTGGGGATCGCGGGCAGGGTGGGGTCGTAAGCCTCGCCTAGTGCGGCTAAGTCTGCTTGTTCTTCAATCTTGCTTAGAGAAGCCGCAAAAAGTGCCTCGATTTCTTTTTTTGCTTTATTGAGAGCTTGTCCAAAGGCGGGTTTTTCCTCCCTTGGTAATTGCCCAATTAATTTGGAAGCCTGGGTCAGGGAACCCTTGGGTCCAAGAATGGCCGCTTTTGCCTGATCCCAGTCAGATCGGCTGGAAATATTTGCCTGGCTTGCCTCCGCTTGGGCGACAATGGCTTGGAGATCGTTCTCCACGCCAGAATCAGAAAACCAGCGAGCCCTTAGGCCGCAAGTGCAGTTTTAGCCTTACCCACCAACTCCTTGAAGGCTTCAGGTTCGTGGATGGCCAATTCGGAAAGCATCTTACGGTTGAGCTCAATGTTTGCTTTGCTCAATCCGTGGATAAATTCTCCGTAACGCAATCCTTCCTCACGGCAGGCTGCATTGATACGAACGATCCAAAGCTGACGGAATTCAGTACGGCGCTTGCGACGGTGAGCGTAAGCATAGACTTCACCACGATCTACAGCATCCTTGGCGTAGCGGAAGAGACGGGATTTGTTTCCAAAGAATCCGCGTGCTTTCTTTAAAACTTTTTTGCGGCGTTTACGGGTGGCGGGAACGTTGCGTGCGCGTGGCATGGCTGATGGTCTCCTCTACGATTTTGTTAGGTTGAAAGAAAAAATTAGCTGGAAAGAGCGTTGATTACACGCTTGGTCATACCGGGGGCTAAAGTTTGGTCTTGGCGTCCTGCTTGTACCTGCTTATTCGATTTCTTGCGGCGCAAGTGGCGCTGGCCGGGCTTACGGTGGGTAACTTTTCCGGATCCGGTGACCTTAAATCTTTTGGCAATTCCTTTGTGCGTCTTTCTCATAGTGAAATTTGGGAAAAGGATGATTTATAGCCGTTTAGGGGGCGTCGATCAAGTCTAATGAGCATTCAATTGTCATAAATTAACAATCCGAGGTAGCTCATGTAGGTGAACCAGATAGAAACGGCCAAAACGATACACCAGAGAAAAAATTTAAAGATCCCTTTCCTTAACCAGTTGGAGGAGTGGGAGTTTGCACCATCATCACCAAAATCATGAAAATAATGAAGCAAATCCCGGTTTTGGGACCGGTTCGATATTTTGCGGTAGGTTTTTCCGTAATTTGAGCGCTTTCGCTGGTAAATAAAACTGAAGAGCCTATGTAGCATGACAGGTAATTTTAGGGCTCGAGGTAGCGCTTGCCACTCAGTTCAGAGAAATCCAGACGCGATACACTGGCCATATTTTCCTGCAATGCCCAAAGATCTGACCCCACTTCCACTTTGGCATTATCCAGCCACTCGCTTTTGTAGGTCAACTGGTAGCTTTTTCCATCCTCGGTTGGATCAAAGAGACTATTCAGGCAGAGAGAATTGGCAAAAGTAAGCATGGGGGGATGCTCTCCGTTGTAGTCGTAGGGGAAATTGATGTTGTGAACTAAAAGACTGGTTGGCTTGGGGATTTCAATGACCATACCTGCATATTCTGCAATCGCTTTGGCTGCATGTTCCAAAGATTTGGCCAAATCCCCCTCCAATTTTCCTCCACTTTTTCGAATTTCATCGAATTGCTCATTGGGCAGAGCAAAACTGGCCGCCACTGCGGGATACCCAAGTAAACTTCCTTCGAGAGCTCCGCCTACGGTTCCGGAGGAAAGAATCATGGGTAAAGTGATGTTGTATCCCAGATTCATTCCACTGATCACCAGATCCGGTTCACGGTCCAGTAAATTACCCACTGCTAAATTTACACAATCTGCTGGCGTACCATTGAGCGAATATGCTTTTTTACCAGGATATTTTTTTACCTCCTTGGGCTCCAGGGTCTGGTGGCGGGTTATGGCATGTCCAATCCAGCTCCTTTCCCCATCCGGTGCACAGGTAACCACTTCATAGGACTCGCTCAAGGCTTTCACCATCGCGATGAGAAAATGGGAATTTATCCCATCATCATTGGTGGCAAGAATCAGTGGTTTATCATTTTCGATCATCAGTAAAAATACTATCCCCTAGCGAATTCATCTTGATCGGGCAATCGGAAGATTCATCTAGTGTTTGAATTTTGCACAAAAAAGCGGGCACCCGATAAAAGGTGCCCGCTTTGGGGAAGTTTAGAAGCTTTGGAGTGTAAAGCTTTCTGCTCTTAGGAGGCTACTGGCTCAGCTGCTTCCTCCGTTTCTTCCGCGGATGCCTCGTTGGAAGATTCTGCATCTTCAGCTGGTTTGTTTTCCTCCATCGCGGCACGACGGCTTAGCTTTACGCGTCCCTTGTCATCGATACCAATACACTTGACGATGATTTCATCTCCAAGTTTGCAAATGTCTTCGGTTTTATTCACTCGGAAATCCGCGAGTTCGGAAATGTGGCAAAGTCCTTCCTTGCCTGGCAAACATTCCACGAATGCACCAAATTCCTTCACTCCGCGAACAATACCACGGTAGATTTTGCCGACCTCGATTTCTCCGGTCACTACTTCGATCTCGTCGAGGGCACGCTGCATTGCTTCCGAGTTGGTTGCATAGATGCGTACTTTTCCGCTGTTGTCCTCATCGATATCGATATTGGCACCGGTTACCTCGGTGATGCGGCGGATGTTTTTACCACCAGGCCCGATCAGGGCACCGATTTTTTCAGGATCGATCTTGACGGTCTCAATCCGTGGGGCATGCTCACGCAGTTCTGTACGGTGGGAAGGAAGGGCAGCTTCCATCACATCAAGAATTTTCATTCTTGCTGCGGTTACCTGCTTCACCGCTTCCTTAGCGATATCGAAAGGAAGGCCCTGAATCTTTAGGTCCAACTGGAATCCGGTCACACCTTGACGGGTACCACATACCTTAAAGTCCATATCTCCGAAGTGGTCTTCTGCACCAATGATGTCGGTCAGGACCACATGCTTGGAAATATTTCCATTTTCATCGTGCTCGGAAACCAATCCAGTGGAGATACCAGCAACATGTCCACTAAGGGGCACACCTGCGTCCATCAAGGCAAGCGAACCACCACAGACACTCGCCATCGAAGTCGAACCATTGGAGGACATGATTTCCGAAACTACACGGATGGCGTAGGGGAACTCGTCCTCGGGAGGCAGCACAGGAAGAACAGAGCGTTCAGCCAAAGCACCATGCCCGATCTCGCGGCGTCCAGTAAATCCGAAACGTCCGGCTTCACCCACGGAAAATGGGGGGAAGTTGTAGTGTAAAATGAAAGATTTGGAGGTGGGTCCACCGGTCAATCCGTCCAAGTCCTGCACATCACGGCTGGTACCAAGAGTCGAGAGCACGAGGGACTGAGTTTCTCCACGGCTGAATATAGCGGAACCATGCACACGGGGAAGCACGCCTGTTTCACAGGTAACCTCACGCAAATCATCGGGTCCGCGACCATCAGCACGCTTTCCTTTACCGAGGATATTATTGCGGTAGACTTCTTCCTGGATCACTTCGAAGGCCATCTTTACATGGTCTGCGTCGTAATCTTCTCCGAATTTCTCTTCGCATGCCTTGTCGGCTTCTACCTTGATTGCATCGACAGCCACCTGGCGCTCCTGCTTGGAATCAGCAAAGATCGCATCTTCCATACGGTTACCAGTGATTTCGCGGCAAAGAGCGAGCACATCGTCAGGTACTTTTACGAGTTCAAACTCCTTCTTTTGCTTTCCGCAAAGAGCAGCCAACTCACGCTGGGCAGCAATGATGTCCTGAATCGCTTCATGGGCATATTCAAGTGCCTCAACGAAGCGGTCTTCGGGGATTTGATCAGCGGAACCTTCGATCATCATCATCTCCTTCTCGTTTCCGACATAAATCAGATCGAGGGTGGAGTCGTACATTTGCTCATTGGTTGGGTTAACCACAAACTCGCCGTCAATCTGGCCGAGGCGCACACAACCGATTGGTCCATTCCATGGGATGTCGGAAATCATCAGGGCGGCAGATGCACCGTTAACCATGAGGATATCTCCCTCGTTTACCATATCGGTGGAAAGAAGGTAACCAATTACCTGCACTTCATTGAGGAAGCCCTTGGGGAAAAGTGGGCGCAGGGGACGGTCGCAGAGGCGGGAAGTAAGGATTTCCTTTTCGGTGGGTTTACCTTCACGCTTGAAGTAACCACCGGGAAAACGTCCGGCTGCGGTAAATTTTTCGCGGTAATCCACGGTCAGGGGAAAGAAATCCTGACCCGGACGCAAGGTGGATGCGGCAGTGGCAGAGACAAACACACTGGTTTCTCCCTGAGTGATAGTGACGGCTCCGCTGGCCAATCCGGCAAGTGTGCCGGAAGATATCTGGATGCCGAGCTTTTCGGCGGTAACATTATGTTTCTGTTTCATTGATTCGTACTGGTTATTTGTATCGTGTATTTGATCGCTTCATCCTTTGCTTGGACCGGATTGTCCTTACAAAGCCCATTCCAACAATGCCATGTGGGCACAACAAGGCCCAGCATCACTGGATGAGAGGAAAAATTCTCGTGCCACAAATGGCTGCGAGTTTAAAAGGAGCAAGGGCTCGAAAATGGAGTTATCGGCGTAAACCAAGCTTCTCAACGATAGCTTGATAGCGCTTCAATTCATTCTTCTTTAAGTAATCGAGAAGTTTTCTCCTGCGGGCTGCCATCATGAGCAATCCCCTGCGGGAGTGAAAGTCCTTGCGGTGGGTTTTAAGATGTTCCGTGAGGTGGGAAATCCGGGCGGTCAGCAGGGCAATTTGCACCTCGCTGGACCCGGTGTCCTTATCGTGGGAACGGTTTTCTTCGATGATTGATGTTTTATTTACTTGTTCTGACATTGGTCTGATTTGGTTTCCTGATCCGATGGATTGACGGGTGCCAATCCGCGTTGCAGGGTAAGCCGCAACGCCGCTATCGTCTCGCTTCCCATCCAGTACAGGACAGGTCGCCAGCATGATCAAGGGAGCAACCCCAAAGGAGTGACCCCTAACGATGGAGGAGCATTGTGCTTTTTTTCGGCCCTTTTACAAGCACGAAAGCAGTTCAACGCTTGCCTCCACGCCATTGGCTCTCAACATCATTCGTTTTTATTCATCCCATGTCTATCCGTTATTTTGCTTATGGTTCGAATATGAACCTTGACCAAATGGCCATGCGTTGCCCCGGTGCCGAACCCGGCCCGATCGCCCGCCTCACAGGTTGGAAGTATTTTATCAATGGCGATGGGTACGCTGGGATCGTGCAGGATGAGAACTCCGAGGTGCTTGGTTGCCTATGGACACTAAAAGATAAACATTGGAAAGCCCTCGATCACTACGAGGGCGTGGCCGGTGGCTATTATGAGCGTTTGGAAATGGATCTCGAATTACTGGGGGACCAATCCACCGTCCGCTGTTGGGTCTACCTCTCTTGTAACTACGAATATGGTGTACCGACTGCCCGCTACCAGCAGGTAGTGGTGGAGGGTGCTCGCCAGGTCAGTCTCCCCGAGAATTATCTGCCCATTCTTGAAAGCTGGGCTCATGGCTGTCCCCAAAAATGAGCACGGGTCTGCCTAAATGGTCCTTCTTCGTCGACACCGGGGGAACCTTTACCGATTGCTTCGC
>Ga0181598_1002885_pt1 | contig 15242 bp, 8 predicted proteins | sample 041ome_4_FD_153295 | JGI IMG/M metagenome (GOLD analysis project Ga0181598, IMG submission 153295) | Coastal salt marsh microbial communities from the Groves Creek Marsh, Skidaway Island, Georgia - 041404US metaG (spades assembly) | ecosystem: Environmental > Aquatic > Marine > Intertidal zone >... | reverse complement strand
CGGCTCGGTAGATTAACTTTAACGAAGTGCTGTTGTTATTGTTGTTGCTCATTAAATATTTGTACGCACGCGTTTAAAGGTGTGTGATTAAGTATACGCTGTGAGGGTGAACGTCTGAACTTTTAACGCGTGTGTTGAGGTTTTTCTCGTACGAGTGATACGAAAATGTGAAAAAATTCTATTCTTTTTCTATTTCAATATCATCATCAACATCATCATCATCATCATCATCATCATCATCATCGATTGCCGGCGAGGCGGAGGAGGACGACTTCATGCTCTCGCAAAAGCTGAAACGAGATTTCACGTCTTCCTCACTCATGACACCAAAGTACTCGATAACTGTGTTGTTGTTGTTGTTGTTGTTGTTGTTGTTGTTATCGTCGAAACGCTTCTTCGCTCGTCGCGCTTTGGGTTTCGTCCCGTCTTTAACATTGATCTCCGGTTTGCCGTAATAATTGAACACGTCTTGCATTTTTCTTTTTAACGCGCCTTTCATGTGAAAGACGCTCGTCTTCGTCGTCGCTGGACATCCAACGTTTTTGCGGCCACTGTTCAATCGTTTGACCGGGAATGTTTGCGGCGGATTTGCATTGAATAAAAAGCAAGGGTAGAAACGCGCGGACACGTGCCGACAGCGGAATCCTTTCTCTTCTTCGTTTATACTGTCAACGACGTATCGAATAGGGGCAGACGCATCCACGAATTTACCTCTGTCGCCGGCTTTGCGGTTTTTGAAGCGTTTAAACCGTCGGGCGAGCCAGTTGGCCACGTCTTGTTCCCAGAAAAACTGAGTTGAGTCGGCCCGCATGTTTGGTCTTTCCGTGTAAAAAAACCACTCGTACGCGTGGACGAAATAGGCGGAGAGTAAAGCAGCTTCCGCGATGCGCTCGGCGTTGACAAAACGCACGCCAAAATTGATCGGCCATTTCTTATTCGCGCCAGACGACCCATCTCTATACGTCCACGCCGCGCCGAACGTGTGCGGCACTTTCGTCTCTTCGTCCCGAAAGACGTTTTTTATCGATTTTGCGAAAATTACATCGGTCGAGTCCATGAAGACGATGTTGTCGCGCAAATGCTGCGGTTTTTGTTCAATTTCGTCAAATATGAACTGCTTCTCTGCCGTGGCCCTCAAATACGTCGTCCACCCTTTCGTTATTTGAGCAAACTCGTGTCTTCGCACCTCTAAAACTTCCGGGAAATTGTTCGTTAAGGGCGTAAAATCTGTCATCGTGTCCGTCAAAACAACTAATCGACACCTGTCGTGTTTATTAATGGCGCTCGTCAAAACCATCGTTATCCCATCTACTTGCGCCTGCGACAGTTCGTGTTCTTCGTTATTGGCAACGTGAAAGATCACAAACGTTATCTTGGCGTTTTTCATTTTCGTTTTCGACGGTTGTGCTTGCTGCGTTTTTGGCATTTCCTCCGCATCATCGTTGTCGTTGCTATCGCTATCACCCTCTCCTTCTTCTATTTCCTCAATAGTATTACTAAGATCATTGCTATCATCGTCATCAACACCAACGCTACCACCCCCACTGCTATTACTCCCTAAATAATAATACATCGCTTCCTTCTTGCTGTGCACGCACTTACATGGTCGCGTAGGTCCACTCCCCGTTTCCTCTAAAGCCTCTGCGATACTTCTCGGTATGTACACCGGAGGTACTTTAAACGGCGGCTTTGGCGCCGTCTCCGCGTCGTACTTTCCCGGAACGTTTTCCCGCTCGTCTGGTCGTTTTCTATTTCTTTTTGGTGTCGTTTTTGTTATCATTGTTGTTGTTATCACAGGAGGAGACGACCGTTCATCTTCGTCGTTCTCTTCTTCGTCTTCTGTTCTCGTCGCTCCTCTTTTGCTGTCCTCTGTTTTCTCTTCTAGTTCTTTTTCTTCTTCTCGAAAGCTTTCCTCCGCCGATGGAGTCGCGGTCGCCTCAACATTCTCCTCTTTCGCCCCGATACGCATCGCATCATCTGCATTCTCGTAAGTGTTCTTCGTGACATCATCATCACCATCGTCCCTTCCTCCAACACCTACCACTCGTCCTCCCACGTCGTCGTCCTGGGAAGGTGAGAACGTGCTCGCGCGATGATACGTGAACACCACACATAAGAAAAGAATGCACAGAAGACAGATGAAGATGGAAACTTTCCTTCGTCTTCCTCCTCCTCTTTCTCCTCCTCTTTCTCCTCCCGTTATTCCTGGTATCGTCGTTGACGATGATGATGTCTTCATCGCGACATTATTGGATTCACATGTAGTCTCTCTCTTTGCACATTTTTTTTGAGAAAGGGTGTTTGTTTGTTTTTTGTTTGTGAGAAAAAGAACCAAAAAACCAAAAAACACACAAAACTGCAAAAAAAGTGTGACTCTTATATGCACAAACGATGATGATGATGATGATGATGTTTTACCGTCGCCAACCCAGCCGCCGCGCGTTCGTGGAGTCTATCATCGCTACTACTACTATTACTACTTCTATAACTACCAGAGCGAGAGATGGTGTTGCGGGATTAGTATTGAACAACAACAACAACTACAACGACAACACGAAAAGCAGCATTTTGAGCGGTATACTCCTCATCAACAGACGAGGCATAGCTGGACACAGCAACAACAACCGACAACAACAACAACAAAATCAACAACAAAATAATTCTCAGAATCAGATGGAAACGTACGTCGGAGGGAACCGAGCGAGAGTGATTCCATCGCACCAACTGACTTTGGCGCAAACCACGAACCCTCTGTTATACCGAAAGCTCATTCGAAAGCTCATGCCGGGGGTGCCGTTATCGAAACCAGGTGAAAGACAAACGGTGGCTTTGGAGGATTTCATGAAAGAGTTTCAAGTGGTGCACGTGAATAGAGGCGCGGCGGGAGGGATGTCTTCATCGTCGCCATCTTCCTCCGCGACGGCGAGAGGTGGAAGAGGAGGAGACGAACGAGATTTATTGGTGATGAGTAAAGGCGCGAAATTGGTAGGTGCGAGGAAAAGAACGGCGAGGTTTTTTTCACCAACGTTTGATGGTTCGTCGAATAGTACGAGCGTAGAAGGAGGTAATAGCGATGGTCGAGGAGGAGGAGGCGGTGGTGGTGGAGGAGGAGAAGGAGGCGATCGGCAGCATCATAGCAAATCTATGTGGCAAAAATACCGCTTCTACGCCTTTATGCTCGGGTGCGCGTTGAGCTTTTATGCCTACCGAGAGAGCGTCAAAGAGACAGAAAATCTAGAGAAGCAAAACTACACGACGGAAAAAGAGTACGAGATTGAAAATTGGTCCGGGACCAAAAAAGTAGTCGTAGACACGTTCACGCAACCGGAAACGACGGAAGCGTTAGAGGCGATTGTACGACATGCAAGTTTACGAGGGAAGAAAATACGACCGGTTGGCGCGGCGTTATCGCCAAACGGAGTGGCGTTTGAAAAAGAAGGCATGGTATCTTTAGCGTTGTTAGATAAGGTATTACACGTGGACGAAGAGAAGAAGCAAGTGACGGTACAACCCGGAGCGAGAGTATCTGATGTCACTGAAGCTTTGCGAAAATACAATTTGACGTTGCAAAACTACGCGAGCATTCGCGAACAGCAAATTGGCGGGTTCACGCAAGTCGGTGCGCACGGCACAGGGGCGAAAATTCCTCCCGTAGATGCAACCGTAGTTCGAATGAAATTGATAACACCGTCGAGAGGAGTGATCGAGCTTGGTGTGAAGGAAGGCGAAGAGGACAAAAAAGTCATCGATCCAACGTTTGAAGCCGCGAAAGTAGGTTTAGGTTCCTTAGGGGTCGCCTCGGAGATCACGTTACAGTGCGTCGACGCGTACCAATTAAAGGAAGATACGTTTACGACCACGCCCGAGCGAATAGAAAAGAATCACGAGACGTGGATACGATCGTATAAACACGTGCGGTACATGTGGATTCCGCATACAGATTGTGTTGTGGTGGTCGGATCGAATCCGATTGACTCGAAGAAAAAGAAAAGTTTGCCAGGCTTTGGCACAGTACTTTCCTATTTGACGACGCCAAACGAACGCAAACAGAACAAATATCGCACCAAACCAATGATTGATTTGTTGAAAAAGTTAGACAAGGAGTCCGCGAAGAAAGCCGAACGAGAGAACGTCGGGTTCGGCGAACTTCGAGATTTGCTTTTGCGCATCGATCCGCTCAACGTGGACCACGTTAAAAAAGTAAATGCGGCAGAAGCGGAATTCTGGAAGCGTTCCCACGGCACTCGCGTGGATTGGAGCGATCAGATTCTCGGATTTGATTGTGGAGGACAGCAACACGTGTTAGAGGTTGCGTTTCCGTGTGGCACTTTAGAGGAAAAAGGTGAAAATTTGGTGTCGTCCGCGAACGCTGGTGTTTCCCATCCTTCTTCACTTCGAAAAGATTTACTTTTCATGCGCGATTTACGGAAAATGATCGCGGAGAACAACATTCCGGCGCACGCGCCGATCGAGCAACGTTGGACGAGTGGTAGTTCGAGTATAATGTCACCTTCCCACGGCGAAAAGGACTCTTTACACTCCTGGGTTGGGATTATCATGTACCTTCCGACGCAAGTCGAAGCCGAACGAGAGGAAATAACCGCGCGGTTCACTGAATACGGCGAACAAATGCGCGACGCTCTTGGCGACGAGTACTTACTCAAAACGCACTGGGCGAAAATTGAGCTGGAGAAGAATATGGTGCGTAGAAGTAAACAGGTCGAGCGCTTGAAAACCGCGTACGGTAAAGAAAACTTTCGAGCGTTTAGAGACCTTCGCAGAAAATTCGATCCGAAAGGCGTGTTAATGAACGAGCTCATAGAAGGGTTGTTTGAATCCAAATGATGATACGCGTTTGAGTAGTTTTAGCAGAGAATATATCATAGTATTAAGTTTGAATTAGATTGATGTAAATATTGTAAGGCAGCGTTGTCTAACTCCTTTATTTTGGATGTTTTTTTCGTGTTTTGCCTCATTTTTAACCTCCCCAATTGGTTTACAACAACAACTTCATTTGTGTAGCTACGAAAGAAGAAGAAGAAGACAAAGAAGAGGAGCAACGCGATGGACGAAGAGGAGGACACGACAAACAAGATGCCGTCTCAAGATCTAGATTTATTCTTAAATGAGTACGTGGAACAATTATTCAGTCAAGAGCTCGACGTAAACGCGATCGGGTTACGAACCGAAGTGGAAGATGACGCTGCCGGCTCGTTCTTACGCGGTGGTGGTGGTGGTGGTGATGGTACGAATGTTACTAATACTACTAATACTACGAATGCGACGACCGCCACCACCACTGATGGAAGGAAACGAGAACGGAGTAACAACTCGACGAATGGAGACGAAAATAATAACGAAGAAGTGCAAAATGCAACAAAAAAGAAAGAAACGACGGTGTTGAAACAAAACGCGCACGCTCAACGACGATACCGAGAACGAATAAAACAGAAATCAGAAGAGATGGAAAATCAAGTGAAGGCTTTACAGGAGAAAGTACGAATGTTGGAAGCGGAGAAGGCGACGCAAGTGCCAATCAACCAACAGTTGTTGGAGCATAAAAACAACCTGTACGAGTCACAGTTGATGATGTTTAAAAGAGCTAGGAGAGCGGACATTGAAAGTTCGACGATGTCATCTGCAATGACGATGAACACGGCGCTGAATGGGGCGATGTCAAGTAAAAATAATCGCTATGAAGCTACAATGGGAGAGATGGTGATGTTGAACGGTATGCCGGAAGTTCCAAAACAGTTTACGCTTCCAGAAGGCATCGATTCTTTGGAAGAGTTCAAGAAACAATTTCCTGAGTTGAAGCATTCTATCAATGGCGTCGGCGATGTCACTGCGAAAACTGAAGACGGGGGATTAGAAGAAGAAGAAGTGATTGTTGATAACACTTTGGAAAGCTTGCATTACAAGTGGATGAACCAAATTTCCGTTTTGTCGCTCACGAATATTGAAGAGAAAACAAATAAGAAAGGCGGCAACGCTGACGATACCGCCGCTAAAAGTGAGGGAAATGATGAAGAACGCCCCCTCTCCGTGAAAGAAGCGAGCGTGGATTTGATTAATAAAATGGTCGATGAAACGTGCACTCTGTGCATGCACATTGGGAACGCTATCGGTAGAGATAACGCCAAAATAAGCTTCGATTATTACGATAACATGGGTTTTAGAAAAGATTTTGACGTGCTTGGAAAGGATGAAGATTCAAAAATGAAGTTTTATTCGAACGTTGTCGCAAATTTAGGTTTGAGCGAGCAACAGAAGCAGGCGCTGATCGCCGTGCACGATATCTCGAAGGCACAGTTCAGAAGACTGTTCGAAGCGAGGGCTCGAATCAACGATGGAATGAAGGAATTGTGCGCCAAAGGTAAGGAAAATACGAAGGACGGAGCTAAAGGGTTGATTCGTTGGCTCACTGGAAGTTCAGAATCTTCTCGAGTCTTGATTTTAGAGTTACGATCGAACTTAGTCGACGAGAGAGCACTGGCGATGGACATTTCAATGGACGTTGTGCATAAAATTCTCGAGCCGAAGCAAGCTGCGAGATACTTGACAGAAATGTACCCAATGCACCACCATTCGGGTTTGGTTTTATGTAACGCTATATATAGACTGTGTAAATGATAAGAAGGCGAGTAAATTTTACGTTCATTTTACAATTATTGTACTACCAAGCCAAGTGCCCGCGCGACGTCTTTCTTCGACCGATATGACGAGCCGTCAGAACGATGATACGTCTTGTAAGGTGTCGCACTTTTTTTTTTGCATATCCTTGTCCATTTCTTTATCACCCAATCTTTTGCTTGTATCAAGTTGCCGCTTCCACCAAGTTCTTTGATGTACTCTCTCAGCGCTTGAACTCCATCTGCCACTTCTTCCGACTCCCACGCAATAGTGTCCTGTTCCTCCGCATCTTTTGCCTTCGTCGCATTTGCGGCCTTCTGTTTTTGTTTATTTGCCACCGCTTTCGGGCGCTGTTGATTGTTTTTGTCTTCTTTCGTTTTCACCTTCCAAAACGAGTCATCGATTCTTCCTATTCTTGCTGCTTCTAATCTACTCGCGTACGTCACGTTGTTCACTTTGCCTTTCTTCCTCTTTGCAATGTGCTCTTTCTCCCTCTCTTTCCTCCTCTTCTCCATCCACGCTCTCTTCTCTTCTGCGAACGTTTCTCTTTCTACTTTTCTGCGCACGCTTTGAAACGCCATCACGTTTTCGTTGACTACTTTTGCCATCATCCGTTCGTCCAAAACGTTCACCGTTTTTTGGTCGAACCAATCTCTCCTCGCGTCTTCCTCGTCCTCGTTTTCATCCTCCTCCTCGTCGCGTCCATTGATTTTTTTCTTCTCGTTTTTGGTGGTGTTTGACTTGGACTTGGAACGAACAAGAGATGTCGTCAATTCGCGCAAGAACTTCAACACAATCTCTGGTTTCTTCCCTTTGAACTTCTCCAACGACTCTTGCGTGTCCGATAACTCTTTCAAATTCTTCCTCGTGCGAGATTCCATCAGCACGATCGCCCGTTCGATGTCTTTTCGTTTCCTCTGTCTTCTGTTTCCTATAAAAGAGGCGTTCGGGGTAGCATTGGACTCGTAGAGTAACCACTGCTCGAAATCGAACGAGTCGTCGTTCACGCCGAGAAGAGGATTTCTTCTATTCGTATCGTTGTTGGTGTTATTGTTATTATTATTATTATTATTATTCTCGTACTCGTCGTCGTTTCTTTCTTCTTCCTCCTCTTGTTCTTCTTCTTTCGACGATGATGAAAGCGGTGGTGGTTCTGGTGGTGACATCATCACATCATCCTCGTCTTCCTCCCTTCCCTTTTGTGATGAGCTGTGTGTCAGACTGTCAGACTGTGGCTTCTTTTCAACTTTTGTTTGTTGTCCTCTAAAACACACATCACAAAAAAAATCAGAAGACACAAAAATAAAGAAGAGAACAAAAAACTTTGATGACTTCTTCTTCTTTGTCTTCTTCTTCTCTCCGGTTGAGTTTTAAAGTCTCCTCGAGGAGGAATCCTGGCCTTTGCTCATCTTTTGCTACGTCGTCGTCGTCGTCTTTATTGAAGACGAAAACGAGTCTCAAAGGAGCACGACGCGCGGCGGGGAAAAAAGTAATCTTCTTCTTGGCAGCAACGAAAGACGGCGATCGATGTTTGGATGATATCACTCTTAATAGCATCAACAACAACAGACGACATTTCTTGACCTCCTCCGCGCTCGCTGCCCTCGCGGCTGGACTAAACTTGAACGCCGAGAACAACGCTGCGTTCGCTAAATTCAATCAGGACGACGACGAAGAAGAATGGATTGTTAACCCGAAACGGATTAAACTGGAAAACGAACCCGATGGATACAAGCCGAACGAAAACTGGACGGAGGCGAAGAAAGACGTGGAGATCGTGAGACCTCCTCCTGAACCGGTGAGAGATCCAAAAGACGTTTTTAAAAGCAACAGTAGTGCTAGTAGCAATAGTAGTAGTAGTTACGAACAACAAGAACCAGAAGAAGAAGAGAATGTGATTGAAATAGATATCGATTTGGTGGAGCCGGGATACGTCCCGGCCACACAAAAAGAAGTGGACGAAAAGACGCTGAAACAAGCAGTTAATAACGCCAAAATTAAACAGTTCAATAACGCGCCGGATGATTTTCCAACGTTCATCAGAGAAGGATACGAGGTGAACGTGGTTACCCCGAGCGGCTTTAAAAAAACAGAGGACGGTTTAATGTATTATGATTTCGCTAAAGGAAGTGGGAAGTTGCCGGGGAAGGATCAAGAGGTTACATTTCATTACGTAGCGTATAACGAAAATGGTGGAGTTATCGATTCGACTTATAGAAAAAATGCGCCTGCAAAAGCCCGATTGGGCATTAAAGGAATGATTCCTGGCTTCGAGGAAGGGTTAAGCACGATGAAACCGGGCGGGAAAAGACGGATTGTCGTGCCTCCGGAATTGGGACCGCCGATTGGTCCTGCGACGTTTTTCTCCTCGAAACAGTGGGAGGTGTTTGACATCGAGTTGATCGATTCCAAGAGCTGTAGTCGAGAGGGAGGATTGCCGGGCGGGTTCGGTTCCTCCATCGTGTGCAATTAGATTTGAAGGATATATTGATTCGTTTGTAAAAAAATGCGAATTGTTTAGTTTCACGCATCGTCGTTCTTTGACTTGCTCTATGAGTAAAGGATTTTTATGTAAACGTTACTGTACGCTATTTATTGTGTTTTTTACTTCTTACCGCCGAAGAAACTTTTCTTCTTAGTAAGCTCTGGTGTGCCCTTATCCATCGATTCTTTCTTTAAGAAGCGCTCGCCGAATTTCAGACGCTCTTTGTAATCATGTTTCCAATGTTCGAAGCGAGATTGCAAAACCTTGAACTCTTTCTGCACGTCCATGCCGTCGACCCCGCTGATGTCACCCGCCGCAACTTCCCTGATGAATTCAACGTCATCGTCCAAGACGCGCGTCATTGAGTTAAACTCTCCTTTCATACCGTCCACAAATTGAATGACTCTCGAGGCTTGACCAGATGGGACTTTGTTCGCATGCGCGGAAGGCTTTTCCAAACGCGAAGGTTCTTGTTTGCCAGTCGGCGTCGAAGCGGACGGCGAACTCTGTTGATTTTGTTCATTTTGCATCATAGCAGCAACTAGCGCATCGTCCGCAGCGGTAATTTGCTCTCGTAACTCCTCTATTTGCCTCTCGAGCGCCATCTTTTCTTCCCTTTCGGCCTCCACAGATGCTCGCAACGCTTCGTTTTCGGCTTTAAGAGCCTTGACGAACGGATTGTTCAACGCGTCTACGTCCTCGGATAACGACGCCGCGGACGAATTTTCGCGATCTAGAGTGGATTCGGGAGAGTTGTTGCGTTTGAGAGCGGCGGCAGCAGCATCGGTCTCTGCTTTTACTTTTGCTTCTTCCTCTTCTCTCTTGCGCGCCGCCGCGGCAGCTTCTGCCTCCGCTTCCTTTCGAAGACGTTCTTTCTCCTCTTTTTCTCTCTTTTCTTCCTCCAGACGCATCTCGAGTTCGCGTCGCTCGCGCTCGGCGACACGCAATTGGACTCGCGCATTGAATGCTTTCTTTTTCGCTGCCATTTGAATCTTAAGCGCTGCTCTGTTTCGATCTCTTAAAGTGATGAACTCCTTTCGCTGTTTTGTGCCTTTCCAGCTCGCTTGCGCGATAATCGTCGCGGAACGGATGCGTTGGTACTCTTTGCGTTGCTTGAAACCTTTATACGAGGCCTGGATAATCTTTGAATAGTAAATCGCGTTCGATCGTGCATCTTCCAAGGCGCCTAAGACGCCTTGCTTGAAGAAAATTTTTGTGGTGCCAAACTTGACGTGCTCTTCGGCGTCAACGGAGAAATGCTCCAAAATCATCTTCGTGACAGTTTTACTGTCTACTCCGGAGGATTCAATAACATCTTTACCGACCAAGAAACCGAACCTGTGCGCAAAATCTTCGTAGAGCGAACGCGTCGGGTACCCAGCTTGAGCGATGCGAGTCGCCTCCAAAATACCAGCGCAAGCGCACTGGTGCAAAATGAGTTTTTGATCGGTTTCGGTTGGAACGAGGGAAGCGTTTGGCTTTACGCATCGAATGAAGTGCGGCTCGCACGAATTCAGCTTTTGAAGTAATCCACTCAACTGGTTGCGAAATTTTGTGCAAACGGTTGATTTCATTTTCGCTGATTTTGAGGCTTTCGTTACCATTGTTTCCATCGCGCGGTTGTGCAACGCTTCACCGATGTTTGTCTTCATAAACTCGAAAGTGTTATCTGTATACAAAGCCGTCGCCAAATCTAATGGTAACGCGTCTCTGTTCTTTTCGAGGAACCCTGCGCACTCGTACGTGACGCTCCCGGCGTAGTGAACGATATCAAACGAAGTCTCCGATGTTCCTTTCTTTCTCATGCACGAAAACTTTTCCATATTGGAGAGCTCGCTGACGATTTTCGCGTGGTACGTTTCATCCGTCGCGCCTGGGAAACTGGCCTGATCATCTAAAAGTGCAAACAAACCCATGGGTTTGTTTTCAATCACTTCGAGCGTAGAAGAGTTATCGACGAATTCGATTCTCGACCATTCGATGTTCTCTGTCTCGTAATCTTTCTGTTCCACTACGAATAAGTGATGGTTGAACATCTTCTGCATGGATTCGTTGGCATAGTTGATGCACAACTGTTCAAACGTGTTGTGTTGGAAGCTCTCAAAGCCGTAAATATCCAAAATATTCAAAGAAACCAAATCTTCGTCGTCTCTTTGCACGGCACCGTCGCGCGCGAAGGATTCGTTTATTTTGCTAACCAAATACTCGAACAACGCTTCGAACATGGCCTTCGCCAACGCGTCGCGCGCGTCATTCGCTTGCGTCAATGTCAAATCCGTTTCAATCTTCTCTCCACCAGCAGAAATAACACGCTTAATCAATGAACGCTCTAACGCCGCAGAATCCACCCCTAACAATTCACTCGTGTATTTCAAAGCGTCTTTTGTCTTTACAACAGCGGCGTCGTGACCAGATTCATTCAATGTGTCAAACTCGATGTTCCCGAGATGTAACACCGACGCGAGCGTTTGATAAATGTCGTCGATGGTTTTATCCGCGATACCAATCGCCTTCAACGCCTCCTTCGTCTCCTTGTGCTTGTTCTCGTCGTCGATTTCCACGCTCTTTTTGCTTTGAACGCCGAATCCGCCTAAATAGTTGAATCCCTCTTTCGCGTCGTCCAAGAACCACTTTTTCTTCTCTTCCTTAGACGCGCCGGCTAAGAGTTGGTAAAACACGTGGAACGATCGTTCTCTTTTCGAGTGGTGCACGACTCGAGACTTTTCCAAGAGATACGTCTCGATCATCGCCTGCGCTAACTTTCCGTTGGACTTTTTATCAAACTTGATGTCGATCAATTTACCAAATCGCGAAGAGTTCAAGTTTCTCGCCGTTTTTGCGTTCCCAAACGCCTCTAAAATCGGATTTGTCATTAACAAATCTCTCGAAACTGCGTTAAACATATCGATGTTGTGCTTCTCTTCGCCGTTGCTGCTGCTATCGTGAGATGTCGTTGCGGCTAAAAACTTCATGATAAACTTGGTCGTTTCCGTTTTCCCAGACCCGGATTCTCCCGAAATCACAATCGCTTGATCCAATTGATTCTCCATCATCTGTTCGAACGCGTTCGAGGCGACTTGGAAACAATGTGGAGGTAGATCCTTTACAGATGAAGACGAAGTTACATCCCCTTCCGCGCCAGTCGTCGTCGAGGATGCCGTCGCTTTCACTCCGCTCGCCGCGTTCCTCGGCGAGTAAAAGTTCATCACTTCCCGGTCGTATTTACTCGGCAACGGCTCGCACGGATTCAACGCGATAAGAATAGGTCCAGCCTTAGAGTAGATTTCTCTCAACGACGAATTCTTACTTTTCTTGGTGTTTCTCATGAACCGGTCCTCTAAGAAATGAACGATCGATGGTGGATTCAAGTTGGTCAATCTCGCGACGTCCGAAAGCGACTCAATCAAGTTGGCTGGATTACCTGCGAAAATTCTCCTATACGACACGCCTTTTAGCAAAGTCGTTTCGCCGTCGGAAACGAACGCGTTTACATCCATGCACTCCCCTTGTTGATCGTTCTTTACAACCGTACCTCGCAAGAAAACCAATCCTTTTTCTCCACCACCTTCTTCGAATGAATCGTCGGCCCCGTTTTGTTGTTGCTGCGAAGATGTTTCATCGGTTTCTCCTCCTCCTCCTGTGGAACCATCATTATTATTCCTTTCTTTTAATAAAGCGCTCAAGACATCTTTCCCGATTGGTTTCTCCGGGCACACGGACGTTCGACAATCGATATAAATTGGTGCGTTGATTACCAACGAAGAGAGAATCGCCGGGTTATCGAAGCTCTCGATAGCCGCACTCATGGTGGTATAACACTACTCTTCCTTCCCGGCGGACGACTTTGATATACTCCTTTTGGGCACACGACCTTTACCTCTTCTCTGTCTTCTGTGGCGTTTCGAGGCGACGTTTGGCCTCGCCTCGTTTCTCCGCAAAGAAAGAGAAGAGGAAGAGGAGAGCTCTCCAAATTAGGGTACAGCATTTTGCAAATTTTTCAGAGAGTTTCCCTTTCTCCCAATAAAAAAAAGGCAGCTTTCCTCCCTTCATTCATCAATAATAATAATAATAATAATGTCTTTCGGTCTGGACGACGCGTACGGCTCTTCCTCGGAAGACGACGACGTAAAAGTCGTCGAGAAGAACGAAAAGAAGAAGGAGGAAACTGCTGCTGAAGAAGAAGAGGTGCGCGTGGTGCAAAGCGGCGGCGCAACCTTGAACAAGAAACGTCCGCGAGAAGAAGAAGAAGACAAAGAAGAAGAAATCGAAAACGCGCCGGTGCTTTTCGAAACGCGTTTACCGCCACCTTTGGAAGAGGAAGAAAAGAGAAAGTCTGTCGCGAGAAAAAGATTTTTGAACAAGCAGCAGAAGAAGTTACTGATGAAGAGTAAAGGAAGAAGAAGAGAAGGAAGAGGTGACGACGAGGCTGAGGACGAGGAGAAGGACGACGACTACGAATTGCTGGAAGAAGAAGAGAGGAAAAGAAGAGACGTTTTAGCAAACGCGAAGAGAAACGGGGGCGGGTCTGGTCTAGGCATGTTCCTACCAAAACCAGCAGTAGCAGTGGATGCGGGAACGCTCGGTATTGGAGGCGATTTTCACGACGGTGGGGCATTTGGAGGTGGATTTGGAGGAGGAGGAGGAGGAACTCGCATAGACTTGCCCGGTGGAACGACGACGAAAAGAGCCGCCGCGGTAAAAACGCAAGACCGAGAACAAAACGAAACAACAACAACAACAGTAGCAGCAATTCCGACGATTCATCCCTCGCAGTTATACGAAGTAGACGACGATGGGAACTATATTCATCAAAAATTGATCGATTCTATGCAACAACAACAACATCCATCGACGGGAGGAAACGAGCAGGCGACAACTAAAGTTGAGAACAACAACATGAGTTTAGAAGATATGCTCGCAAAGTCCAACAAGATGGTTGAAATCACCCAAGATGACATACGAGGCTCGTATAATCCGTTATTGGCGAACGAGCGCGCAATTCAAAACACGAACGATATGGGTGGCTCGTTAGGGAAGGTTTCCGGAACGGCTCGAGCGAAGAATCAAGTGACTTCATTAGTGCACGACGCGAGACAGGCGGAATTGAAACTAGCGCAACAACAAGGCATGCGCCACCGAACGATGGCAAAATCAAAGTACGGGTGGTAAGATGTGCACACCCACACGCGCAATAGAAATAGCTGAAGATAGATGTATTATTATTATCATTATTGTTCATTATTGCAAACAGCAAATGAGGCTTCTCGTTTAAAAGCTACCTTTTTGTTTTGTTTTATTTTTAACCTTGCAGCTGGTTTTCGATGATGGAAATAACCGTCTCCGCCGGTATCATCCCTTCTGTTCTCAACGCCGGCGACGCCGCATCTTTCGAAACGAAGACTATCGTGGGTAAACCTTCAATGCCAAGTTGCGTAGCTAACTCTGTCTCCTCGTCCGTGTCCACTTTGATGCATCGCACCGCCTCGCCGAGTTGTTCCTTCACTTTTTCCAACTCTGCGGACATCAACACGCACGGACCGCACCACGTGGCGTAAAAATCAATCACAAGCGGTGTCGACCTGTCCGCCATGGCCACTTCCAACTGTTCGGCGTTCATTTTCTCCACTAATCCAGCTTTTACTACGACTGATAATGATCCGCTTCTTTTTTGTTGTTGTTGCTTAGTTTTGCGACGAGTTTGGTGGAAAGAAGAAGGTTGTTGACGACGAAACGCGAATAATTTCGACGACGCGGGAGGACAAGGAGCGCGACGAGAAGATGACGACGACGAAGTGGACGCGTAATGCGTGGATACTCTGGATTGCATCATCATCTTTGTTGTTATTATTGTTGTTGTTGAGTGTGTGTTTGTGTGTGTGTGTTGTGCGTTTTGTCTCTAAACAAATTATTCGCTTTATGTTGAAGTTTGTGTGCGAAATGAAAACCTCGTTTTCTTGTCAAATTAAAAAAACACTCCAGACAGACCAAAAACGCACATAAAAAAAAAAGTTTGACCGCCTTACACATATTTTAAGTAAGTGAACGCCTTTACCACTCCTACTGCGCAAACGTTAAACAAAAACAACAACACAGAATAGTGATGTCGTTCGCGACGAGAGTCATC
>Ga0181598_1002871_pt1 | contig 15274 bp, 12 predicted proteins | sample 041ome_4_FD_153295 | JGI IMG/M metagenome (GOLD analysis project Ga0181598, IMG submission 153295) | Coastal salt marsh microbial communities from the Groves Creek Marsh, Skidaway Island, Georgia - 041404US metaG (spades assembly) | ecosystem: Environmental > Aquatic > Marine > Intertidal zone >... | reverse complement strand
GGAGAAGAAGGAAGGAGTCGCAAAAAAGAGAAGGAGACGCCGCTGGAATGTGTGCGCTCTTCATCCGTATTCTCTTTTGTCGGGGACATTTTATAGTATCGTCGTCATATTATCACACGTAGCGGAGTTTTAGACAATAAAAATGAAGTTTTGAAGAAGCACAACTTGAATTAAAAACGATATAAATATACAAACGTCGTCGTGCGCGGATCATCATCAGCATCATCATCATCGAGAACTTCGAGTTTCGATTTCGCGTCTAAACTCCAAAGCGATTTCGTCGATTAACTCGTCGCTTTTTTGTCGAATAGCTTCTTTCTCGCGTTGGACTTCCAATCTCGATTGGAGCCTCTCTTCCTCTACTTTTCGCAACAATTCTTCTTTTTCCTTGGCGAAACTCGCTCGGGCGGAGGATAAAGCGTCGTTGACGTCTTTGTTCGATTGTAGTTTCATTTCGGAGACGGTTTGAAAGTTTTTACGCTCAAACTCTTTCGCCTTCGCTTCGGCGGCGTCGACTTTTAACTTCATGGCTGCTTCTCGTTGCTTGAAGTCTTCTTCGAGCGCAGCGAGTTTCGCGTCGAGCTCGAGTTTGTTCCGGGCCAACACTTCTTCCTCTCTCTTTTGCGCCGCGACTCCGTTGGTGTCTCGTTCTTTCGCGAGCGCCTCTTTCGACGCCTTCAAATCTTTCTCCAGTTGTTCCAATCGCTCGCTGTCTTCGTTTTCCAACGCGAGCTTCAACGCAATTTCCGCGTCTTTACGCGCTCTCTCAAACTCTTCTTGGCTTTCTTTCAGTTGTTGAGATAAAGCGTCGATTTTTTGCTTCACCTCCAGCGCCGTTTGCTTTTCCTTCTCGACAAAGTCCTTCTTCATCGCGTCTTCTTTGGCGATGTATTCTTTCTTGAAGAACGCGAACGAGTGCTTGGCAATTTCAGCATCCTTCTTAATCTCTTCAATCTTATTCTCGTAGAATTGCTTCACTTCCATGTTGTCCGAGTTGGCGTCTTTTTGCCCGGAGAAAGAAGGAAGAGACGGTGCCGATGCCGACTTGGCGGAGATAGTGCTATTTGCGACAGCGGAAGACGCCTTGTACATCTCGTTCTCCATGAGACGTTTAAAAGCGTTTCGCTCGGCTTTTGCATATTTCACCTGCGCGACGACGGCTTCAATCTTGGCGTCATTCTCTTTCATGAGTTGCGCAACCATTTCAATTTCTTCGTTTTCGAAAAACTTGCTCACTTTGTTCAACAGAACGTCGTTCTCGCGGCGAATAGTTTGCAGTTTCGAGTCAACGATGGCGGAAATCTTAGCATCGTCGAGATCCTTTTGTCTGCTCAAAAGACGTTTCGATTCTTTCTCTGCTTTTCTCTCGGCAGCTTTTTTGGCTTTGATTTCAGCAGCAATTCGTATCGCTTCTTTATCGGCCGCGAATTTTTCTTCATCTTTGAATCCCGTGTTGACGAGCGCGTTCGCGGTTGATCCAATGGCGCGCGCTGCTCCGCTAATTGCTCCGAAAGGTTTGAGATCGTATTGCTTCATAATAATGCGAGCTAAAAACGAAAATGTCACGAGGAAAAACACGTTTCGCAACGTGTAATCGATGGTGCCGTCGCCTCGGATGATGGCAAGAAATTGTCCCGGAGCTACATCATCGCCTGGTATCATGCTCGCCGCGCGTTTCTTAGCACGGGAAAGCTCTCCGATCGATTGATTAATCGATGCCACTTTTGCTTTCTTTTTTGCAGCTGCGGCTTTTTGTGCAGCTTTCTTCTCTTTCTTCGTCATGGGCATAGCCGGAGGTTGGGTCGAGCGCGAAATATGCGCCAACTTCTTCACCGACGACGTTGCCGCTTGGACCGGTTTTCTCACAACTGGCGGTGCATTTTGATAGCAAATGATACACGTTGCAACGGATAAGGCGATCGCTAAAAACTTTTCCTCGTTGTCCATGCGAGTCCACATGTTCGGAGGCCCGGGCAAATCAAATCTCGCGTCCACGCGCTTCCATGCTTTTTTAATCTGCGCAGTCTGCTCTCTGCTCACGGATTCAGCTATGATGCTAGAAGATGATTGCGTGACTGGTTTTGATTTATACGCGATACCAGAGGTAGAGACTATCGTGTTGTTCTCGCCGATTTTCTGACCCCACTCTTTCGATGTGACGTTTGGCGAGGACGAGGAGGAGGAGGAGGAGGTCGGAGGAACGACTAACACGTCCCAAACGGCGTCAACGGCGTATGCAAACGAAGCATAACCAGCCGAGGAGTAAAACGACGTCTTTCCAACTCGCCCGGAGTGGTCACCTCGCGTTTCTTCTCCGTGATTATCATGATCATTATCATGGTCGTGGTCGTGGTCGTGGTCGTCTTCCATTTCAACGTCTTCCTCTCCAACCCAGGAAAATCCAGCGTATCCAGGCGCGGAATAAAACGACGCCATGCCAGACATGCCTCCATTCTTACCTTGAATCGATAAGTTTGGTTTGCTTGCTTCGCCTCTTTTCGCTCTGAACTCCTCCGCGATGGCGTTCAACCGAGCGTACAAGTCGCCTTCTTCGTCCTTCTCCTCGCGCGTAACTTCCGTCAAAGACGACGCAGAAGCAGTCGATTTCAGGACTTCTTCTTGCTTTTTGCGGTGTTCGCGAATGATCGCGTCCAATCGCCCTTGCATATCGCCTTCCTTCTCTGGTTCGTTTTTGGCGACTGCCGCGGAAGGTCCTTTTTCCTCCTCCTCTCGTAACTTTTTCATCGCTTCCTCCGCGTACGCGTCGCAATACTCTTGCGATCTCTTCGCCGACGCTTGAATCGCCGCGTTTATCATCGTTTCCGTGATGTTTTCCTTCGTCGCCGATGATGACGAAAAACTCGTCGTCTTTTTTCTTTGCTCGCGAAAGGACATCGTGATTGCGTTTAAGCGCGCGTTTAAATCTTCTTCTGATGATGATGATTGAACAACAAAATCTCCCCCTTTTGCGGTTGCTTTTGAACTCTGCGCGTTTGCTCTTCCTACGCCTTTACCACCGCCATACGAAAAGCAATACACCGACGATCCGTCTTCGCATATGATCTCCGTGCACTCGTTTGGCCACTGTTGTCGATAATACATTTTCGTGGGTTCCTTCGATGTCTTTTCTGGTCCCAAAGAATACACGATGTTCGCGTTCTCTCCGACGTTTCGTCTCGAGTTCCTCGCGCGCACGGATTTTCTTTTATTATTCGTATTAGAATCATCATCATCATCGATATCGTTTTGTCGACGCGCCGGGTTCGCAAAATCAGCAGATCTCGCTCTTCTTCTTCCTCCTCCTCGAGTCGTCGTCTGCGACGTACTACTCCTCATCATCGCCGGGGCTTTGCACGAGGAGGACGTCTCCATCATAGATATCAATTTTTTTGTTGTCTGAAGTGTGTGGTCTGAAGAAAACAGAGAGAGAGAGAGTGAGAGAGAGAGCGAGAGAAAATAATTAATACTGATGCGGGGGAGAAGAGTCTGTCGTTTTGTCTCATCACTCAGGAAAGACAGAGAGTGCTCACAAGAGGAGGAAGGGAACAAAAAAAGAGAATAAAATGACGTAATATTGTGAAATTAAGCGCACAATTAACTCGACCACACACACACACACACACACACAAAGGGTATAGTATTCATCACGAACACGCGACATACATACATAAGAAGAAGAAGAAGAAAACTTTGAAAAATAGTTATTAAGAATGGGGATCATTAAAGCGCAATCGTTCGACGAACCGTCCGTTTTGAAGCAAATGCCTTCCGCGGAAGATCCAAAAGTGAACGCCAAAGTGGTTGACTTTGGGACGTGTCAATGCATGAAAATCGAAGTGACGAAAGGCGTGGATTGGAAAAGCTGCATGGGAATCCTCCCGGGCGCGCCGGCCACGTGCCAAACCAGACACGTGGGTATTTGCGTGAAAGGCGAATTGAACGTCGTCATGGACGATGGGACGAAGTTTGACATAAAAGAAGGCGACTCTTACTTGATTGAACCGGGACACATTTTCACGGAAACGAAATCGGACGTGGAAGCGTTTGAAATCGTCTCGAAAGTCGAAGGCGCCGCTTCGGCCGGAGGCGCGTCCACGTACATGATCGGCGACACTTCCGAAGAAGCGAAGGAAAACAACGCGTCGTTCGACGTGAAACGGTTCGACGACCCGAACGTCACGACCAAAGAGATGAAAAACGGGAAAGCGTGCGTGTGCTTTCTCGGTAACAAACAAGCGAAAGGCATGGTGTGTTACCTTCAGCCTGGATGGACCTGGGCCACTGGGGCGAAAGCGTTGTTACCGGAAGATAAACAACATCTCACCGCGTGTCCCGCCAGGCACGTCGGCTTTATTAAATCTGGTACGTTTGGAATGACCGACGTCGAAACCGGAACGGAAACCGTCGCCAAGGCGGGTATGTGCTACTTGTGCGAAGCAGGGCACGAAGCTCGCGTCATCGGTGACGAACCGGTGGAATTCATCGAGTTTGAAAGCGTCGGGCCTTTTTAATTTTGTATTATTTGTGTCTGTTGTCTTCTTCTCTGTATATAATAGTCGATGTTTGTGATATAAATTTGTATATAAAAGCTTGTCTCTGTCTCTCTTGTGTTTTTGTGAGATCTGGCCTCTCAGATATTTTTTTTTTAGCTCGCGCGCGAGAAAGAAACAAAAAATTTCCTCCTAAAACGACGAACTTTGACTTCTTCATAATAATTAAAGCGCAAACACAAAGAGCGGCGATCTTTTTAACATCGTTAAGAAGAAGAAAACTACTTTACTGTCGCATTTATACACGCATCCAAACGACGCGATGATGAATTCTTCTCGTCCTGTTTCTGTCCACAGTGGATTGTCCTCCTCCTCCTCGCAAAAAAGATCTTCTTCTTTGTCTTCTTCTTCCTCGACGATGACGAGTAGTGGAAAAAAGAAATCTGTGTTGGCGGCGATTAAAATTGGAAGACATCCAACTTCCCATCGCCGCGCTTCTCTGTTTTCATCAATCTCCCCGAAGGCTGGCATGACCATGTACGACAAAATTGTCCGCGATCACACGATTGCCACGGAAGATAACGGGACAAAGTTAGTGTTCATCGACAGACACATGGTGCACGAAGTCACGTCGCCGCAAGCGTTCGAGGCTTTGCGTTTAGCCGGGAGAAACGTGAGAAGACCGGACAACACGTTGGCGACGGTGGATCACAACGTCCCGACTTCGGACCGATCGAAGTTTGAAAGCGTGGAAACGTTCATCACGGAGATGGAATCGAGAGTGCAAGTGGTGCAGATGGAGGAGAACGTGAAGGACTTTGGCATCACGTATTTCGGGATGGAAGACAAGAGACAAGGAATCGTGCACATCATCGGGCCGGAACAAGGCTTTACGTTGCCGGGGACCACAGTCGTGTGCGGGGATTCCCACACGGCCACGCACGGTGCGTTTGGTGCGTTAGCGTTTGGTATCGGGACGAGTGAAGTCGAACACGTGTTGGCCACGCAAACGTTGTTGCAAAAGCCGAGCATGAATATGAACGTGAGAATCGACGGCAAGTTGATGGATGGCGTCACCTCCAAAGATTTGATCTTGCACGTGATTGGAAAGATTGGTACCGCCGGGGGTAACGGGTCTGTCATCGAGTTTTCTGGCGAAGCCATTCGTGAGTTGTCCATGGAAGCGAGAATGAGTATTTGCAACATGGCGATTGAAGCTGGCGCGAGAGCCGGAATGATCGCGCCGGATGAGATCACCTACGAATACTTGAAAGGCAGACCGATGGCGCCGAGTGGTGAGACTTGGGAGAAGGCGGTGGCGTACTGGAAAACGTTAGGTACCGATGCGGATGCCAAGTTTGATAAGGTTGTGGTTATTGACGCGAAGGATATTGAACCGACCGTCACGTGGGGAACGTCGCCGCAAGATACCGTCGGCATTTCCGGCGTCGTGCCAAACCCGGACGATTTTGACGAATCCAGGGCGAACGCGATGCGAAGATCGTTGGAATACATGGGTTTGACTCCAGGGACAAAAATGAAGGACGTTGCGGTTGACAAGGTGTTCGTCGGATCGTGCACGAACGGGAGAATTGAAGACCTCAGAGCCGTGGCCGCCGTGGCCAAAGGCAAGAAAGTTGCCAGTTCCGTGTACGCCATGGTGGTCCCGGGTTCGGGTATCGTCAAGGACCAAGCCGAAGCAGAGGGTTTGCACACCGTCCTGATTGAAGCCGGTTTTGATTGGAGAGAACCGGGGTGCTCCATGTGCCTCGCCATGAACCCGGATAAGTTGTTGCCGGGTGAACGATGCGCTTCGACTTCAAACAGAAACTTTGAAGGTCGTCAAGGGAACGGCGGCCGAACGCACTTGGTGTCGCCAGCCATGGCTGCTGCCGCGGCCATTACTGGTAAGTTGTGCGATGTCAGAGAAATCGGTTCTGGTGCCGGTTTGACTGGCGACGACGTCCCGAAGAAAGTCGACAAGGACTTTTTGACAAACCAATCCATCGTGCCGCCGCGACCGAGAGTGGACCAAGCGAAATCTGGCAGCGGTAGTAGTGGTATGCCGACGTTTACGACGCTCAAAGGTAAAGCCGCTGCGATGGACTTGCAAAACATCGACACGGACATGATTATCCCGAAGCAGTTTTTGAAAACCATCAAACGAACCGGATTGGGCGTTGGCGCGTTTTACGAAATGCGATTTAACGCCGACGGCTCGGAAAAACCGGACTTCGTCTTGAACAAACCAGAATGGAAAGGAACCTCGATCTTAGTTGCCGGCGATAACTTTGGTTGCGGCAGTTCCCGAGAGCACGCGCCGTGGGCCATCAACGATTTGGGAATCAGGTGCATTATCTCCACCTCCTTCGCGGACATCTTTTTCAACAACTGCTTCAAGAACTCCATGTTGCCGATTGTTTTGGACGAACCGACGGTGAGAACGTTGATGCAAGACGCCAACGAGATGAAAGAGCTAGAAGTCGATCTCGCGGCGCAAACCATCACGAGAGCGGATGGTTCTAAGATTTCCTTTCAAGTTGACGAGTTCCGCAAGCACTGCTTGTTGAATGGCTTGGACGACGTTGGATTGACGATGTTGAAGAACGACCAAATCGACAAGTTTGAAATCGAACGATCGCAGAAGTACCCGTGGCTGGACGGTGCGAGGGAAATGGCTGCGCGTTAAAAAGCGATTGTTATATTAATACGCTAACACTCTCTATATATTGCTATCATCTTTAATTCATACCTATAACTTTTTGCAAAAGCGACTAAATATTGTACACACGTATTTACTAAAGGATGCAAGAAGGCGAGCTTCATCCCCGTCTTCGTACTTTGTCGCCCACGGCACGTCTCGCACTTTGATTTCGTCTGCCTTATTATTATTATTTATCGCAAACTCTATTTCCTCCGTGACGATTTCGTTTCGAACGTCGTCGTCGGAGCATTTGAGGAGCACATGCGCCAACACCGTTTTACGATGGTGCCATAGCGTTTCCCGTCCGCGAAACGCCGCAATCTTTTCGCGCACGAAACGGAATTCGTCAACGATCACTTCATCGAAGAATCTCTTCTTCACTGCATCGTAGTGAAGTAGTCGATCGTAAACTGAGCGAATTACTGCGCGTCGAAAATGCCACGCGCTCGGATCGGAGGAAGAAATGTTTGTTTTTGATTCTCGCAAGACGCTCTTCGCCCGTTCCAAGAGCTCATCCGGTTCGTTCACGTTTTGCTTCACATGGACGAGTTCAAAGACGAACAACTTGTGCGACCACGCGGCGTAATTGCTCAGCTTCCGTCGACACGTTTGTTCGCACGCGAGAGTTTCTCGTTCGTATACATTATTTAATAACAATAATGATAACATCGTCGTATCCCTTCGCGCGTTTCTTGGTATTAGGTGATTCCTTCTCTCCGCGCCGCCGCCGTGAAAACAACACGTCATAATCACCCACCTTCTGTGCGCAAACGCCGCCGTGGACTTTGGAAACTTTGTTTGTACGAACGTGGCAAACATCATTTCTCGTTCCATCTCTTTCATCCTATTCTTCTCTTGATCATCACTCGTCGTGTCACCGTCCTTTTCCAACGCTTCCAAGACTCTTCTTTTTCTCACGTTCCAACCGGATAAACTGTCGCCAGTGAGCACGCATAAAAGTACTTTCAAATCATCATCCAAGAAGGCATCATCGTCATTCTTTTCGTCCTTTTTCCTCCTCAACTGAGAATACACGTAGTTTAATACGGGCACTATAACGTGCGCGTTAATCGCCAGTTTATGTTCTCGGACGCAAAACGAGCGATAAAACAACTTTAACCGCTTTCGGTCGTTTTCGTCTTCTTCATCGTCGGCAAACTTTTCCCCTAACAACTCTCTCAAATGCTTCCACGGAGGCACAAACGCCAGCTCGTTTAAAGAGAAATCCGAGGAGATGATTCTGAGTAACTCTGACGCGAGTTCTTTGCCATCAAAATCATTCGTGTCGTCGTCTTTTCCTCCTACTCCTTCTTCTTCTTCTTTGAATTCTTCTTCGCCTTGTTGTTGTCCCATCATCTTAACATCACATCAAATTTCTCTTCTTCTTCCGAAGAATTTTTCTCAAGCAAACAAATTTTATTATTTGCGTTTTTGTCAAATTGCAAGACAGAAGAAAATATCTATCACTTTTTCTCATCATCACACAGTTCCTTTTGTAGTAAGTTGTAATAAAATTTTACGAGAACTTGACGCGTCCCCTTAAGCATGTTAAGAATATTTTTGATCGCGACCTTTCGGGAAAAAGACCTCCTTTCAAGCTGAATCCGCACTCTTAACCACGCAGATAATTACTGGTATCTTTTGCTCGATCGATTACACCACATACCACATTCGTGTCCTGAACACCTGTATAACGAAGCACGCATACTTTTTCGAATCTACGTTACCTTTGGAAGCGTATCGTGCAAGTTTTCTTTTAGCATTCTACAACCGGCACCGTTGAAAATTGAAACTGCGCACTCTCAAAGTGGTTTTAAACTGAGCGTTTGTGAAACGCCAGATCCTTCGGTTCGATCATGAATAATCATACCTCTTTCGCTCAAATGTGCACGATCACTACACTTCTCTTGTGTTTAATCGTACCGCGTCTCGTTTACGCAGGTTGGCCTATGGTTAAGTATAAAAATGGGACGGTTGGCATTCTGAACGACGATGGAGACGTGCACGTGCAGAACACCAACCTTTTTGTTTATGGTAAGAAGGTAGTTCATCCTGAAAAGTGCGCTCCCCCTGGCGGTAAAAGTCAGTATTTCAACGGAACAGAGTGGATGTGTCTATGTGAAGATGGTTGGTCAGGTTTGACCTGTGAAACACCACCAGCACTTGGGTGTGCGCTGTACTCGCAAGAATCACGCGATTGCGGTGCTGTCGCTCGCATTGAAAACATGACCAAGTACGGGACGGACGCAGACGTTTGTTGCAATACTTGTACAGCAGAAACCTCTTGCGTAGCTTGGGGACACATCGGTGGCAACTCATGCTGGTTCTATTCATCAGGGATATTTGATTCATGCCAAAGCACGAGTGGACATCCCTTCTATATCAAGGGTAACTTTAGCGCCACAAGTACTACACCTCCGAGTGAAAGCACTGGTCCACCTAAATGTGTATCCCCTGGTGGTGATAAATTACGATACAACGGGACAAATTGGATTTGCGTATGTGCATCGGGATGGACGGGTGACACATGTGAAATTGAACCACCATTGCCACAAGTTTCTCTAGAAAGCGTTATTTCGGAGCTCCAAACAAAAGTGGAAAATAGTAAACCGCTAAAATGTGTGCCTCCCGGTGGGGATAAGTTACAATACAACGGGACGAATTGGATTTGCGTATGTGCATCGGGATGGACGGGTGACACATGTGAAATTGAACCAATTGTTTATCTTTGTGGATTTGGGTGGGGTGGAGTGGGATGGCAAGGTTTGACAGGAGTAGAAGCTGCTACCTTCTGTCAGGAACATGGTGCAGAGCATCTTGACATCCGCCCCAATGATGCAAATGCTGCATTAATAGTTGATACATTTAAGTATACTCCCGAATTTGCCGCACTTGCACAAGAATCTGGTAGTGATCCGGGATCAGATAGTGATCAGGTGAGTATATCTTCAAGTGGAAAGGTCGGAGACCGATTGTGGACGTCTGTTGCCCAAGCGGATCACAATCCACCAATTTGCTATAATACAAATTTTTGGAATCCACGAGAGTATGGTGATGCGGGTGTTGGCACGCGCAACTGCAATTCGATGGGAACATTTCCAATATGTGTTTCATTTCTTCAATTGACTTTTGGTAAACCTGAATTTGCCCGTTGTGTTGCGGCTCCAGCTCAATTGCCCCTGCGTTAACATATCGCAGGCTATAGAGAGTAATGTTATGCGAACAACACACGGGCTTCTCTTTTGACGGGTTTAGGTTAATTATCCGGGAAAAGTTTTGTAGAGGGATGGATGGGTGAAATGTCTGTTATCAAACCCTTCATTCGGTCCTCGTAATTTTTGTGTATATTCTTATTCATCTCGTTTATTCGGTATAAAGATGTTGTATAAAGATGTTGTATAAAGATGTTGTATAAAGATGTTGTATAAAGATGTAAAAACCGCTCCTTCAGTTGGAGCAAAGTGTACAGCGTACGTTTATTTTTGGTATCCAGTACTGGATACAATAAGACATCATCAACGCGACACGCGCTGTTCTCAAATTCATATTTCAATTCTTCGTACGTTTTTTTGCCAAGACGACCAAAAAATTCTCTTCTTCGATCTCTCATCAATTTCGCCAGAATTGTATTCGTGTTCTCTCTCTGACTACACTCATCACAAAAGAGAGCACACAAATAGTAATTAATCAAGGATGATGACGACTTACACGAGATCATCCTCTCTCTCGTTCCTCATTTTCGCCCTTTTCACCTTTACCTTTTCCCCGAGCTCTTTCAAAGGAGTGAACGCTTCCGCGTTCCTCGCGACGGACAAAAATTTCGACTCCGCGGTTTTAGGATCGAACAAGAACGTCTTCGTGAAATTTCTCGCGCCTTGGTGAGGCCACTGTAAGAGCATGAAACCCGCGTGGGACAAGCTCGGCAGTAAATACAAAGATCACGCGTCGGTGATGATCGTGGACGTGGATTGCACCGCGGATGGCGCGCAAACGTGTCAGAAAATGGGCGTGCAAGGGTACCCGACGATTAAATACTTCCTCGCAGGGGACAAGAAAGGGAAGGATTATCAACAAGGGAGAGATTTCGACGCAATGCTCGCGTTTACGAAGAAAACCTTAGACGTGGAGAAGTGCGACGTGAAGACGAAGAAAGCGTGCAAACCGAACGAAATCGCGTTGATTGAGAAATTCGACGGGAAGACTTCCGCGGACATCGCGGAAGAGTTGAAGAAACGATCGGAGGAGTTGAAGACGATAAAGTCAGACATGAAGGCGGCGAAGCTGGAACACAACACCAAGGTCGCGACGTGGAAGAAAAGAGAGGCGGCATTGAATAAAGGGGAGGCTATTTTGAAGCAGTTGGAGCAGTTGAGGAAGAAAGACGAGTTGTAATCGTCGCTCTTTCTTATAAAGGCAAAGTTTCCGAACAATGATGTTTAACATAAATAGTGTGTTCTTAAAATCTTCTGCGACGAGAGGAGGCGGAACCAACCAATTTTTTTCTTAACGATATTAAAACAAAGAGAGAGATAGAAATCCAGTAGATGCAAATTAGTGATATCATATTCCAAGAAAGTCACACTGCGTGATTGTGGATTGATTGAAGCGTGTCGAAAGAGATTTTATCCGGGTGGTTTTAATTGGGAAAAAAATGTTGGGGGGGACGCGAAACGAGGAGAGGAGGAACAAGAAATAATAAGGAAGCACTTAGCGTGCCAATTCATTCAATTCAAGATTCAAGATAATATTTGTGATTATTTTTAAAAGCCAAACTCTTCTATGATGTTTTGTTGTTGTTTTTGTTTCTTCGCAGTACTGTAGCAGTTGTGTGTTGATCGTTCATCGTTTTATCTCTAAAGCTCGTCCTCGTCGTCGTCGCTCGCTTCGGTGATGTCGTAGATTTTTCGCACAATCTTTTGACCGTTGGCGAGGCACAAGCCGTGTCTATCCGCGGTGACTAAAATCGTATCGTCTTCGTTGAATTTGCCCTTCAAGATTTCCGTGGACAAGTTCTGTAACAATTGTTTTTGAATGGCACGTTTGACCGGACGAGCGCCGTATTGCGGATCGTAGCCTTCTCTCGCCAAATATTCAACCGCGGATTTGTCGTATTCAATCGCCATGCGTTGGCCATCGACTCTGTTGGACAAGTTCTTGAGTTGTAATTGGACAATCTCTTCGATTTGCGAATGGTTGAGCGATTCAAAGCAAATAAACTCGTCGATTCTGTTGATAAATTCTGGTCTGAAGTGCGATCGGACGTGTTGCATGACGGCGTCTTTCACGTTACCTCTTCCTCTTCTTTTGTTTTGGTAGTTCATTTCGTCCGAACCCAAATTCGAAGTCATGATAATCAAGCAGTTTCTAAACGAAACGTTTCTACCTTGAGTATCCGTCACGTGGCCTTCATCCAACAACTGCAACAAGACGTTAAAGACATCGACGTGCGCTTTTTCAATCTCATCGAACAAGACGACCGAGTACGGCTTTTGTCGAACCGCGTCGGTGAGCATGCCCCCTTCGTCGTAGCCGATGTAGCCTGGCGGTGCGCCAATCAATCTAGCCACGGAGTGTTTTTCCATGTACTCGGACATGTCCAAACGCACCAACGCTTGGTCCGAGTTGAAGAGATACGATGCTAAAGCCTTTGCCAATTCTGTCTTTCCGACGCCAGTCGGACCGAGGAACATGAACGAGGCGACCGGCCCATTCGGATCGGCGAGATCCGCGCGCGAGCGTTGCACGGCTTCGGCGACGCATGTGACCGCTTCTTCTTGACCGATGACTCTTTCGTGAAGTTCCGATTCCAATTGCAACAATTTCTGTTTCTCCGAAGAGACCAATTTCGCCACCGGTACGCCGGTCCATCTGGACACGACTGTCGCGACGTCTGCATCCGTCACCTCTTCTCTCAACATCACCCCACCACCTTGTAAGGACAACACTTCGCCTTCCGCTTTCTTCACCTCGTCTTCCACGCGCTCTTTTTCCGCTTCCAATTTGGCGAGGTCGCTCTTGCAATTCGCGAGTTGAGCTTTGTACTCGTCTGGCGCGTCCGCGGCCGAGGCCAACTGTACTTTGGCGTTGGCGTTTTGAATCTTTCTCACCGTGTACGCCAACTGCGCTTGCGCTTGTCTGTACGCGTTCATGCACGTCATTTCACTCGTAACTTTCTTTTGCAGCTCCTTTCGTTTCTTCTTCTCGTCGTGCAATTGCGCGGCGAGCTTTTGCAATTCCGCCGCGGCGATGTTGTTTTGACCAGCCTTTGCGTTTTCGCTTCTTTGCTTCAACAACAACTGATTGCGTTCTTTTTGCAACTGCTTTATTTTTCGGTCGCACACGTCTAACGCTTCCGGTTTAGACGATTTGTTCATTCTAACCGCCGCGGCGGCTTCATCGAGCAAATCGATCGCCTTATCTGGTAACTGACGTCCGCTGACGTACCTGGCCGATAACTGCGCCGCCGATAACAACGCGCCTTCCGAGATGGCGATGTTGTGGTGCTGTTCGTATCTCGGTCTCAACCCGCGCAAAATAGAAACGGTGAAATCAACGTCCGGTTCTTCCACTGGAATTTGCTGAAATCGACGTTCCAAAGCCGCGTCAGTTTCGATGGATTTCTTAAACTTATCCACCGACGTGCACCCGATGCACCTCAACAAACCTCTCCCCAACGCCGGTTTCAAAATAGCCGACCCGTTGTTCCCATTCGGCGGCGGCGGAATCAAGTTGTGAATATCGTCGATGAATACAATCACTGGCTGATTCTCGGCTTCGTCGACAACTTCTTGCACGACCATAGACAATCTCTCTTCAAACTCCCCCGGCATTTGACAGCCGGCGCCAACCGCGCCTAAATCCAACTCCAACAACTTCGCGTTTCTCAGCGACAAAGGCACGTCACCAGTCGCGATTCTCTGCGCCAAACCTTCCACAATAGCCGTCTTACCAACACCAGATTGGCCCAACAAAATCGGGTTATTCTTCGTTCGTCTGGACAAGACGTGAATAGCTCTTCTCAACTCGTCGTCTCTCCCGACCAACGGGTCCAACAACCCTTTCTTCGCTTCGTCCGTCACGTCCGTACAAAATCGTTCAATCGCGGATAACTCTTCCTCTTGCCCAGGCATCCCACCACCTTGCATTTGTTGCTGTTGTTGCTGCATCTGTTGCATCATCAGTTGCTGTTGGTTCTCCGCATCGCCGCCATCGGAGGCGTCCCCGTTGCTTTCTTTCTTACTCGCCGCGTTGTTCGTGCTGCCAGATAAGACGCCTGGTCCAGAGGTGGCCACCGCAGCGCCCTATTAAGTTTTTTTTTATTGTAAAAGGAGAGAAATACGGTCGGTCAGTAAATAAGAATACAAACGCATGCATTATGAACAGAGCGTACGCGTCGACTTCTCGCGTTTTGTGAGAACGAACGAGAGAGAGTCACATCAAAACCAGAAAAAAGAAGCCTCTCCGATGAAGATGAAACGATGAAATGATGACGGCGGCGAGAGAGAATTTGGACCCAAAAATCCAATCGCGCTTTTCAGGTTTATCCACTCTCCATCTTCCTCTCTCTCGCGCGACAACACGCGTCGTCCATCTCGCGCAATATCAACACTCGCAAAAGATAAGACGCGTTCGTGTTTTTCTCTCACACGCGAGCAGAGGCATCGTCATCACCACCATCATCATCATCAAAGAGATGATGATGATGATAAAAGAAGACCATCGAAAGACGACGGCGACGACGAAAAGAAGAAGAAGAAAACGCACCATGAAAATATTCGCGATTTGATTCCGAACTTCCCGGTTGTAATAAATCAACGCCACCGCGCTCGCGCCGCACGCGATTAACGTGGCCATCTTTGATTTGTCGTCTCTCAGGAGCGACGCGATGAGATTATTATTCGTCATTATTGTTCTGTGTGTATTACTTATTATAAAGTAGTAGTAGTACTAATGTGACGATTTTGGATTCGATTGCTTTTTTTCCCTCTCGTTGTTGTTTTGGTCTGTCTGTCTGTCTGTCCATTTTCATCTCTTTTTTCTCTCGAGCAACAAGCTTCTTCTTCACATTTTTTCATTCATC
>Ga0181598_1002845_pt1 | contig 15346 bp, 13 predicted proteins | sample 041ome_4_FD_153295 | JGI IMG/M metagenome (GOLD analysis project Ga0181598, IMG submission 153295) | Coastal salt marsh microbial communities from the Groves Creek Marsh, Skidaway Island, Georgia - 041404US metaG (spades assembly) | ecosystem: Environmental > Aquatic > Marine > Intertidal zone >... | reverse complement strand
TCTGGAACGCTGATGTTCGGAGGTGGTCAGAATTTCAATCCCGCGGGGCAGAAGTAATTTCCGGGCAATGGGAGAAGTAGAGAGTCGGCGGTAGGTACGGTCTGAAAGCCTGGCATTAATAACCAGCGCAGGAACCCCACGGATTGCCGCCTGATGGAAATGTTCCGGCCATAACTCACTGTCGACCGTGATGATTAAGTCAGGCTTAATTTTCGACCACGCCATACAGCTGAAGATCCACCAGTCCAGAGGAAAGGGCCCCTGAGCGAGTACTTGGTGGCGGTATTTTTTATCTGCCACGAGGAGACCGGTACTGGTGGTTCCAGTAAGCACGACTTCGATCTTTTCATCCGCACAAAGCACGGAAAGAATTTTGGAAAGAGAAGAAAGTTCCCCCACACTGACTGCCTGGACCCAAACCCTTTTCTTTGCTTTTGTTTTGGCTGGCAGACTGGGAAAAAAACCGAGACGGTAGCATGCTTTAAACCCATATCCGCCCCGTCTGATCATCCGCCAGGTATAGTAAGGCAATGCCAGCAAAGCTAGGAAGGGAAAGGCAATTCGGTAAAGATAAATCACTGGTTGAAAGGGACTAGCTTTACCGTTGCCAGCAGGGGTTGGATAAGGAATGATTCAAGGCTTCTTTTCTATATGAATAATTCTGACCGAATCGCGAAACTTTTCTCAAATTGCAAGGCTGATAACCGGGCCGCTTTTGTTGCTTACATCTGTGCTTGTGATCCCGATTTTGATCAATCCCTTGCGGTGTGCAAAACTTTGATTGAGGGTGGGGTGGATGTTTTGGAACTGGGGGTTCCTTTTTCGGATCCTCTCGCGGATGGTCTTACCAATCAATTGGCTGCTCAGCGGGCATTGGAGTCTGGCTGTACCCAGGAAGATGTTTTCCGTTTGGTTCGGGAAATTCGTAAGTTTTCAGAGATCCCCATCGTCTTTTACACTTACTACAACCTTGTATTTTCGCAGGGAGTTGAGGAGTATGTAAAAAAATCAAAAGAAGCAGGAGTGGACGGATTGCTCACTCTTGATTTACCCCCCGAAGAGGCCACCGATTTGATTTCCGCGTGCAAGGACCATTGCTTAGCCAATATTTTTATCATAGCTCCCACCACTCCCAGGGAAAGAATTTCCAAAATTGCACAGCATGCATCCGGATTCCTCTATTATGTTTCCCGGGAAGGCGTGACCGGAGAAAGAGAAGACCTTGCTGGTGACTTGTCCGAACGGGTGGCAGTGATTCGTGAAAAAACGGACCTTCCTTTGGTGGTTGGATTTGGAATCTCCTCGGCCCCACAGGTGCGGGGAGTTGCGGAGGTGGCAGATGGAGTGGTGGTTGGTTCTGCCCTGGTTAATTGTATATCCGCAAACCTTGGTGATCCTGAGGCTACTCTTTCTTCTCTCCAAGCCAGACTAGAGGAGTTGATGAGCGGATTGCTGGCAGAATCTTCCTGAAATTTTCATGAGCGAGGAACTCAGGACGCTGAGTTTACTGGGCGGGGTAACCGCGGTTGGGAAAACCGATGCAGCGATCGAGTGGGCCAAGCAAAATAATGCAGAGATTTTGTGCTGTGATTCCGTATCTTTTTATCGAGGATTTGATGTAGGTTCAGCAAAACCCGATCCGGAGCAGAGAAAAATTATCACCCATTATGGGCTGGATATTTGTGATCTTGAAACCCCTATGGATGTGGGACTTTTTCATCAATATGCCCAAAAGGTCATTAAGGAGATCCATCGTCAGAAAAAACAGGTATTGGTAGTGGGGGGCAGTGGGTTTTATTTGGAGGGTTTTCTCAACCCTATTGCGGATAAGGTTGAGGTGACTGAAGAGATCAGGCAGCAGGTACAGGAGGTTTTTTCAGAGGGAGGCAAAGAGGCTGCCCTGAACTTGCTCAAGCAGTTAAACCCTCAAGGCCTGGGCAGCCTGGACCAGCACAATCCAGTGCGGGTCCAACGGGCATTGGAAAGATGCCTTGCGTCCGGTAAATCGCTCATTGAATTGGAGGATGCCTTCCAAAAAATTTCCAAGCCTTATCCACAATTCCAAAAAAGAATGATCTGGTTGGACCGAAATAAGGAGGAGTTGGAGGAAAGAATTGAGCGGCGAACCAAGCAGATGCTGGAGACTGGGTTTGTTGAGGAAGTGAAAACATTGGTTAGTCAGGGACTGGAGAAAAATGCACCTCTTGCTCATGCGGTGGGATACCGGGAAGTATTGGCTTATCTGAAAAATGAATTGCAAGAGAGTGATCTGATCCCAGCCATTTCCCTCTCCACCCGAAGACTGGCGGCGAAGCAGAGAAAATGGTTCCGCAAAAAGTTTGCAGACGGTTCCAGAATGATCATTCCCCAAGGGCAGTCTTTGGATGTGAGAAAATTGGAATGGATTTCGGATACTTGACCGATCTACCTGTAAGGCTTACCTTTACCAATACCTTTCATCTCCCACCTATGCCCGTTCTTCGAAAAATTGCCGTTGTGATTAACCACTCCAAAAAAGGAGCGGTGGAAGTTGCTGAGGAGTTGGAAAAAGTCTGCCTGTCTTACTCCGTTGAAATTAAAAAAACGGATCAATTTCCATTGGAAGATGAATTTCTATCCGGTTGTGATGCTTGCTTTGCCATAGGCGGGGACGGAACTTTGCTGCATCTGATGGAACAGGCGAGGATTTACCGGGTGCCGGTTGCCGGGGTTGGCTTGGGTAAACTGGGCTTTCTCGCCACACTCGCTCCCGATGATCTTGCGAAATCCCTTCCCCCTGTTTTGGAAGGTAAGTTTGAGATCTGTGACCGTAGTCTTCTTGAGTTTGAGGATGCGGAGGGCAAAAAATTTTATGCTCTCAATGATTTGGTGGTGAAAAGTGGTGAAGGTGGAAGGCTCGGATATTTCTCGGTATTTTCCGAAGACGAACTGGTGGCGGATTATGCCTGTGATGGAGTCATTTTTTCAACCCCCACCGGATCCACCGCCTACAACCTCGCCGCGGGTGGTCCCATTGCCCATCCCGCTGCTCATGTTATTTTAATGACCCCGATCTCTGCGCATACCCTCACCAGCAGACCGCTGGTTTTTCCTGCCCACATTACCTTGCAGTTGCGGGCGGAGGAAAGTCAGACTGCTCCCTTGATTTCCGCGGATGGCAAAGAAGCTTTTACGGAGGTTCCCAGGCTACCTCTAAAAATATCAGTTTCTAATGATACTTTCCCTCTTTTGGAGGTTGCGGGATACTCTCACTTTCGTGTTTTGAGAAATAAATTAAAATGGGGATAAGGTAAGTCGGCACTATGCTTTCCACCGGTAGCAGAATAGGGTCCAATCGAATTCTAAAATGGATTCGTGAAGGTGCCTGCGGTCAGAGCTACCAAGGCGAGCAAACCGAGGGAGAAAATAAGGGGAAGACCAGGTTTCTTAAGTTAATATTAAGGGAAATATCCGAGCGACCCGGATTTGAAGATTTTTTTATTCAGGAGTGCCAGGCGATTGAGCAGCTGCAGGGGAGAGGAATTTGGCCACTGCTTAAATTTGGTGCAATGAAGTGGAAGCACTGGATGTCATACGACTGGTTGGATGGAAGTGAACAGCAAGTGGAGAATTCTCAGGAAGAGGAGGGGGACGAAACCACTATACAACTCAGAACCTTGGAGGAATGGATGCAAACCAGTCCATCTTCGATTGGACCCGAAGAATTGTTTTCTGTGTTGGCGGATGTGCATTGTGGATTGGACCGGGCTCATCGTTCCGGTGTAATTCATGGTAATCTTAAGCCCAGCAATGTGCTGGTTGCATCCGAAAAGGATGGTTTCAAAGGATGGGTGTCAGAGTTTGGGCTGGCTAAGATAGTGGCCTATCGTCCTCCCGGAGAGGTGGATGATGAAACAGTTAGTTACACCTCCCAAAATTCTCAGTCTCAGGATTCACTTTTCGCTACCGCCAATTTCCGGCCTGATGAGGTTCAGTGGACCGATCAACCTGAAGAAAAATGGGATTTGCAGGGCCTAGGAAAAATTGTACTTTGGGTGATTGAAAAAAGCCCTCTGAGCCCGGAAAACTGGAAGGAATGGAAAGCATGGGCCGATCTTTCGGTAAAGAATCAGTTCACTGATATTGCTCATTCCATGAAGGAGATACCGGGCATGACAGACTTGGCGGAATATGGTGTCAAATTGGCGGATGCTCAAACAGGTACGGAAGAAAACCTGGAGAAACTGAGGGAAAAACGGGAAATCGCCTGGAAGCTTGAACAAAAAAATAGCAGCTTAAGGTTTAAGCGGGGAATGACCGGTTTGGTTGGAGGACTTTGTCTCTTTTCTTTTCTGGTTGGGAAAATTTATCTTTTTTTTAGCCCTTCTCCCTGGACTGAATTCTATCTGGACGGAGCTTCGGACAGATACCAGTTGGGGGCTGGGGTGTGGTCAGGTCAGGCCTGGGGTATTGTTCCTGCCATTTATGATGACGATGGCGACGGGGGCCAGGATGTTGTCGGCACTTGGGAAAAAGAGGAAGGGCTGTTAAAATTAAGTTTTCGGAAATTTAAAAAATTGGATGAAGAAGAGGATGGCAAGAAACTGTGGCAGTTTATTGGCTCGGGAGCAACTTCACCGGATGACTATTATCACTGGACCGATTACCTGGAGTATAACCCGATGAGTGAATCCTTGCGGTTTGTGAAGAGAGTCGATGCGGATGCCACATATCTTGCTGGATTTAAGCAGGGAGAAGATCCCAGACTTTATCCGGATGTGCGCCTGCGAAGAAGTGCCGGAATGATCAAGCCAGCAGATTTGTTTTTTCGGAGCATGGATGAAAAAAGCAGCAGTTGGACTCTTTTTTTGGGAATGGGATTTTTGCTGGCCTGCTTCATTTATCACCGCGAACTTAAAAAGCTTCCCTCCCTGAATTAAGGGAAAGGGTTGAATTTTTTATCATCCGCTTCAAGATTGCCGGTGATGGGTAATCCTTGTAACGGAATTCGACGCATTGTTGCTATCCTGCTTATCGTTGGGATAACGGGATGCTCTCGCCCCGATCCCAATGGTCAATTTGCCGGGGTGATGAAAGACTGGGTGCATGAAGTGTTTACTGGTATTATGGTTACCGGGGGCTGGGAATGTGAGCTAAGGTTGGAGCTCAGTCAGATGGAGGCAGGAAACCGGGCCAGACTTCTTTTTTCCCATCCGCAGATGGATGAAGTGGAACGTATGGGGAGCTGGAAAATCGGCGACGGCGAGCGGGTAATTACTTTTGAGGATGACAAAATCCCCTCAGAATATTTTCTGATTAAAAGAGGAGTGCGCTATGCTTTTCAAACCAAGCAGGGTTTGTATAACGATGATGGTTCATCTCTCTTATTGATGCGTAATGAAGGGATTTCCCGAAAAGCTTCCTTTCCCATTGAGATTGGTTTTGGTCCCGGAGATCAGGCACAGATCAAAGGCCACAGTGGCAACGCAGATTTACAGGGAAGCTGGAATTGGATGGGCGAAAGAATTGCGGTGACCGTTAAATTGCCTGAGCTTGAAAGAGAAGGGGAGACCAAGTTACCTCAAGAGACCAATAAGTACATCCTGCGATGGTCCGAAAAAAGAGCATCCTCACTGGAATTGGAAAAAATTGTGATTATGCGTCCTTTCCTCAAGGAAGATGGTTCCAAGAGACAGAGTTGGATGAGTTCATTAATTTTCCCCGATCCGCCTTTGCTTAAGGCTAAGTAACCCCTGACTGCTTACATGCAAAGGTTTGACGTTCTTTGCTCGGGCTTCATCATGGATGCTTTTTTTCGCCCTTACTGACACTATGATTACGGCAATCCAAAATTTTATATCCAAGCGGGGAAAGTTTGTGTTCATTCTCCTACTCCTGCTGGTTATTTTTTCATTCGTTTTATACCTTTCCCAGGGATCCTCCATTTTCGACTTACTCCCCGATCCCAATCGTGAAAAACAGGAATTTTATGGGTACGATTGGAATGATCCCGACGAGAGAAGATTTCTCAGTATTACCAACCGTGTGGCTGCTGATTTTGGTGTGGTTGCTCCACCGACTGCTGAAGTATTTGAAGAAGCGGATCAACAATTTATGCAAAACTTGCAGGGGCAATTACAGCAGGCCTTCCAGGCAAACCAGGAGGATATTGATCAGCAGGCACTGCAAAGACTTTTTGGATTCATGCAGGCTTGGCCCAATTTCCCACGGGAATTGAAGGTCCGGGAAATTGCCCGTTCCGGTGCTTATGCTTCAGACTTTTCCGAGAGCACGGTAAAAGCGAAGGTCTCCCTGGATGGGCAGGCAGATTCCTGGAATTTTCTTCCCATGGATGTGAATCACCCCATGGTTAATCAAAAATTTAGTGAGTTTGTTTCCCGCATTGATCCTAATCTGGGTTCGGATGCAAACCGGACCCAGGCACTTCAGTTCGTGGGAAAAAGGCATGGATTTTCCCCACGTGAAGTGGAATCAGTTCTCTTTTCCCATTTTCGCACCTCCCAGATCGATCAAGTTTATGGAGCTTCCGGATTTGCTTTGGGAAGGGAAGCAGAGCTGGACTTGCACAATGACTCTTTTGCATGGGATGGAGAAATTCTTGAGGTGAAGAAAGATGCTTCGAGTAAGACCGAGCCGGAAGTTATGCGCCTGGAATTTGGAAAAAATCCCACAGCGGGCAAAAAAGTTACTTTCCATCTGGGAGCCAAACCGGTGAGCTTTATTTTTGGTAAAAAACCCAAGGATGATAACAGTTCTGATAATTTTGTTGAGCTTGCCCCAAAATTAGCAGCCTCGATCAAAAATTTGCAGCTTGCCGTGAATCAGGCTAAGATCGGAGTTCGTTTAAGCCCAGCCGGGCAGAAGGTACTCTCCCTGAAATTGTCCAGTCCGGTTAGCTTGAGGAGCTATCCCAGGGTAAGCACGGATGCAGATGAGTTGAAGGTGGTGGATATGATCGGTGAAAAAATCCGTAATTTCTTTGAGGAACGAAAAGCAGATGATGGATTCGCTCAGGAACCCCGTACTTTTGCTTCTGCGATTGTTTTTGCTTCCGCTCAGCATTACGAAGAACCTGTCACTCCGGATGAAGGAAGAATGAGGTCCTACTTCGACCGTAACCGGTTGGACTTTCTACCGGCTGTGGAGAAAGAGAAAGGAGTACCTGGTCCGGAGGGAGCCGCCGATGCCACTCAGTCAATTAGTGAGGATATAGAGGGTGATTTGTTGAAAGAACTGGCCAGTGATGCAAATTCTTCGGAGCCAGATCTGGTGAAGTTTGAAGATGTCAAAGATGATGTGCGGCAAAGAATTCTTCAATCTGATCGAGAGGAGGCAAAAAGGGAATCAGAACGGTTGGCCAGAGATCAGGCCTTGGAGTTTCTTGAGGCGGTTCATCAGATGAGCGATCAGTTCCGTTCCGGCACGGTACCTTTTTCCAAACTGCGTCAGGGTGAAAAATTGACCCAGCTTATCAATCAAAGTGGAGGGAGTGAGAAAAAGATCTCCTTCACGGAAGAGGAAATGAATGTGCAGGCCATGGTGCTGGGATTGGAAAGACGGGAAAGTGAGCGCAGGGCAAATAAGGAAGCCCTAAGTGAGGTGTCTCAGTTGACAGAGAAACTTTTCTTTACCCGGTCCGTACGAAAAACCCGAGACGGATATGCGGTTTTTCTTCTCAACAATAAAACAGAAAGAAGACCCGGATCGTTCGATCAAACCCCCTTTCACAAAATTTACAAAAAATACATTGAAATGCTGGAAGCCGAGAAATTTACTATCCTTTGCAACCAGACTCTCAAAAATTTAGAAAACCAGGAGCAGAAACCTGGTAAATTTGGTTCTCATTATTCCATATCCGCCAAAAATGCGAATTCTGCCCGTGCTTCATTCGATCGTAAGCAGAGAAAAATAAGTGCCGAAATACAAAAACTTGAGCAGCAGAAAAACGATATAATTGCCAAGGAAAGCAATTCCACCGCAAAGGACAAACAGTCCACAGCCGGTTTGGATGCCCAAATCAAAAAATTGCGCGATCAGCAGAGCGACATAAGGGAGGAGCAGCAACTGGTTTCCCAGCTTTTAGATGCTGCACCCACCCTTCCGGTAGGAGGTGAGTGGTCGGAATTGAAAAGAACAGAGCAGTCCGCAACTTTTGTGCGCCTCTCTCAGGTCTACACCTTAAGAAAGCTGGACTCTGCTCAATCGGATCTGGAGGGCAGGGAGCGTGATTTGGAACTTGCCCGTGCAGAAAGCACACGGGATCGGTTGATCAGCAGTTTGATTGATTCAAAGTTGGGAGATTAGTCTCCACCGGGCTGAGGAGATCCTTTTTCCCAGCAACAGAAAAACTCCACATTCCCATCGGTGCCGCTGGGTTTTGCCTCCACCTGGTGGAGCAGGCTGGCATCTGGGAATTCCTTTCGCATGTGCGAATCAATTTCCCTAAGAATTCTTTGGCGGATGGCATTGTCCTTGATCACGCCTTTGGTGCGATCAGCCTCCTGTTTTTGGCATTCAAACTGGGGCTTGATTAAGGCAACAAGTTTTCCCTCCTCAGAAACCAGTTCCCATGCTTTATGAAGAACCTTTCGTAAAGAAATAAAAGACAGATCCATCACTACTAGGGGGTAATGGGGGAGGGGGAGAAGATTGGAGTCCAGGTTGCGCAAATTCGTTTTTTCAAAATTTGTGACCCGTTCATCAATCCGTAGCTTGTAATGCAACTGCCCATGCCCAACATCCACGCAGGTTGCCCGGGCGGCTCCTTTTTGCAGAAGGCAATCGGTAAAGCCTCCTGTGGAAGCACCCAAGTCGAGAATGTGCAATCCCTCCACTTCCAGTTTGGAAGAGGATAAAAAGTTTTCCATCTTCAGTCCTCCCCGGCCTACATAGGGAAGAGGTCTTTCCACGGTTAATTGGGTATCGCTGGGAAAAGTCCGGGAAGCTTTATCCACCCGCTCGGTTCCATGTTTTACTTTTCCTGCCAAGATCAGTGCCTGGGCACGCGAGCGGTTTTCACATAATCCCAGATGTAGGAGAAGTTCGTCTGCTCGCAATTTACCTTTCATCGGTCGAAGATCGATGAAAACTGGATTTTGAGCAACTTCAGATTCTCCTAATTCATTCATGGAAAACAATATTTTTATAAAAACTCTTGACGATGGTGGGTTAAAGTGGCAAGAAGTGGGTTTAAATGGAGAGTATCTTATAGATGGGGGAAACCTTTGGGAGATTCAGAGACAACCTTTTTTGTGGGCGAATTCACCCATGCCTTGGACAACAAGGGCAGGCTGACTATACCCTCGAAATGGCGGATTTCAGGAGGGGACAATACCTATCTTGCTCTTCCCAACCCTGGGGGGTATGTAACCGTGTATCCCCCCAAAATGATTGCTCGGCTGGATGAGAAAGTTGCCGAGGCCAGTCTTAGTAATGTGCGTGTGCAGGCTCTGATGATGGAATTATTCTCCAAGGCACATTCTTTTGGCTGTGATAAGCAGGGAAGAATCAATTTGAATGACAAGTTAATCGAGCACGCTGGGATTAAAAGTAAGGCGGTCTTGGTTGGAAACTTTTCAGCCTTCGCAATTTGGGCGGAGGAAAGATACGCCAGCAAGGCGGATGCAGATGAGAGAAATATATTTGATGCGATGAGGGAGCTGGGGTTATGAGAAATAGCCTTCCATATGAGGTGACTTTTAGGGTGGTCGCCCAGAAAAGGGGATTGGGGGCAATTCTACCCCACCTCTCTCGCGCATTGGTTTTGATTGTTAATGTCAGCCTTGGGGGGGCTAGAGATGTATTGTGGGGCACTTGAATTTGTTTGTTCACCGACTTCAGTGAGGCATATACCGGTTCTGCTTGATGAATGTATGGCTTGTTTAAAGCCTGAATCGGGTGGTTCCTATGCTGATTTAACTTTTGGGGGTGGCGGTCATAGCCGTTCCCTACTTGAGGCGAATCCGTCCAGTCAGGTACTTGCTTTTGATTGCGATCCGGATGCGGCGCTTCGGGCGGAGGGATTATCCGCTGAATTTGGCACACGATTTAAATTTCAGGATTCTTCTTTTTCTGAGTTGGATCAGTGCTCTTCTGCGTGTGAGTTTGATGGAGTATTGATGGATCTGGGTATTTCCTCCTTCCAGTTGATGGAGGCAGGAAAAGGGTTTTCCTTCCGGTTGGATGCCCCTATCGATATGAGGCTGGATCCCCGGGTGGGGCAAAGTGCAGCAGAGTTTCTGGAGACAGCGTCCTACGAAAGTTTAGTGCGTGCAGTTCGTGACTATGGGGAGGAGCGTCGCTGGCGTCGTGTGGTTCAGGCAATCGAAGGTGCACGAGGAACGGGTAAATTATCCCGGACTATGAGTGCGGCGGAATTGGTTTGTGATGCGGTGGGAGGCCACCAGTCCAGGCAGCGGATTCATCCAGCTACCAAAACATTTCAGGGTATTCGCATCGCGATTAATGGGGAGTTGGAGGCACTTGCAGTTACTCTTCCTAAAGCATTCCGGGCACTCAAGGTAGGTGGAACTTTAGCAGTGATATCCTTTCATTCCCTGGAGGACCGGATCGTGAAACGGTTTATGCGTAAAATGGCTGGGCGTCCGGAGCACAAAATGGATGCCCGTAGTCAGCATGAAAGAATTTCTTACGGAGTTTTGGAGAGATCCAAGGCAGTATTTCCAACAAAACAGGAGGTGGAGAATAATCCGCGGAGTAGATCTGCCAGGTTGCGCTTTATCTCCAAAACAAGCCATCCGGAGTTTTAATTGTGATGAATAGGATGTGGTGGATCACGATTATGATGGGAGTCTCTGTGTTTGGTGCTGGTGCAATCTCGATTGTGTGGATGAGAATGGAAATTTCTCAGATCGCCAAGAATTGTGCCAAGTTGGAAGATCAAAGAGAAATGGTGGCCAGGGAACTGCATGAGTTGAGGGGGCAACGATCGCGATCGTTGCGTCCATCAACTTTGGCGGGCATGGTGGGAGGAAGACTCCAGATGCCCGGCAGAGAAAGAACGGTACATGTTTCGGAAAGGGAAATGAAGAAAAGGCTGGAGGGCTATTGGCTCCAGCAGGGGGAGCTCGCCAGCACTCGTTAGGATGAGCAATATTTTTATCTCCCCTTTTCGCTTTTATCTTGTTTTCATCGCTGTTCTTATCGCTTTCACCTCTCTGGGCGGAAGATTGGTTCAGTTGCAGGTTTCCGATGCGGAAAAATATAAAAAAATTGCTCTCGGAGTGCGGGAAAACTTTATCACCACACCAGCAAGACGTGGTGATGTGGTGGACAGGAAAGGGAATTTGCTCGCTACTACGCGATCCGTGGTTGAGGTTGGTCTGGACCCGCACAGCATCGATGAGGAAGATCTGGAGAAGTTGCCTGACGCAGCCAGAATTCTAAAAATACCACTTACTGAGCTGCAGGACGCGGTCTCCCGCAAAACCCGATCGACAGAAAGTGGTGAACTTCGCTTTGTTCGCTGGGTGAAACTGAAGGATGAAGTTGACGAAAAAACCTATCGGAATTTGCAGGCTCTCAATATTGATGGAATTTATGGGAACTATAAACATTCCCGGCTTTATCCGAATCATTCGCTTGGTTCCCATGTGCTTGGCTATGTGAATAAAGAAGGCAAGGCATGCATGGGGGTGGAGATGTTTGCTGATTATTACCTTAAAGGACAGGATGGATGGCGGGAAAGTGAACGAGATGGAAGAAGGCGGGAGATGCCGCAATACAGGTCCTTTGAGGTGCTTGCCAGGGATGGTCTTAATGTGGAACTATCCATTGATCGGATTATTCAGGGAATTGCTGAGGATGAATTGAAAAGGGTAGGGGACGAGTTTGATCCCCTGAGTGCCAGTATATTGGTAACTAATCCAATATCAGGTGAAATTTTGGCTATGGCGAATTATCCAGATTTTGATCCCAATAAATACAATGAATCTGAGTTGGAACATCAAAGAAACCGGATTCTTACTGATTTGTATGAGCCTGGATCCACCTTTAAAATTGTACCTGTCGCAGGGGCGATGAATGAAGGTCTGGTGAAACCAGAAGACATTATAGACTGTTCTGATTCGAGCTACAGGGTCGGAACGAGAGTACGCAGGTTACCGAGTGATCATCATCCATTGGGTAAAATTTCACTCAAGGAAGTGGTGCAGAAATCAAGTAACCGGGGTGCGGCGAGGTTAGGAATCAAGTTAGGGGCACAGAGGTTGTATGAATACTCTAAGGCATTCGGGTTTGGTGAGCCTACCAGACTAGGTCTAACTGGTGAGCGTGGAGGTATGTTGCACCAGCCAAAAAACTGGGATGGGCTTACCATAACCAGATTGCCAATAGGACACGCAGTGGCAGTAACGGCTCTGCAGGTACACCAGTCAATGAGTGTAATTGCGAATGGTGGAGTTCTTTTAAAACCAAAGCTACTGAGGCGTATTTTTGACCACGAGGGAAAAACAGTAGTGCCCTTCGGGTCCCAGTTGAGAAGACGGGTAATCGGGGAAAATGTGGCGGAGGAAATCTCTTCTATGCTGGCTACCGTGGTCAGTCGGGAGGGTACTGCAAGACAGGCACAGATCCCTGGGTTTGACGTGGCAGGGAAAACAGGGACAACCCAAAAAATCATCGATGGCAGATATTCAAATCAACATCATGTCGCCTCTTTTGTGGGTTATTTTCCCGAAAAGAACCCCCGCATTCTTATCACCGTGGTGGTGGATGAACCAAAAATGAAAGCAGGTAGATTAGGTTATGGTGGAAGTGTAGCTGGACCTGCTTTTAAAAGAGTGGGCACGAGAATTGTTGGGTATCTCGGATTAAAGCCACAGCCTCAGCAGGTCTCGATGATCCAGTCAGAAAATTCAAAAATCAGATCTTTTTAAATTTTTGTTATGAATGAACTAAAAGCAAAGCCAGAAACCATCGACAATATTCATCGCAGAATTTCAACTACGATGGATTTAAACAGTCTTGCTAGGCGGGAAGGAGCCTATGCCAAAGACAGGGGAAGTGTGAGATTGAACTCGCTCTGTTCAGATAGCCGAAGGGTTACCCCAGGATCTGCATTTTTTGCTCTGCCAGGAATGCGTACCAATGGGAATGATCATCTCAACGAGGCGATTGAAAGGGGAGCCAAAGTCATCATCACAGATTCGGAAGAAACCGAGGTGCCCGGACATGTGGTTAAAGTAAAAGTCGATGATGCGAGACTGGCTTTGGCAAAATTCTCCAAGCGTTATCATGGAAATCCTGATGAAGCTCTAAAAATAGTCGGTATTACAGGAACCAATGGAAAAACTACGGTTACAAGCCTGACCAGACATCTATTGGAAGAACCTGGCAGACCTGTAGGGCTGATTGGGACTGTGAAATATCACCTCGGAGACAGGGAATTGCCTTCATATCGAACAACTCCCGAAGCAGCAGATCTTTATCCTCTTCTCAAAAGCATGCTAGTTGGTGGCTGTACTGAAGCTGTGATGGAGGTGAGTTCGCATGGCATCCATCAATCAAGAGTGGCTGGTTTGCGCCTTGAAATTGCAACCTTCCTCAATCTCTCACGTGATCATCTGGATTACCATAAAACGATGGAGGAATATTTTAAGGAGAAGCGAAAAATATTTAATGGTCTAAACGGAAACCTGCCGCGGGTGGCCGTGGTAAATGGCGATTGTCCATATGGGAGGAGAATACTCGAGGAGCTCCCCCCACAGGTCAGATCAATTTCCTTCGGTTTTGGAGAGGAATGTCTATTTAGGGCGTCCCAGATTTCGGTGGGTGTGGATGGATCGCAATTCATCCTCGATTGTCCAAGTGGAAGAATGGTGGTGAATAGTCCGCTCGTCGGAAAATACAATGTGATGAATGTACTGGCGTCCTTTGCCGTACTTTATGCAATGGGCCGATCCTTACCAGATGCGATTCATAAATTAGCTGTCTTTTCAGGAGTGGATGGAAGAATGGAATCCATTGAACAGGGGCAGTCGTTTAAAGTGGTGGTAGATTATGCCCATACACCAGATGCCCTCAGGAATGCTTTGTCGATGCTGCGTGAGTGTACCAAGGGAAGGTTGCATCTGGTTTTTGGTTGTGGGGGAGACCGTGATCGAGGAAAGAGGCTTGAGATGACCCGTGTGGCATGTGCAGGCGCCGATAAAATATGGGCAACTGCAGATAATCCCAGAACGGAACCTCAGCAGTCCATCTTTGATGATATGAGAAAAGGAGTTTCCCATGGTTCCAATGTTTCGTTTATCGAAGACAGGCGCAGGGCAATCAATATGGCTTTTGAAGAAGCAGCTCCTCATGACTGTGTACTGATTGCGGGAAAAGGGCATGAAGGCTTTCAGGAAATTCAATATTCCGCGATCCCTTTTGATGATAGAAGAATTGCGGAGGAATTAATTCAGGCAAAATTATTTAACCATTAATGGTGGCATTTTCTCCAGTTCATTTAAAAAATTGGAGTCAGGGAGAATGGACATCCTCTCCTTGCGATGAACTTCATGGCTTTTCGATCGATTCCCGAAAAATATCGACTGGTGATGTATTTGTGGCAATCCGTGCTGCCCGGGATGGTCATGAATTTGTTAAATCTGCGATGGAGAATGGAGCCTCCGCAGCATTGGTTGAAGATGCAGTTCACTCGCTTGATCTTGCTCAGTTACAAGTAGAAAACAGTTCCCGGGCCTTTCTTGATATTGCCAGAGGTCACAGAGATAATTTCCCCCATCCCGTTGTCGCAATCACGGGGAGTTGTGGAAAAACATCTACGAAGGAAGCGATGGGGAGATTTCTCAACTCTCCCTTAACCACACTAGGAAATTTAAACAATCATCTGGGGGTTCCTCTATCTCTTTTACGGCTCGATTCAGCAATTCATCAATCTGCAGTCATCGAAGTGGGCATAAATCATCGTGGAGAAATGGCGGCATTAGCCAATTGCATTGCTCCTGACTTGGTTTTGATCACGATGATTGGGGAGTCACATCTTGCTGGATTGGGAGGAATCGAGGGCGTGGCTGAGGAAAAAAGTGTCCTTTGGAGGGATTCCAATGCTAAGGCAATTTTTCCGGAGAGTTGTCTCCAATATGATTCCTTTGGTAAATTAATCCGTTCAGGAAAGTCACACTTAGTACTTAGAAAAGGGAAAGCACCTGAATCTTTGGAACCCAATTGTGCCTATTATGAATTTTGGACTGAAACAAACAAGCAGGGGGGCTCAGGAGTGCTTAAAATTTGGCACCCTGAGTCCTCCGAACTTGAATTCGTCATTCCTGCTATGTCCAAAGGGATGGCGAGTAATATGACACTATCTGTTTTAGCTTCTTTT
>Ga0181598_1002833_pt1 | contig 15401 bp, 15 predicted proteins | sample 041ome_4_FD_153295 | JGI IMG/M metagenome (GOLD analysis project Ga0181598, IMG submission 153295) | Coastal salt marsh microbial communities from the Groves Creek Marsh, Skidaway Island, Georgia - 041404US metaG (spades assembly) | ecosystem: Environmental > Aquatic > Marine > Intertidal zone >... | reverse complement strand
TCAATTAGCTTTTCTATTTTTTTCATTGAATCTAAGTCAGGGAATTCCCACAAAACAACACTGACATTTGGCGTTTTTGAATTTTTTATTGCCCTAAACCTTACTCCTTTAACTTGTTGGAGCAGTTTTGGCCATCTCGTTTCAAGTATTGATTCAAACAATTCACAATCTTCTGTAGAAGGGAAAGTTCTTACAAAGATTTTAATTAACATTCTGACACCTTTATATTATTAAATCATATAACTATAGGATAAGTAATATTTTTATATTATATTTTTTTTGCAAATAATTAAATCATAAACGGACTTGATAAATGTTTCGTATATTAAAAAGACCAGATGTTTTTTTCAGAGCTCTTAAGATGGCATCTATTGTCGGAATAATTTTGGCAGCAATCAATCATGGTGACCATATATTACTTGGCACGATGACAGTTACTAATTGGGTAAAAGTATTGATAACTTTTTGCGTTCCTTTTTGTGTTTCTACAATCTCATCAGCACTTGCCATTAAAAGAGAACAAAATATATAAATTTATAAGAATAAATACGATTACTAAATTTAATATTTTATTTATTAAGTTTGTAATTTCTATTTTTGTATTTATTAGTAATGACGCTCTTGGATTTAAAGAAAATTATTACTATGAAGTCCAGTTTGGAAATCTAATTGTAGGGAAGGCACATGTTTTTCTTCAAACTAAGGTCCAGTTTGGAAATCTAATTGTAGGGAAGGCACATATTTTTCTTCAAACTAAGGGTGATGAAATTATTTTAAATACAAAATCTAAGACTGCAGGGTTTTTAAACGTTCTCTATGAGTATGAAGGAGAATTAAATTCTTCTTCTATAAGAGAAAACAATAATTGGTTACCAAAAGTATTTTCTACAACTGGGACGTTTAATGATAAAAAACGTTCTTCAAAAATAAATTTTCAAAATAATATAGTAAAATACAAAAACGACCCAGTTTTAGATTTAAAAAAAGTTCATCCTATTGAGCAATCAACATTGAATGAAGTTATAGATCCTGTAACAGCATTTATCAATATTATTGAGAAAATCAATTCAAACAAAAAATGTGATAAAATTTTCAAGATTTTTGATGGTAGAAGAAGGTACAATCTACAAATAAAGGCATTAGGAAATACTTTTTTAAAAAATGATAGACCAAAGTCTTTCAATGGGAAAGTCTTAGTTTGTGGCTTAAAAGTTACTCCTTTAGGAGGTCATAGGCTGGAAACTAAATGGAAGCCCAATGAAGATAAGTTTACAGACTTTAAAATCTTTTTTGGTGAAACTTCCTCTGGAAGAACATTACCTGTCAGAATGAACTTAGAGAGATGGTTTGGAACTGTAATTATAAGATTAATAAGAGATGTGTCTTAAATGAACAAGTTTGGCTTAATAGGTCATAATATAAGTGGCTCACAGGCACCAGATATACATCAGCGCTTAGGAAATTTATTTGGGGTGTCTCTTAGTTACGAATTGTTTGATATAAAAAATAAAGAAGATCACTATTTTGAGAGTTTATTAAAGGAATTAAAAGTTGACGGTTTTAAGGGTGTAAACATTACCTACCCCTTTAAAGAGAAGGCAATAAATTATGCTGATAAGGTAAATAAAGGTGCCTCTTTTGTTAAGTCAGCAAATACTTTAATATTTCAAGAAAAAATTATTGCTGAAAACACAGATTTTTCAGGTTTCTTAAGAACTTTAGATTTTCACTTTAAAGATAATAAAGCCGAAAAAATACTCGTTATTGGCGGGGGTGGAGTCGGAAGGTCGGTTTTATTTGGATTAGGATCTTTACATAACAAAGATCTTTATTTGATTGAAACTGATTTAATCAAAGGAAATAACTTAGTTAAAGAATTACTTTTATCAGACATTAATTGTAAATTACTAAAGAATAATGAATTAGATGGAATGATAAGTAAATTTAATGCTATTATTAATTGCACACCAATTGGTCATCAAGATTTTCCAGGATGCCCACTTGGTTTATTGAAACCTAATAAAGATCAATGGGTATTTGATGTTGTTTATACTCCAGCTAAAACACAATTTATTAAAAAGGCTGAAAAAGTTGGTGCAAAAATAATTTCTGGTATAGATCTTTTTGTTTTCCAAGCGCTTGATGCTTTTATTTTATTTAATAATGAAAAAGTTAATAAAAACGAAATTTCAGAGCGTATAAATTATCTAAGACAACATTATTTTAAGGTTTTGTTTAATTAGTTTTTGGTGCTTAATCAAAAACAATTTTTTCAACAAACATTTTTTCAATATCTTCTTGGCTATAACCAGCTTCAATTAATACCTCTCTACTATGTTGACCAATTTTAGGAGGTTTATGTTTTACCTCAACGGATTTAGATCTGCTGAATTTTATAGGTGAAGCGACCCCTTTATAATCATCCTTAGTAATAGTCATTTTTCTTTCTAATGTTTGTGGATGATTTAGTGCTTCCTCAATGTTTCTAACAGGTCCAGCTGGTATGCCTGCAGATAAAAGTTTTTCTGAAAAATGGGCTCCGTCGACTTCACTAAGTGCATCTTCTAAATACTTAGTTAGCTCTACTCTATTTTTGACTCTATCTCCATTAGAAATGAATCTTTCATCAGCTATCAGTTCTTCTAATCCAAGAGCTCTACATAGACGGGCGAAGCCTGCATCATTCCCAATTCCCATAAAAATTTCATTGGTGGCAGTTTTAAATTTATCGTAAGGAGAAATATTTGGGTGTGCGTTACCAGTAGCTTTACCTGGCTTGCCTGACAAAAAATAATTTCCCGTGTGAGGGTGCATTAATGCCAAAGCCGAGTCATATAAAGACATATCGATAAATTGGCCTAATCCAGATTTATTTCTTTCTTGAAGAGCCATTAATATACCTATTGTTGCGTATAGACCAGTACCCATATCAACCATTGGGATACCAACTCTAACATTACCACCATCTTCATGGCCGTTAACAGACATCATGCCTGTCATAGCTTGAACAATTGCGTCATATCCAGGAGCTCCTCCTAGCGGTCCTTTTTCTCCAAATCCTGATATTCTACAGTGAATTAATTTAGGAAATTTATTTTTTAAAATTTCTTTATAACCTAAACCCCACTTTTCCATTGTCCCAGTTTTAAAATTTTCAATCAATACATCTGAATTTTCTAGGAGTTTTAAAATAATACTTTTGCCTTCTGGTTTAGTTAAATCAATTGCAACAGACCTTTTGTTTCTATTAACATTTATAAAATATGAAGCCATATTATTTACAAATGGTGGTCCCCAACCTCTAACTTCATCACCTAAGTTAGATTCAATTTTAATTACTTCTGCTCCATGATCAGCAAGAATTTGAGTTGAATAAGGTCCTCCAAGAACTCTCGTAAGATCTAAGACTTTTACACCATCTAAAGCAGACGCTATGATATTATTTTTGTTTGTCATATTTTTCACTTTTCTTTATTTAATACGATTTTGGTAATCCAAGTACTCGCTCCGATATATAGTTTAAAATCATCTGGGCACTTACGGGAGCTAATTTGGGTATTAATGATTCCCTTAATAATCTTTCCACATGATATTCTTTCGCGTACCCCATTCCTCCTAAGGTTATAACAGCTTGTGTTGCTGCTTTAAAACCAGCCTCTGCGGCAAAATATTTTGCTGCATTAGCCATCCCACCTGAGTTTTCTCCATTGTCGTATTGGTATGCAGCTTTCGCAATGAGTAACTCAGCGGCTTCTAGTTCTATCCAGTTCTCTGCTAATGGATGTTGAATACTTTGATTTTTCCCAATTGGTCGATTAAAAACAATCCTTTCTTTGGAATATTGAACAGCTCTTGATAAAGCATTTTTGCCAATACCTAATGCCTCTGCGGCAATAAGAATACGTTCAGGGTTGAGGCTATCCAAAATATACTTAAAACCTTTACCCTCATCTCCTATTCTGTCAAAATCAGAAACTTCCAAATTATCAATAAAGACTTGATTACTATCAACTGCGGATCTTCCCATTTTAGGAATTTCTTTAACTTGAATTTTATTTCTGTCTAAATCAGTGTAAAATAATGTAAGACCATCCGTGTTTTTTTTACAGTCTTCTATAGGTAGTGTTCTAGCTAATAAGAGTATTTTATCAGCTATTTGAGCAGTGGATGTCCAAATTTTTTGACCATTAACCAGATATCCGCCATTAATTTTTTTTGCAAAGGTTTTCATCTTTCCTGTATCTAAACCTGCGTCGGGTTCAGTTACACCAAAACAAGTCTTTTCTTGTCCTGAAATTAATGGTGGTAACCAGGTTTCTTTTTGTTTTTTGTTCCCATGCACAACTATAGGGTGAGGGCCAAAGATATTTATGTGTATGGAAGATGCAGCAGCCATACCTCCACCAGTCTCAGAAATTTTTTGCATGAAAATTGATGCTTCACTTACACCAAGATTGGCTCCACCAAATTCCTTCGGCATGCAAATACCTAACCAACCTCCTTTAGCAACTTCGTCATAAAATTTGAATGGAAATAAAGCATCTCTGTCACATTTAAGCCAATAATCATCATTAAATTTTTTCATAATATTTTGAACTGAGTCAATGATAGATAATTGTGTTTGGCTTAATTCAAAAATCATCGAAACTATCTTGCAATGTTATGATAATTATTGTTAGGCTCCATTTCAATTGCTGAAGCTAATCTATTTGTCATGTTAAAAAAACCTACTATTGCGCTAATATCCCAAATATCTCTGTCTGTATAACCAACATCTCTTAATTTTTTTCTCTCTTGCTCCCCTATTTCAGAAGGGTCCTTAGTTAACTTTTTAGCAAAGCTAAGTAACTCCTCTTGCTTTCTTGGTAATTCCGCAGATCTAAAATTAGCAGCTATGCGTTCTCCAAGTTGAGGATCGTTTGAAAGTTCTCTTACGGCAGATCCATGAGCAACTAAACAGTAGAAACAATGGTTTTCAGATGACACAGTTACAGCAATCATTTCTCTTTCGAGTTTTGTTAATCCTGATTCACCTAACATCAACGAGTTGTAAAGTTTAGTAAAGCCCTCAAATTGTTTTGGAAATTTAGCAAATGCAGCCAGAACATTTGGAATAAAACCAATTTTGTCTTCGACAATCTTAAGGTAACTTTCTACTTGTTCTTCACCTTCCTTATGACCTTCATAATTTAGATTTAATTTTGTTATGTTATTATTTTGGCCTTGCTTTATAATTTTTTGCATTTAATTCTCCATTAACCAATTCGGCTTTCTTTTTTCAAAGAATGCATTTATTCCTTCGATGGCCTCAGGGTTTTCCCATACATCAGCAAGAGCTTCAACTGTAAACTTAACCGTTTCTTTATCAATTTTAAAAGATAAGCTTTTAACAAGCATTTTGGATGCTGACATAGCAGACGGTGCATTAAGAAGAAAGGGCTCAGTTTCTGATGAAATGATATTCTCAATATTTTCATTTTTACAAAAACTTTTAACTAGGCCCATCTCCTTTGCATCCTTAGCATTAAAATTTCTTCCACTCGTAAATAAATCTAAAGCATTGTTAGAGCCAATTTTTAAAATTACATATGGACTTATTGTTGCAGGTATTAAACCAAGTTTCACTTCTGTAAGAGCTAGTTTTATGTTCTCGGTGCAAATTGCTATATCACAAACAGAAATAATTCCTATTCCCCCTCCAAAAGCATTACCTTCAACTTTTGCAACTAGCGGCTTAGGAAACTGATACATCTTGTATAATAAATGAGCTAGTTTGTTAGCCTCTTTAATTCGCGTAGCTCTATTGGAAAAAATTTGTTTTTTCATCCAATCTAAATCGCCTCCGGCGCAAAATGATTTTCCTGTTGATGATATAATCAAAACTTTTACTTTAGTATCCTCTTTAAGAAGATCAAAAGCATCACCAAGTTCTTCAATCATTTTAGGAGATAAAGAATTATGTTTGTCTGGTTGATTTAAAACTATTTCACAAATTCCATTTTGTTCTTGTTTTACTATTATAGTTTCTTTTTTCATTTTATGAATAACTTCCAGTCGTCTTCAATTTTTTTGCAATATCGCCACATTCATTAATTTTTGAACTATCTAAATTAGTTTTGTAGCCCATTGATAAAACTAATTTATTTACTTTTTCTGTGGCAATGTTTCCTTTGGCTCCTGGAGAATAAGGGCACCCTCCTAACCCTCCAACTGATGAATCAAAAGTTCTCATCCCGTTCTCTAGACAAACTTTGATATTATCTAGCGCGTTTTGATATGTATCATGGAAATGACCAGCTAAATTCTTAGGTGAAGTAAAATGTAAACATTCTTTTATTACTTTAAATGTTTGTTCAGCGTTACCTTTTCCTGTTGTATCCCCAAGAGAAACTTCATAACAACCCATTTTTATTAACTCATTAGCTATTAATGCGACTTTTTTTGGATCAACATAATTTTCGTACGGACAATGAGAAACACAACTTATGTATCCTCTCACTGGTAATTTGTTTTTTTTTGCCTTATTCATAATTGGTTTAAAACGTCTTAAACTTGTTTGAATATCACAATTAGTATTTTTTTTATTAAAAGTTTCAGAAGCAGCTGTAAAAATAGCTACTTCATCTACTTTTGCTATTACGGCGTTATCAAAACCTTTTTCATTTGGGGTCAAAGCAGTATACTTTACACCTTTCATTCTAGAAATACCTCTAAAAACATCTCTAGCATCTGAAAGTTGAGGAACCCATTTGGGACTTACAAAGCTAGAGGTTTCAATTTTTTTAAAACCACAAAAAGATAGTTTATTGATAAACTTAATTTTATCATTAGTTGAAATGAAGTTCTTTTCATTTTGCAAACCATCCCTGGGGCTCATCTCAAAAATATTTATTAAATTATCCATCATTTAAGTCTTTTTTTAACGTTAAAAGCTCCATTCCTTCACCAGCTTGTTGACCATCTTTGACGTGGATTTCCTCTATAATACCGTTGCGGGGACATGTAAGTGAGTATTCCATTTTCATTGCTTCTAGAAGCATAAGAACTTCCCCTTTTTTAACATGTAACCCTTTTTTAATATTTTTAAATTTTATAACACCATGCATTGGGGATAAAACATTATCTTGTGAGACTTCTTTCTGGTTTTCTTCAAATATCATTGAATTAAAAACCTGAGCTTCAAAAGTATTCTCTTTTGTAAAGATAGTGAATATTTGATTTCCTAAATTTTTTTCAGTAAATGAGTTATAAGTAACTTTTTCATCTTTACCGTTTAGTTTCGTCAATATATGAGAATCATCTATTTTCACAGAGTAAAACTTAAACTTTAAATCGTCAAAATGAACTTCAATGTTATCAAGGGTTGAGTATATAAAATTTAATGAAAATATAGTGTTATTAATGATTAGTTTTATTGGATACTGGGAAGGTCGCCACATACTCCAATAATTATTTTCATTTTTAATTAAATTTTTAAAAATTATAAGGCCAGCAAGTGCTATGTGAGATATTTGAGGGCTATCTTCAGTTAATTTTTTTATGTTGTTTTCTACAAATTTTGTATCAAGATTTGCTTCTTTAAAATTTTTGTTATTTAAAAGTTTTTTTAATAAATTTAGGTTTGTTATTATTCCTGCTATCTCCAATTCACCAAGATACCGTTGGAGGTTTCTTATTGATTCATTTCTATTTGTGCCATGTGAAATAATTTTGGCAATCATAGGATCGTAGTAAGGTGTGATATAATCACCTTTTTTAGTACCTGTTTCTATGAAACAATTTGGATGTTTTAATTGATTAGGTAAATTAAAGTGGTTAATAAAACCAGTTTGAGGAATAAAATCTTTACTAACATCTTCTGCATATAATCTAGCTTCAATTGACCAACCATTTAAACTAACTTCATCTTGTAATTTAGGAAGCTTTTTCCCATTAGCTATTTGAAGTTGCCAAGTGATTAAATCAGTAGAGGTTACAGCTTCGGTAACAGGGTGCTCAACCTGAATTCTTGTATTCATTTCCATAAAATAGATTTTATTTTTATCAAGCCCATTTTTGATATCAGCAATAAATTCAATTGTACCAGCACCTTCATACTGAATAGCTTTGGCTGCTTTAACGGATATATCGCCAAGAAAGCTCCTTATTTCATCATCAATTTTAGGAGCAGGGGCTTCTTCAATTATTTTTTGTTGTCTTCTTTGTAATGAGCAATCTCTATCAAATAAATGTATTACATTTCCATGTTTGTCAGCAAATATTTGAATTTCAATGTGTCTTGCTAATGGTATGTATTTTTCAATCAAACAGTTCTTATCTTGAAAATTTGTTTTGGCTTCGTTTGAAGCTTCAGTTAGAGCTGATAAAAAGGTCTTATTATCTTCAGCAATTCTCATTCCCCTACCACCACCTCCAGCTACTGCCTTAATTAAGACTGGGTAACCAATGTTGGAAGCAGTTTGTTTTAAAAAATCTTTATCTTGTTTTGCACCATGATAACCTGGCACCACTGGTAATCCTGCATTTTCCATTAAAGATTTAGCTTTATCTTTTTGCCCCATATTGCGAATAATTTCACTATTAGGTCCAACAAAAATAAGGTTGTTTTTCTCAACAAGTTCTACAAAGGCTGCATTTTCAGATAGTAAGCCATATCCTGGATGTATGGCATTAGCTTTATATTTTTTACAAATATTTATTATAGCCATGCTATTCATATACGTGTCTGAAACATTTGAACCAGGTATATTTATGGCCTCGTCAGCTAAACTAACGTGTATGGAATTGATGTCCTCATCAGAATAAATTGCTAGGGTAGGTATGTTTAGCTTTTTGGCAGATTTTATTATTTTGCAGGCTATTTCGCCTCTATTTGCAACTAATAATTTTTTAATTTTTCTCATAATTATTTTAACTTTAGCTACATTCTAAAAATACCAAATTTAGTATCTTCTATTTTTTTATTAAGTGATATTTTAAGGCTCGTTGCTAACACGTCACGAGTTTTTGTTGGGTCTATTATTCCGTCGTCCCATAAACGTGCTGATGCATACAAAGGGTGAGATTGGTTATTAAACTGATCTAGTATTGGTTTTTTAAATTGATTTTCAATTTTTTTATTCCAAGTATCTTTGTTTTTTTCAGCATTACTTTTTTTCAATTGTGCAAGAACGCTTGCTGCCTGCTCTCCTCCCATAACTGAAATTCTTGAGCAGGGCCAAGTCCACAAAAATCTTGGGCTAAAAGCCCTGCCACACATTCCATAATTGCCAGCGCCAAAACTTCCGCCTATTAGGAGAGTTACTTTTGGCACTTTAGTTGTTGCTACAGCATTTACTAATTTTGCACCGTTTTTAGCTATTCCACCGTGTTCAGCTTTTTCGCCAACCATAAATCCAGTAATGTTTTGTAGAAATATTAAAGGAATTTTCCTTTGACTACATAATTCTATGAAATGGGTACCCTTTAGAGCACTATCAGAAAATAATACTCCATTATTTGCAACGATACCGCAAATTTGACCTTTCAATTTTGCAAAACCTGTTACCAAGGACACCCCAAAATTTTTTTTAAACTCATCAAACTCAGACCCATCAAAAATTCTCATAATTATTTCTCTTACATCATAAGATTTTTTTTCATCTGCTGGAACTATTCCAAGAAGTTCTTTGGGATCATAAAGGGGTGGTTTGTCTTCAAGCGTTATTGAGTTTTTATTTCGTTTAATAGCTAAGTTTTTAATACATTGTCTCGCAATTGATAGAGCATGTTCATCATCATTAGCTAAATAGTCAGCCACTCCAGAAATTTTTGTATGTATTTCACCGCCACCAAGTGTCTCTGCATCAGTTATCTCACCTGTTGCAGCTTTAACTAATGGAGGTCCAGCTAAGAAAATCGTTCCTTGGTTTTTTACAATTATTGTTTCATCTGACATTGCGGGGACATAAGCGCCACCTGCCGTACAACTTCCCATAACAACAGCAATTTGTGGTATATTTTTGGAAGACATATTCGCTTGATTAAAAAAAATTCTCCCAAAATGCTCTCTATCTGCAAACACTTCATCTTGATTTGGTAAGTTAGCCCCACCCGAGTCAACCAGATAAATACAAGGTAAATGATTTTCAAAGGCAATTTCTTGGGCACGAAGATGTTTTTTAACAGTGATAGGGTAATATGTGCCACCTTTTACAGTAGAATCGTTACATATTATCATGACATCTATACCATGAATTTGTCCAACACCAGTTATAATTCCTCCAGAAGGACATGCATTTTCATACATATCATAACCCGCAGTTAAGCCGATTTCTAAAAAGAAACTTCCAGGGTCCAACAGTTTTGAAACTCTCTCTCTGGGTAACATTTTCCCCCGTTTTTTTTGACGATCTTTTAGTTTTTTTCCTCCACCGTCTAGTGCTTGATCAACAGCCTTTAAAACTAATTTAAGATCAAAATCCAGCTTCTTTTTATTCAAAAGGAATTCAGAACTATCTGGCTTTATGTTAGATTTTAATATTGTCATTGAGCTGTTTCCATAAATAACTCTCTACCTATTAACATCCTTCTAATTTCTGATGTTCCTGCTCCAATTTCATATAGTTTTGCATCTCTTAGTAATCGTCCTGCATGAAAATCGTTAGTGTAACCATTACCTCCAAGTATTTGGATTGCATCTAATGCAATTTGTGTAGCCTTTTCTGCCGCGTACAAAATACATCCTGCTGCATCTTTTCGTGTTGTTTCACCTCGGTCACAAGCTTTTGCAACCTCATAAACATAAGATCTGCATGCGTTCATAGTTGTATACATGTCTGCAATTTTACCTTGCATTAATTGAAATTCACCGATTGATTTTCCAAATTGTTTTCTCTCATGAATATATGGAACAACAATATCCATTGCTGCAGCCATAATTCCAATGGGTCCTGCAGCAAGAACAACTCTTTCATAATCCAATCCACTCATTAATATAGCTGCCCCTTTTCCTTCTTCTCCTAAAATATTTTCTTCAGGGACTGGACAATTTTTAAAAATAAGTTCACAGGTATTTGATCCCCTCATACCTAATTTATCCAATTTTTTCCCAGTAGAAAAACCAGCCATACTTTTTTCTATAATAAATGCTGTTATACCCTTTGAACCTGCAGATAAATCTGTCTTAGCATAAACAATTAAAGTATCTGCGTCTGGACCATTTGTAATCCACATTTTTGAACCGTTGAGCAAATATGTTTTATTGCCTTGTTTTTCTGCATGTAATGTCATTGAAACGACGTCAGACCCAGAGTTTGGTTCACTCATCGCGAGAGCTCCAATTTTTTCTCCTGCACACAAACTTGGGAGATATTTTTGTTTTTGCTCTTTGCTTCCATTTCTATTAATTTGATTAACACATAAATTAGAAAATGCTCCGTATGAAAGTCCAATTGAAGCACTAGCCCTACTTATTTCTTCCATTGCGATACAATGAGCAAGATAACTCATTTGGCTCCCTCCGAACTCTTCATCAGCTGTTATGCCTAAAAGACCAAGATCTCCTAATTTTTTCCACAATTCATTTGGAAATGTATTTTCTTTATCTACTTTATCCGCAAGAGGGGCTATTTCTTTTTGAGAAAACTTATAGATAGTGTCTTTTAAAGTTTCATTATCCTTTCCAATTGAAAAATTCATAGAATGAAAAAACATATAAAGAATACTCCCGTTAAGAATTTAATATTAGAACATAAGATTTTTTATTAACACATTAACTTTGTTTAGATGTTTTTAATGCTCTTTCCTTTGCCTCAGCACTCTCAATTCCTGAAACATATAATAATCCATTCATACGTCGCATTAAATTAGCCTCAAAATCATCTATTATTCCATCTGCAAGAATGACACCCCACATCATCTCAATCACATCAATTCTCTCTTTATGATCCATTTGATTGAGTATAATTTTGATTTGAGAAAAAATTTCGATCCTCTCTCCATCGTTTTTAAGGGCATTATTAATATTTTCTTCTGCCTCTGCCTTGCTAAAATTAAATTTATTAATTAACAAATTTTTTATAAAATTAATTTCAATTTCTTCAGTTTCACCGTCTATCTGACATGCTTCTAAAAGCAAAATTATTATTGCTTGTATGTCTTCGCCATAGTCATCGCTCTCATCGATTTCTTTTGATATAGCCTTTTGAAATGCAGATTTTAAATTTGAAAACATATTCTTCCTATCAGTTTGTTGAGGATGTTTTTAATTATTCATTTTCCAAAATGAATTATTAAATTCTTTTTTTCAAGTTTATAATTATTACTTTAAAGTAGAGCTGAGCATAATTAACATTTTAAATTCGAATTATGTTATTTTGTTATAATTGGGAGAGGAACAATAAAATGGCAAGTGACGAATTTTTAAAATCAATAGAAGTTAATTTCCAAAAAGCTACCAAATATTTACAAAAAATAAATGGGGAAGAATTCTTGCCTGATGACTTAGCCAATCAAATTATGATGGCTAATGCAACTTATGTAGTGAGGTTTGGTGTAAGGCTAAGGGGAAAGATTTTTACATTTACTGGATATCGCTCTGTTCACTCTGACCACTTTGAGCCGGTTAAAGGAGGAATAAGATATGATGTCTTAGTTGATCAAAAGGAGGTAGAGGCTTTAGCTGCTTTGATGACCTATAAATGTGCGCTTGTAGAGGTCCCATTTGGAGGGGCTAAAGGTGGATTAATTATTAATATAAAAGAATGGAAACCTGAAGAGCTAGAAAAAATTACAAGACGTTTTACTCAAGAATTAGCTAAGAGAGACTTAATCCATCCTTCACAAAATGTTCCTGCGCCTGATGTTGGAACTGGAGAACGTGAAATGGCTTGGATGGCAGATGAATTTAGAAGATTGAACCCAACAGACTTAAACGCTTGGGCTTGTGTAACAGGAAAACCAGTTAACAAGGGTGGAATTTCTGGACGAACGGAGGCAACAGGAAGGGGGGTGAAATATGCACTGAAAGCTTTTTTTGAAAATGATGTTGATGTTAAAAAATCAGGTTTACAAAAGGGTTTAAAGGGCAAAAGAATTATCGTTCAGGGTTTAGGTAATGTTGGTTATTACGCCGCCTATTTTTTATCAATAGAAGATAATGCGATTATCACTCATGTTATTGAACGAGATGGTGCAATAATAAATGAAGAAGGAATAGATATTAGATCTCTTAAAAGTTATTTGACCTCCAATGGTACTATAAAGGGATACAAAGGGTTTGTGGAGAGTGGTCCTGAGGTTCTTGAGGAGAAAGCAGATATTTTAATTCCTGCAGCAATGGAATTAGTTATTCACAAAGATAATGCTGAGCGTATACAATCATCAGTAATTATTGAAGCTGCTAATGGACCTGTTTCATCTGAAGCTGATGATATACTTAGGGAAAAGGGTAAAATCATTATACCTGATCTTTATGCAAATGCAGGAGGAGTTACTGTAAGTTACTTTGAATGATGCAGGAGGAGTTACTGTAAGTTATTTTGAATGGATTAAAAACTTGGGTAGAATTAGGTTAGGAAGACTTCAAAGGCGGGCCCAAGAAAGTCAAATGTCTAATTTAATCCATGGTATAGAGGCTATGACTGGAAAGAATTTTCCCGCTGGATTTAAATCAAGATCTGTTCAAGGTTTATCTGAACGTGACCTTGTTTATTCTGGTTTAGAAGACACAATGACAGAAACTTATGAATCTATAAGTGAATTATGGAACTCTGAATTTGATATTCCAGATTTAAGAACGGCTGCAATGATCATTGCCGTTAAAAGAGTAGTCCAGAGTTATAGTTCTATGGGAATATAAATAAAAAAAGGGAGGTACCCCCCCCTTTTTTTTGTAGATAGTTTCGTTTATTTTCTGAAGTCTGGATAAGCTTCCATGCCGACTTCACTCATGTCCATACCTTCCATTTCTTCTTCTGGTGTAACTCTTATACCAATTGTAAACTTAATAATATACCATGCTATAGCTGACACTATGATAGTGAAAGCCCCAATAGCAAATATACCATACAATTGAGCACTTAAGGATGCATCTGAGTTAGAAAAAATAACAGCTATTGTGCCCCATATCCCTGCAAACAAGTGAACTGGTATAGCGCCCACAACATCATCGATTTTGAATTTGTCAAGCATAGGTATTGTAAGAACAACAATCAGACCACCAACTGCACCAATAAATATCGCAAGCATTGGAGAAGGTGCTAAAGGCTCTGCCGTAATTGCTACAAGACCACCTAATGCACCGTTTAGTGCCATTGTTAGATCTGTTTTTTTGTAAAATAGCATTGTTAGTACAATTGCAACAACAACACCACCAGCAGCAGCAAGATTAGTATTTATATATATGTTTGATATTGCTGTTACGTCTGCAGCTGTTCCCATTGCTAATTGTGATCCGCCATTAAATCCAAACCAGCCAAACCAAAGCAAAAATGTACCTAAGGTTGCTAAGGGTAAGTTTGAACCTGGCATTGGTGTAACGCTTCCATCATCACATTGGTGTAACGCTTCCATCATCAGAATATTTTCCTTTTCTTGCTCCAAGTATAATAGCACCTGTTAACGCTGCCCAACCACCTACACCATGTACAATTGATGATCCTGCAAAGTCTAAGAAACCGGCTTCGCTTAAAAAGCCACCACCCCATGACCATGATCCTTGGATTGGATATATGAAGCCACATAGTAGCACTACAAAAACAAAAAAGCTTTTAAGTTTAACTCTTTCGGCAACAGCGCCACTTACAATGGAGGCCGCAGTAGCACAAAACACCATTTGGAAGAACCAATCAGAGCCTGATGAATAGGTGGAGTCGTTTTCACCACCAAAACTCTTTAATTCGTCAGATGGACCCCATACGGAGAATGAACCTATCCATCCAGACACATCCATATACATAAGGTTATAACCAACAAATGCAAACATTAAACCAGCTATCGAATAAAGCCCGATATTTTTAGCACATTGTACAACTGCATTTTTGGCACGGACAAGTCCAGTTTCTAGCATACAAAAACCAGCTGCCATTAACATAACTAGAAATCCATGAACTAGGAAAGAAAATGAATTAAATATATAAGCAGTTTCAGCGTCCGGTGCCGCATAACTTAAACTTGCAAACCCAAATACTGTTAAAGGTAATAATAATAATACCTTATAAAATTTAGTCATAATAAACTCCGTTAAAATTTTTATGATTGGACTATGAGCTTAAGAAATTTTAAATCAAAAAGCTGGGTATCAATTCACAGTGTCTGTAAATAAATGCCTAATTAATAGGCATAAAAATCACACTTTTTATCATATGTTTAATTTTTAATCAAAAATAATATTTTGTATTTTGTTCGTTTATTGATGGGAA
>Ga0181598_1002831_pt1 | contig 15415 bp, 15 predicted proteins | sample 041ome_4_FD_153295 | JGI IMG/M metagenome (GOLD analysis project Ga0181598, IMG submission 153295) | Coastal salt marsh microbial communities from the Groves Creek Marsh, Skidaway Island, Georgia - 041404US metaG (spades assembly) | ecosystem: Environmental > Aquatic > Marine > Intertidal zone >... | reverse complement strand
TTTAGCCGGTTTTGATCCAACGCCAGAAGTGAGAATTCAACTTAATAATTCTGGCGTCACAACTGGTTCATACACGAATGCATCGATCACAGTTAACCAGTACGGAATAGTCACATCAGCTAGCGACCGTTTCAACGCGGCTGGAAACGGACAGATTTTGATAGGCGCCCTCGGTTCAGACGCGACACTTGGAAATATTACTCAAGGCGATGGAATCACTGTCACAAACGGCGCGGGGTCTATCACAGTCGCTGCAAATGTCAACCAAGGTAGTACTAGCGGTTACTATGCGATTTATTGGGACACCAAAACAAAGAGCTTCTGGTACACGTAAAAATACAACCATTATTTTCTTTATAAATAAAGATGAGCAATATTATACAACAACCCTTTTTTGGAAGCGAGTTAGGTCAAGCTTCAAATGTGTACTGTCGAAACGTTGTGTTAGACGGATTAGGCGTCGGAACGGTATTTTCCATCCCAGCAATATCAATAAGTTTACGAAAGACAACCGCACCCAACACGGTAAATGTTTTCACGACAACTTTTACCGATTTTACTATGTCGCCAACAACAACGACAGGAACTGGTTCGGGTATGGTGCTGACAATAAGTATGGCGCCATTTTATGTAGCAAATACTAATCTCGAACCCGCAAATTCTTCTCCTATTTCAATAACTGTGACTAATGCCGGATCAGGATATGTAGCCGGTGACCAAATAAAAATTACGAACGCACAGTTACGAACTGCATTAGGACTGCTACCAGCACCGTTTTCTAATCAAAGTTTGGATCTATCATATTTCACCGGTACTGATTTCAATGATCCCGACGCCGGGATCTCATTAAAGCTTGGAAATAATCTAGATTTCGTTCAAAATGAATTGCCACCTACTGTAAATGGTGGAGGCAGAGCGGACGTGAATCGAGGCGAAACAGGCTGGCAGTTTTCCGTCGGACAAGGCCTCGAAGGCGGACGCGAAGCCACGATCAATCTAATAATACCAGCAAAATCCGAAACATCGTCTAACCAGATTGATTATACTAGCGATAAATACGATGTTGTCGTAAATGTCACAGGAACAACAAACTTGGCTCGTAATCTAGACACAGGTGACATTCGATCTGCGATTTATCCGAAAGATGACGGCACTACATGGATTAGTATTCTAAGGGAACCAGTAGATACTTTGAGCCCAGCTTTCATGACGGTCCGTCTTGTGAAACGCGAATTGCAAGTCACATAAAATTCTATGAAAATATTAATTTTTATACTTTCAAAAGGTATAAAAAAATTACAGCGTCAACAATTTCTCATCCCAATTTATTTTCCTGCACCAGTTGTCGCTGTAGTCAATTAATTGCGTCACACAGAGAGGTACAGTCAAAATAAAAATATGTTTTTGTTGAAGTCTAAACCAAGCTCGGTCAAGCGCAATATCTTCTAAGCGAATCTTATCTGACATTCTGGTTGAAACAGAAATTTTTTCTTCTATTTCGATCAAAAAATTTTTCCAAAACGTCAGAAGCGTTGGCACGAAAGTTCTCCTTACGATGTACGCTACACACGACATACATTCTTGAACGCGTACTGCAGGTAGATTCTTGTATTTTTCATAGGCGGAATTATTCATACCGCCAAGCAATAATACGTCCCAGTCTTCGTCGTCTGCGATTTCTCTGACACATTTTATGGTGACGTCAGGGTTTTTGAAAACTACATCATCCTCAAATATTGCGACAAATGCGTCGTCAGTGTCAACGATAAAAGTTTCTAGAGCTTTGATATGAGACTTCAAGCATCCAACGATTCCAGGCGTATCTTTGATGGCATCGATTCGAATTGGATTGTTTATCAAAATCTTGTTGAGTTCATTCTCAGCGTGTTTTCTTCTATCTTCGCGTTCTCCAAGGTTGATGTAGTACGAGTGGTTGAAGATCGGATGCATCTCGTACCAAGACAGATCAGCGCCAGCCTTTTTCGCCGCTTCTTTTCCTTGGTCAAAATGCCCGAGCTTCCATGCAACTACGTTTAACTCGTTCCACCTTGTGTGTTCAAGGAGATGCTTGTCAAAGCAGCCGAACGCTTTCTGATCAACTTCAAATTGTGCAGCGTAGTTCAGGTACATAAAGGAAAGCCGAATCATTCCGATTTGTCGATAAATTCTGCCTATGTGAACCAAACCTTCCGGCCGGAAACATCCAAGCCTTTCGCTTTCGGCTAGAGCGCGACCATACCAGTCGATTGCTTCGTTTACGTTCTGCATATGAGCGTGCAGTTCGGCGATGCGCATAATAGCCGAATATCTTTCCCACGGGTCGTCGCACTTTTTCGCCTGATATCTTTTGATGTACATGTGAAGCGCGTCTTGTTTTCTACCAAGCGCGGACAAAGTTTGAGCAAGATAAAACATTGTTCTTGAACAGTCAGGATTTGAAGCGTGTTCGGCTTTCAGAACAGCCAGATCCCACGGTGCGCGCCTGGTCGACTTTTCAGACTCGGTCGATCTATCTTGGATAATCTGAAACAACGACATTTCGCACTTTGAATCTTCCTTCCACAACATTTCGTGAACAGGATGCTTCCAGCGCCAGCCGACGCCGGAACGGATAACTTTCAACTCGTTGCTTTCAATTTGTCGATCAACAACAGTGTTCTTCCAGATTTGTCTCACGAACAATCCATCAAGAACAGGCCTATCGTTTAATTTCGACACGGTAGGCAAAACGCTGGATATGCTATATCCGGCAGGTACTAGAAACTCGTCGGCAGCGTCCAGGAGTATTATCCAAGAGTTTGCTGGAATTTCGCTTTCAATCCAATCCAACGCTTCGTTTCGAGACACTGCAAAGTTGACCCACACGCCTTTTTTTACTTCGACGTGTGGCGCAAAGTTCTGGCAGATTTCAACCGTGTTGTCGATTGAACCCGTATCATAGACGAATATTTTGTCGACGTGCGATGCGACCGATTTCAGAGTTTTGAGAACCACATCGGCTTCGTTTTTTACCATAAGCAGAGCATACATTTTTATGCATAAAAATGTATTCTTAAAACGGAGTGCGACGTCACTCGTCAGAGTCGACGACGATGCGGTACACGACATCCCCATTTCTTCTGTGTATTTCTATCACATCACCTTTTTTGAAGTTGAAGTAGCGAGCGATTTTGTCTTTCTCGAGCATTTTGGGAAAGTTGTCTCCCCATTTTTCTTTGAAAGCGTCTCTTTGGTGGGGACTGAGTTTCACAAACTTTTTTGGCTGCAGCACGTGTTTTGTGATGTTGATTTCAAGCTCTTTCGCTGGCATATGTTCGAAAGACGCTCCTTTGTACGTGTCTAGCACGCGTCTGGCAAAACATGTGATGTCATTTTTGTAAACAATCACCAAATGCTTGACTTTCTCCGCGTGATTCACGCACGTTTCAGCCGTTCGCACGTTGAACTTAGGATTGTCAAAGTACAGCAGTCTAACGTCTTCGTTGTCGACTGGGTCGTATCCTTGTACAACTAGAGGCGATGCATTTACATCAAGGATGTGATTGTTCTCGTACCCTCTCGCTTCGAACATCTCTAGAAATCGTGGAATTATTTTTCGGACATAAGAGGAGGTCATTTACAGTGTTATGATTCAAACTTGTTAGATCATTTTCACTGCTTCTTAAAAAGTGGTCTCGCAGTTCGTTTTGTCTTAGTTTCGTTTTTTTCAACGAGTTAGAAGAGATCACTAGCGCTTTACGCCACGCGTTCAATGTTTCCATCGAAACTTGCATTCTTGAAATGAACATAGTTTAGTTAATTAAAACAGAAACTTATTTATAAGTTGTTCATATACGAGTAAAAATGACAAATAGCACCGATTTAAAAAGTAGACTTCGGGAACTCCTTTTGGAGGGGTCTCCGACTGTTTTGGCTTCAAATCCAGGCAGCGACACGCACGAACTGCAAAAGATGCCGTCTGAAAAATGGGAAAGTTTGGATCGATCAAAACGGGATCAATTGAAAAAGATCGTCAGCAGGAGAAACGACAAAGTGCTCAACGAAGTAAACGACGAGCAGCTGTCTTCCATAATGGGAAAGGTAGAAGAATTATCCACCGAGTCGAACGCGGAACCCTCGTCAGACGCGGAGAGTCATCGTGGAGCAGAGTCGAACGAAGAAACCCCCGAAACAAATGACCCTTCGCCAGACCCTTCGCCAGAACCAGAAACTCTCAGCGAAGATCCCTCGACGAAGGACGAAAAGGAAGAGGAAGAGAAAGAGGAAAAAGAAGAGTCTGAAAGTGAAGATGTAAAAGCAGACGCGGAAACTGAACCAAGTCCGCCTGAACTTGAAACTCCGTCTCAAGATGCGAATCAAAACAATACAACCTCGTCGGAAAATGAACAGGAAAGCTCAAAAGAAGAACCAGCTCCGATTTCGGAAGAAACCAATCCTGACCCGCCAGTATCTGAACCCGAAATCGAGCCTTTGGGAATAGAAGCCGATGAGGAGGAAGAAAACAAAGCCACGTTTTCATCCGAAGAGCAAACCGATTTGGATCTCACTCCCAATTTTGTAAACACTTTCTTTTCCTACGTGAATTCTCTTATGGACAAACCCGTGGAAGTGCCTAAGACTGAGGCACCGCCGTCGGCCGCCGACAACAAGTCCAGCGAAGTCGTGAACTCCACACCTGATTACTCCGATCCTTCTGTGTTTGAGGAATCAAAAACGGAGAGCGGCGAGGATAAACCTTTGCCAGAGGGCTGGGAAAAGCACGTCAGCAAAACGAGCAATCCAGGCCAGGCCTACTACTTCAATTCTTCTACAGGGGAAACTCGATGGGAGTACCCCGGTTCGAATTCTGAATCGGAGGAAAACAAGGAAAATGTGAGCAACGACTCGGCGTCTCTGCCGCCGGGATGGACAGCGCACGTGAGCGAGTCGTCCGATCCCGGAAAGACGTACTACCACAACGCGGAAACGGGAGAAACCGTGTGGGAAAAGCCTACGGCTGCTTCCAGCGAAGAAGATCCTCTGCCACCGGGATGGACGGCGCACGTGAGCGAGTCGTCCGATCCCGGAAAGACGTACTACCACAACGCGGAAACGGGAGAAACCGTGTGGGAAAAGCCTACGGCTGCTTCACAAGGAGATTCAGCAGATTTAGGAAAAGACTCTGTCGAAACGGAAAGAGCCACTAAAGATGCAGTTGAGGGGCAATGCTACAAATGCGGGGGTCGGGACAATTTAAATTTGAAAACCTACAGGTTGACGGCGAATGGGGCTCAGCCAGTCCATTTCTGTTCATTCAAATGTTTCGAGGGAATAGAATTTTAATTTATTTTGTAATTAATAAAGAATATGATGCACTCTAACTTTATCGTAACTATGAGAGGAAAATCCGGTATGGTGGGTGGAAACGTGGGCAGCGGTTCTACTAACGGAGGGGGAAGCCGATACAGGACTCTCGACAGCCTAGGACACTGCGGTGATTGCACCACCGCCAAGCCTTGCAACAGCCCGTGCGTGCCAATGCCAAAGCCAATGCCAAAGCCAAGACCAAAGCCTATGCCAAAGCCGAAACCGCCTGTTATGCCGAAACCCAAACCTCCGCGTCCGCCTCCTTACCGATGAACGCGATGACTAAATAACTTAGACGTTTGATTTAAATTCATAAAGTTTATGAAAAAAAAATATGTTACGCGGCTTATTTCCGCAACACCGGGTTTAGAAGAAAGTGTATTGTCTTTGGACAGATCAGTTAAACAAGCGTTGAGTTCTTCGTCCAGCACTGTTAGCAAAATAAAAAAAGAAATGGAAAACATAGAAAAGCTGAGACTGGAATCGATAGACCCCGACAACAAGATATGGAAAGTCGCCAAAGAAAATATCGATCAGAAACTGAAAAAAATAACCAATAACAGCGTTCTCGTAATGTACCTGTCGGAAAGTGCGGAGGTCGTAGAGGCTTACAAAAATGTGCTGAAAAAGCCTGTGAAAATGTCCTTTATGGGACCGGTGATCGAAAACTCCTCTGAAAAGAACAAACTGCACGAAAAGTATATGGAAATCTATGCAAAGTACGCTTTGTTTTCGCCCGATCTCAAAAAGCCCCTCGATGTCAAAACCGCAGAAGAAGAAGAAAACAAAAACTCGAACGAACTGGTTTGCGAAACGCCAGACTGCAAGAGCACGGAGTTCAAACAGCTCAACGAAACAATGGTGTGCGAAAAGTGTTCTCGAGTCCACACCTCGCCTATGTCGACGACGTCTTACTCGGACATTGATCGAATCAACGTTTCCACTCGCTACCTGTACGACAGAAAGGTTCATTTCAGAGACTGCGTCCTGCAATTTCAGGGTCGTCAGAACGTGACCATAGACAAGTCGGTGTACGAATCGCTGGAATCCGAGTTTGACAAACACCACCTTCTCGTCGGAGACAAAAACACGCCTGGACACATACGCTTCTCCAAGATCAACAAAGAACACATTCTTATGTTTCTGAAAGAACTGAGGCTCTCCAAACACTACGAAAACGTTCAACTCATTCATTTCAACCTCACGGGCAAGCCTCCGCCGGATATTTCTCATTTGGAAGGCGCGCTGCTAGCCGACTTTGAACAACTCACCACTTTGTACGACGAAATATACAGATACGACTCCAGAAAAAACTTTATAAACACCCAATACACACTCTTTCAACTTTTGAAAAGACACAAGTATCCCTGCAACGCGTCCGACTTTTCCATTATAAAAACAAGCGAACGGCGCGATTGGCATCATCGCGTGTGCAAAACCCTTTTTTCTAAATTGAACTGGAACTTCACTTCAGTATGAAATCGGTGTTGTCATATCGAACAGACATCCTAGTGAAACGGTATCACGCCCGCATTCCATATGCGGGAATTCACGGCTCGAATCCGTGGGAAGTCAACAATTCTAAAACAAATATTTTATTTTAGAATTACCCAAAGCCGCTCTTACTTGCGCTTTTTTCTCTTCTTTTTAGGCTTAACACTGTCCTCGTTCGCAGTTTCTTCGGTCACCTCGGTCACCTCGTCGACTTCTTCTTCGACTGCCTCTTTCGCCGCCTTTTCCTCCCGCGCCTTTTCCTCCCGCGCCTTTTCCTCTGCCTGCAACTCTGCAAGCGCTTCTGCTTCGGCCTCTGCTCGGATTTTTTCGCGAAGCTCTTGTTCTCGTTTTTCCTTCTCTTTTCTCGCCTTCTCTGCGCGCATCTTCGCTTCCATCTTCGCTTTTGCTCGCAATCTCTCTTCTTCTCTAATCTTATCCTCCTCTTCCTTCCTGGCCTTCTCGTGAATCTCGCAAATTGCATCGCTTGAGTGAAGCGGAATACCCAGTCTTTTTCGACGAGCCTTTTCTTCTTCGGTAAAAACGCGTGGCGGCGCCGTCATAGCCAATGTGGGCGGCAAGCCCGGAATATAGGTTGTGTACATTTGAGATGTAAGCGGAATAGACATTTTATTGCAGTTTATTTTACTCTTTAAATGTTAACGACGATTCTGAAGGTTTAAATGCCTGAATCACTGGCTCTGCCGGTGTGCGGATATTGTGTTTGAAAAAAAATGCGCGAACTTCCGTCTCGAGAGGAACCCCGGTGAACAAAGAGGGAAGTGTCATCGCGTCTCCTTCAGGCGGGATTGAAAAAAGTTTTCTCCCAATTTGATAGTTCAGCACACTGGAGTCGATCTTCTCTGGCAGCTTTTCTATCGACTTGCACTTTTGAATCAAATCGAAAGATTTGCAAACGCCTATGCCGCGGACGTTCGGGTTGTAATCGGTTCCGCACATAATGCAAAAGTCGAGAAACTCTTCCTCGGTCATATTCACCGTGTCTATCAGGTTTGAGAAGTAGATTCTGCGCACCGTTTTGGACACAAAGTCTGGCTTGCACAGGAAAACAGGCGCCTTGTACGCGAGACAGTCGCTGTCTTCGGACAGGACTGCGGCGGCTTCTCCTCGAATCACCATTCTAGCGCACTCTTTTTCCGCTTCGCCCTGTGCATTGATCCACGGAACCTTTAGAACGTCCAGGAGCTTTTTGAGAAGATCGTAATCGCTCGACTTTACGGTGAACATATGCTTTTTCATTCTCTCCAGCTTTGTCTCCACCAGACCGATGTCAAAATCTTTTTGATTCAGTCCGACGGGGAGAAGCAGAAGGCGTCGTCTTGCCGATACATCGTGTCCACCCCTTTTCTCCTCTTTCTGGTACACTTCTTTCAGAAGCGCAACGTGCTCTTCTGACAGTCCACCTAAACCGCCGTGTCGGTGAAACGCGCCGATCGCCTCTTCAAGAGCGATCGCTCTGTTTTCCTGCTTTTTTCTGGCTTCTGCTCTCTTCTTTTTTTCAGCGGCCTTCTCCGGAGGCGCTCCGTTGTCCATAACAAAAACTGGATGCACGTTTTCTCGGCGCATCCACGTGACCAGACTGATGAACCCTTCCAACCACGTTTCGCTGTTGGAGGCTTTGAACTTGCACATAAAGATGGCTGTATCTATGGCTATTTTTTTAGCCGCGTACTCGCTCAACTTTACCCCGCGGTCAAAAACTTCGGGGTATTTCTCGTTCAGAAATTTAGTCAAGTTTTTGATAGTCATTTGCTTTTAAAATAGTCAATTGCACACATCATTTTTAGAATCCAATCGGACATTCGTTTCGGTGGGCGCAATCAACAATATTTCTAGCCGGCACACTTTGCGCACCGGGACATTGGGACGGTGAAGTTCCCCTTTCAAGACATTCTAACCATCGAACACAAGTTGCATCGTTATTGCACGCTAATGCTTCCGAGAGACAGTGGTCTTCCAAACACTTTTCAGGATTTCTACTGTTCATACAGTATGTGTAGGTTTTCTGTTTACTTTCGTCTGGTTCATACTGTGTTAGGCAATCGGTTCTAGGACCATTTAGTCGCCAAGTGTACAGCCTGTTAGGAGTATCGCAATATGCAGGAAGATATCCAGCGGTTACTTGAGCGTGGTTCGCGCCTTGACACGCACACCAATATTTTGCTGGGTCATAGCAGGCTGGTTTTCCGTTATTTAGACGAGCAACTCTTTGAACGCAATCCATACTGCATACAACCGGGTTTTGCATATCTGAGCAGGTTTCTTTGTAGTACTTATACTTATCTCCGGTAATTGTTGAACACGGCGATTTGTCTGGTGGTGGTGGCATTTTATTAAACAGCCAATTAAAAATTCCATAACCCAAAGGTTATGGAAACTAGTCTATTTAGATTGTGAAAAGCGAGTGTTTACGCAAAGCCGGCTCCCCTCTTCATGTACTCCGTCTGCATCTGCGACTGAGCGGCCACTTTCTGCCTAGCGGCCTGCTGATACTGCGCAAAGCCCATATCACCGGGCGCGCACGCTCCGATGACGTTTCCGCCGAGAGCGTTGTTGAAGTTCCCCGTGTAATCTTGCGTGTGAGCGAGCATGCGGTCGCGGTTCTGCGACTGAGCCTTGCCGCCGCAGCCGCCGGTACCGTACATGCTGCCGTTGAGACCCTGGGAGTTGAGAGCGATGTATTCGAAGTAAAGAGGACGGGAAACCGCGTTTTCAACCGCGACTCTGTCGAGCGCAGAGTTGCAGCCGGGCGATTTGGTCCAGAAAGAATCCGGGCAAACCTGTCTTCCGGCGAGGTCGGTTCCGCCCCAAGTAGGGCACGTTAACGCGTTAGAATTTAAAAAACGGTCGCTTTGTGCACGATTGGCCCACGCGGTGTCGACCTGGCACGTACGAATTGATGATTCAAGAGATGGCATTCCAGACATATTTTTATCTTTATTTAGCAAAACAAAAAAACTTTCAAAATGTTAATGATTTCTTTCTAGTTCTTGGTTATTTTCCCCATTTCTTACGATAACTTTGTACATCCTGATCATCTTGTTCAGGACGTGGTCGTATCTTGTATTGAGTACTTCGATCACCTTGTCCAGCGTTACTTTGTTGTTCTGACGATCTGTTTTGTGCCATTCGTGGCAAATGCGCATGATCGAGAAAAACTCGCGCTCCAGTTGAACAAACTGTCGACGAATGAACCTATCCATATACGCCTTGTGGATGTACTTTGCGATCGCGTACAGATGATCTTCGCACTCGTCGAAGACCGGCGCGTGTTTTGGAAAAAGTCGGTAAAGGTCGTCCACTGTCGCTCCGTCTAGTCGGACTTGCAGGTAGCGGAACCTCAGACTGGGTTCGTTTCCTCGAACCGTTTCCTTCTGGAGATACACTTCATTCTGAAACTTGTACCACTTGTTGTCCCTGGTTTTCCCCAGACATCCGCTCAGCTGACGGGTATCCAAATTCAGGACGTGATCTCTCAGCTCGGACGCTGTGGAAAACCGGTGCACTTTGGGTGTGGGAAGGTCTATCGTGCACGTCGAGAGATTGTCCATTGTTTTAAGAAATCCGTCCGAAAACGTGCCGACGTGGAACACGGTAGGCACCTCTGGTGCGTCGCAGACTAGACGGTTTGCCTCGTTGTGTGCGACCACAAACAGATACTGCTTGTTGGTGTCCAGCGTATTAAAAAAGGAGCTAAGCAGATTCGTTTCTTCGGCCGACGCTTGAACCCGAGCCGCAAACGCCGGATTGCTCTTGACTTGTTCTTCCAGCGCTTTGTTCCACAGTTCTCCGAAACTTTCCGAACCGCTCCATCGACTTTTGAAGGCGTCGATCTTCCTCTGCGTCGACACTTGCCAGCTGCCATCGGCGTAGTACACCCGTATAAGAGCCCCTTCGTGATGGTCGCTGAAAACCATTTCGGAGACTTCTTCGTCCGTGAAAGGAAGCTTTGTTGCCGAAGTGACCTTTACATCTTTCACGCGCGGAAAGGGACGCATCACCTGCCGGTTTTTGAAAAAAACTGCGCCTTTTTGACCCCCGTTCGGCTCGCTGAAGAGTTTCAGATTTTCCGACTCGTTGTACAGTTGGAAATTTCCCCTGAGCATAGTCGTGCGAGGCCTGCGATTCTTGGACGCGGCAGGGCGGTTGAGAGCAACGCGCTTTTTAGACGCTGTTCCGTGAGGCGGCTCCGCCGCTGATGAAGATGTAATGGTATTTTTCTGAGTAGAAGTAGACATTATAGTTGATTATAAATATTTACTTTTTAGATGATCATTTTCAAGTGAATAAAGCGAGTACAATAAAAAAAAATTATAGTTATTAATAAATAATGAAAAAAGGTAGTCTCGAAGCAAAAGCCGTAGGAGCTCTCATTGCAGCTCTTCTCTTTTACATTGTTGGTTCCGGTCCCGTGTACGGTCTCGTCGATAAGGTGGTAAGTAAGGTTTCCAAGAAGTCCGGTCACATCGCGTCCAAGTGCAAGGTTGGTCCGGCCGGAAAGCAGGAGGATGTGATGCGCCCGACCAAGCTCGGTCGCGTCGTTCACACCGTGGTGTTCGGCCTGGTCGTCCTTCTCCTTCTGGAGCTCTAAACAAGTTAGTCTAAATGAAATTTTCCTATCCAATAAATGGATACGAATTACAATTCGTTAAATTTAACAGAAATAAAAGACGTGTACTGGGTTTATAACAGAGGCGGTCCAAAGTCTATCCGAGCAAACGGTTTGACGAGCAGTCTGTGTTCCCTTTTTCTGATCGTTTACATGTACATTCTTCTGTTCCGAGTAAATTGGCAAGCTGTGATAGAATCACCTGCGCAGGAAAGATGGTTCACGCCCAGATCTCGCGATCCTTGCAAAAATATTTTTTTATGTTCGGTGGCGCTGTACTCCAACCTGTTAGTCACTTTCACTATTATGTTGTGGAGCGTGATTGCCTCTGTTTTCAGATGCAGAAAGGCGGCGCATATAAAGGACGTAGTCAATGCCCGAATAGGAGAGTGTCCGTTGGACGGCTCGAGCAAATGGGACACTATCGCGGCAAACGTCACGATGAACATTTCAAACCCTGAAAACATAGCCTTTTTTCTGTGCGCGGAAACGCGGCAAACCGCCCTTGTGTTCAAACTGCTCAACATAGACCCGTCGTCCATCTGGGTGAGCAGGTACTTGGTCTGGGCGATTCAAAGCACATTGAGCATATCAAGAAGGGGCGTGATCTTAGATGCGAGCGCGTTGAATCTGGAGATAGACGGTCCCGGAGACACGCTCGACTTGGCCGTGTCCAGTTCCAGAATACGCCGAGTGGCCGCTTTACTGATACTGACGTCGCCATTTTTTATACTCTACTACTTGACGCGAGTTCTCATTCAGGAGTTTCACGATCACAAGGCGAGAAACGGCGCGGAAAAGTATACGTGGTCGGTGGGCGCGCAGTACTCTCTCAGAAAGAAGAACGAGCTTCCTCACCTGTTCAACCGTCGACTTCGACGTATTCAAGAAAGCGTGGAAATAGTCAAGAAAAGCAGGAAGTATTCGAGTTTGGTGGAGTGCTGCTTGAACATTTTTCAATTTATTATCACGTGCGGGCTGATCACCTGCGCGCTCGTCTCTTTCATTTCCATGGAAGAAGGTGTGTGGAACGAGCCTATGGGGGTTATGACGGGGGCTCTTTCCGCATGCTTGATGCTCGGATTGAGCAACAATAAAAAGACGGAAGCGTCTGGCATCAAAAAGTTGGAGAAAAAGATCAAATCGAAGATGGGAAAAGACTGCGCGGAAGTCGAACGCTACCTCAACTTGAGGTGGGTTCACGTGGCGATGGAATTGCTGGGAATAGTCATAGCACCTTTTTTTTTAATTCTGAAACTGCTTCCAAAACTAGACCAAATAAGCATAGCCATAGAAATGGACAACCCCTGCGCCACCGAGTACCCGAACATCTATTTCGAAGAACCCGCAGAACGCAAGACCAGAGACGGATACTATTCCGACGCCTTCCCCGCTTTCACGCCCCCTGTCAGTAATCTACGCGATGTGGAGCCACGCGACGACGATCGTCTAGAATGGGAATACTCCGACGACGACGACGACGACTGCAATAGAAGGAAAGCTATGCTTTGAAGAAGACAATCGGACACGTCGTCTTTCTTTTTCATATCCTCCAACTTGTCTATTGAGTCCCAGTCCCGTCTCGCCAGAAGAATGTCTTCGGCCACCGTGCACGCCCATTTTTTCCTCGTCGGCTTGTCCACCGCTTTGTAGCGCGTGAACCCCTTCTTAGTGACCGAAGGCACTTTGGGAGCGCCGAGCACCTGCGTCTTGTTGTAGGCGGGGAAATCGATCACCCTCGCCAGTCTCCCGAACATAATGTAAAAGTAGGACTGCACGTGGTGCGCGACCCGAATGGCTTTGGGATTGCGCAGTTTCCCGAACTGCATCTGAGTTTCCACCACGATGTAGTCGCACTGAGAGAAAATGTCCTTGTGGTAGTCCAGCAGCTCGGTGATCGTGCACAAGGTGTCGCCGCTGACCACTGTTTTCGTGTCGTCGCCGCAAGACACGTCCGTGTTGGCAAACAAAACAGCGCGGCCTGCCGACGCCATCGCTTCTATCGCTCTGGCCGTCTTTTCCGTGGGTCGACCGTCCGGCAGGTACTCGAGCGTGTTCTTTTGTTCCAGGACGTTCTGGGGGTACGCGTCCACCCAAAACGCAAAGTTTTTGGTGCCCATATCCATGCTCAATATTTTTATTTCTTCCATCGTATTTATTATTTGATAACCAAATAATACGTCTTTAAAGACTATTTTCAATTTAATAAATGAGTTCAAAGCAACGATTTGATAACTTTGTCGCAAACTACTACACGTGGAACAGCGAATCCGGGTATTCCGTCAGAAGCATTCAAGGGGATCCGATGTCGATCGAAAACAAATACTTGCGCGAGATGGAAAAAGGTCAGATTCTGCCCGCTGACATAGTCTCTTACGCCGTTCTCGTGAACGAACTCCTTCCTCTGACCCGCAGCGGTTTCGACGAAGAGGCCGGCGAGTCCAAAGAAGAGCGCGTCGCAGGGCGACAGCAGTGGAACGCGAGAAGTGAGCTAGATTGGAGAATAGACGCCAACGACAGCAAAGTAGACAGATTCAGGAAAAATGTGCAGAAAATGTGCACCAACGACTTTGAAAACATACCTTCCTTTACCCAAGGAAGGCTGTACGCGATTTCCAACCTCGACGACTTTAGAATACAAGACCTCAGACCCTTCGCTCTGTACTTGGGGTATCTTTTCAAAGACATGATTGAGGAAGAAGACGCCGAGATCGAAATGGAAGAGGTCGTGGAAGAAAAGCAGGAGGTTGTTGAAGAAAAAGAAGAAAAGGAAGAGGTAATAACCGAAACGAAAGGCGACGATGTTGATGACTGGATGGCTGACTTTTAGAATGTCACTGTTTTTATTTATTCCACAAGCAGCGTAAAGTCTTTTTTTTGGGGAAAGATCGAGAAGCTGTTTTCTTTAGTTGGTGTTGATTTGATTCTGAAATCTTCCACTCGTTTTGGTGTTTTACGAGAGATTCGATGTCTTCGATTTCTCCATTTTCAATGCGGATGTCTTGGGACGCTATCTTTTTGAAGATCAACCCCATATAGATCACAGAAAGCAACACTTGCTTGTCAGAAACGTTCGGATTGTTTTCCGTCAAACGTATCACGTACGACGCGACTAGCTGATCTTTGTGCTTCTTCTTTTTGAAATCCGTCCACTGATTCTCCAAATACTTTTTCTTCAATCGGTTCTTGATGTCCAAAAAAGAATTCAATTTTGAAACTCTGTCTTGGATCGACATGTAGTTGAGCTTTTTCGTAAAGATCTCGACGATCTCGCGGCTCAATTCGTCGGCGCTTTTGTCATTGTTCAAAAAGTAAGAGAAAGAACAGCCCTTCGATTTGCACACCAAAAACGAACTAGACGTGATAAAACAGCCCGGTGGTGCTCTTCCGAAAGCCAAATTCTCGAACACCTTTGCCCAGAAATTATTTGTTTGTCGTAAAGAAGCTTCAATCATATTCGGAAACTTGATAGTGCTGTTGCTGTTTTTCATTCAATTCTATCTGTTTACTAGTATGGTGTTTCTTCATAAATACAAAAAATAAGATTATAATAAATGGAAAAAATTTATTGCGGAAACAAACAACAGCTTCCGGACGGTTATGGACGCTACGGGGAAAGGGATGAGTGTTTGAAATGCGGTTACGGTTCAGCAATGATGCAGTACAAATGGTCGCCTCCTTCGAACGACCCTAAACCTCCTGGTAGAGCGTGGAAAGGATGCTGGAGAAGCACAAAACGTAAAAAGCGCAAAAGCCGCCGTAGATGCAGACGAAGGAGCAAAAGCAAACGAAGAAGGAGCAAAAGCAGACGAAGGAGCAAAAGCAGACGAAGGAGCAAAAGCAGAAGAAGACGGAGCAAAAGCAGAAGAAGACGGAGCAAAAGCGGAAGAAAACGGAGCAAAAGCAGGAGAAAACGGAGCAAAAGCAGGAGAAAACGGAGCAAAAGCA
>Ga0181598_1002822_pt1 | contig 15461 bp, 33 predicted proteins | sample 041ome_4_FD_153295 | JGI IMG/M metagenome (GOLD analysis project Ga0181598, IMG submission 153295) | Coastal salt marsh microbial communities from the Groves Creek Marsh, Skidaway Island, Georgia - 041404US metaG (spades assembly) | ecosystem: Environmental > Aquatic > Marine > Intertidal zone >... | reverse complement strand
TTCAACCTCAAGTGATGGTAGAATAAATGGTAGACCAGGTTATAGTGATACTATGATGTATTTAGCAATAGCATAAACAATGGAACAGTTGAAGATATATCTATTAAACGCAATAGCATTAGCAATCAGTATAACAGAGATTAATCCGTATCTTCAAACAATATCATTATTATTGGCAATAGGGTACACGATAATACAAATAACAAAAAAACTAAAATAAGATGGCAAAAATAGACATAGATGGCGATGGAAAAGCTGATGTAAGCATTTCAATTCCACAAATCGTAACGTTGTTAGCTATGTTTGCTTCCATTGTAGGTTCTTATTATACATTAAGCGCCAAGATAGAAACTAACGCTTCTGACATCAGTAAATTAAAATATAACGAAAAGGAATACACTTGGAAAAACCAAAGACAACTCGAAGCTGAAGTAAGAGAGATTACTTTAGAGATGAGGGACTTTATGAAAGATTTAGAATACTTAAAAGTAGATAAAAGAAAATGATAAAAAAATATTGGAGTATAGTTAAAGAAGCTGCTAAAGATTGGGTGGTGGATAATTGGAAAAGTGATTTATTATTTGACAAAGGTAAAGTTATCTTTGTTGGTGTTATCGCTTTCTTTGTACTTATTAAAATAATCTACGATATATTCGTATGAACCTTAATTACTTTACTCTCTCGGAATTTTCTTCTCCGGATTTACCTAATTCAGGGCTTAATATGGATTCAGGCTTTCTTACCAAACTTGAAGAAGCAAGAGCCATTGCAGGAATACCCTTTAGAATTACATCAGGATATAGAACAAAAGAATATAATCAATCATTGCGAGACAAGGGATATAAAGCATCTCCTAACTCATCACACCTTATTGGAGTTGCAGCCGACATTGCAGTCAATTCAGGACACGACAGATACGTTATCCTTAACGCTCTTATTAGAGCAGGATTTAAAAGAATCGGAGTTGCTAAAACATTCATACATTGCGACACAGACGATTCTAAACCTAACTCCGTATGGACTTACTAATACTGTAGGTAATACGATATGTCTGACAAAAAGAAATTTAAAGAGACACAAGTAGGACAGTTCTTGTTAGAGAAGATTCCTAATATAGTAGGAGCAGTAGCAGGAGATACGTTAGCAGGAAACGTAATACAAGCCATTATAGGCGGTTCTGATATGTCCGAAGAGGATAAGTCCATAGCATTAAAAAAACTTGAATTAGAGAGAGCAGAGATAGATGGAGTAACCCGTAGATGGGTTGCAGATGCTCACAGTAAGTCTTGGTTAGCAAATAACGTTAGACCATTGACTTTAGTATTCCTTACAATTAGTTACGTAGTAGGTTGGTATTTAGGATACCCATTAGATTCTATTACAGGTCTTTTAAGTATCGTTATAGGTGGTTATTTCGGTTCAAGAGGGGTAGAGAAGGTATTTGGAAATAAAATGCACAAGAATGGCTAAACAAAAAGTTATCAACTACGAAAAGGTCAAAGTAAGACGTAAGGGAATACATAGTAAATCAAAACAATCAAGTGTAAAATCATCTAAAAACTACGTTAAGAAATATCGTGGTCAAGGAAGATAATGTTTATAACTTACCGTTTAAAAAGTTTACATCTTTCAAAAAAAGCGTGTAACTTTGGTGGGTTAGTGGGAATGTAATTATTATTTTTAATACAACTTAAATACTAACTTTAATACATATATAAATAAATGGAAGATTTAACTATTAGAAAATTAGCAGAAAAAATTGCAAAAGATTTTCAATTATCTGTAAAAGAAAGAACAGATAGCATATTAGAATTAGATGCTATACAATATCAAAATCTTGGTATAGATTCTACTAAAACAGAAAAGAAAAAAGTTAAATCAGATAGTAAGTATTTATATAGGCTCGTAAAAGGATTTAATGAATCAGATGGTAACTTACTGTTGAATCATATGGATGCTTAACCAATGATTAAAAAAAAACTATGCCAAGAACTGCAAAGAAACCTACAAGAAGTAAATTAGTTAAAAAACTTGATGTAGTATTTAGTCAGTATATAAGACTGTCTAATGCAGATAAGAATGGCTATTGTACTTGTGTAACTTGTAGTAAAAATTTTCATTGGAAAGAAATACAAGCAGGACACTTTATGAGTAGAAAGCACTACTCTATACGTTGGGATGAAAGAAATGTTAAACCACAATGTGTAGCCTGTAATGTCTATAGAGCAGGAGAACAATATAAGTATAGTTTATATCTTGGTAATAACTTATCTCAAAAGCTGCTTGAAGAAAGTAGGGAACTACGTAAATTTACAAATATCGAGTTAGAAGAAATGATTTCTGATTATAGTGATAGATTGAAAAAACTTACTTGATTAATTCTTGTATAATTGTTCTTTGTTATGGAGGGTAGGATTAATTTCTTATCCTCTTTTTTTTTGTTAAATATTTTTTTGTATCTTTACGATATGGAACATTATACTAAAGCAGAACTCTATGGCGAGGTCTTGGAACTGCAACACGAAAACGAAAAACTAAAAGAACAATTAATTTTAAGTTATGAAAGAAACAAACATTAATCAGAAACTGTTCAATCTACAACAAGAGATAGGAACAATTAGCAAGGATGCAAGTAACCCTTTTTATAAGTCAAAGTATTTTGATATTAACTCTTTAATCAATCAGCTTAACCCTCTCTTAAAGAAGCATAGATTACTTCTACTGCAACCAATAGAGGAAGATAGTGTTTATAGTAAACTTATCTGTGTTGATGGAACAGGAGGTGTTATATCAGGTTTAAAGCTACCTGAAATAAACGACCCACAGAAGTTAGGTTCAGCAATTACTTATTATCGTAGATATACTTTAGCTTCACTTCTTGGATTACAGGCAGTAGACGATGACGGTAATGTAGCAAGTGGAGTAACCGAAGAAAAGAAATGGTTAAACCAAAACACACCTGAATTTAGTAAAGCAATAGAATTTATAAAAGGTGGAGGTAGCATAGAAGCTATAAAAAGCAAATACAAGGTATCTAAAAAAGTAGAAGATGAACTTGCAAAATTGTAGAATTAAAAAAGTATATTACACAACAAAATATAATAATCAATCAATAAAAATAGAAATATGGAAATTACAGGAAACATCAAGGTTATTCAAGACATTGAATCAGGAACTTCTAAATCAGGCAATGAGTGGTCTAAAAGAACTATCGTTGTAACAACAGAAGGAGACTACCCACAAGACTTACCTATTGACTTTATGGGTAAAGCTATGGAGGACATTCAAAAGTTTCAAGTAGGAAACCCTGTTACGGTTAGCATTAATTTACGTGGAAGTCAATACAATGGTAAATACTATTCAAGTATTAACGGTTGGAAGATAGCACACACAATAGGAAACGTTAGCAACACAGAGCAGAACCCTGCAAGAGAAACTGCAGACTTACCATTTTAAATAATTGGGGGATTAAGTTCCCCCTTTTTTTATATATTTATGAAAAAGATATTTGAAGGAGAGATGCCTGATGACTTTTGGAATTATTTAGTAAATCCAATAACAGGATATTATATAGAACATAGAAACAAAAACGAATATAACGAGGAAATCGTAAGGAAGTATGCGAAAACTCCGCAAAGTATATGATAGCACAAGCAAAGAAATTACAAGATAGGATTTTAGATATCAAGTATGGCAGAATAAAAGAAGGACTTAAAATAGGAGTTCCTGAAATTGACGAACACATACGATTCAAAAAAAACGTACTAATAGCAATAGGACACGCTAACGTAGGTAAGACTACAACACTTATTTACTTTTATGTATTGTGGGCAAAGAAACACAATCTTAAATTCTTAATATGGTCAAGTGAGAACAGTCCTGAATCAATATTAAGAAAAATTATAGAATTTAGAATGGGTAAACCTATTCAAGAAGCTACAGACACCTTAATAGATAAAGCAGTAGAGTGGTCTAATCAACACTTTAAAATAATAGAAGTAGAGGACTTATACACTTATAAAAGTCTTTTGAAAGAAGCACAACAAATAAAAGATGCTTGGAATTACGATGGTTTATTAATAGACCCTTACAACTCGTTGGCTAAAGATGCAGCAGTACTTAAAATGGTAGGAAATGCCCACGAGTACGACTATCAGGTTTTGACTGAATTAAGAATATTTAGCAAAAAGAATAACGTACAAGTTTGTGTTAATGCACACGGAGTAACCTCTGCACTTCGGCAAGTACATCATAGCGGACACGAATACGAGGGATTAACAAGACCATTAGCAATGAGTGATGCAGAAGGTGGTTCTAAAATTAGTTCTCGTGCTGATGACATTTGGTGTATTCATAGATATGTACAACATCCTACCGATTGGATGTATTCTCACATTCACGTTTTAAAAGTAAAGGAGAACGAAACAGGCGCAAGACCAACAACATTTGAGCAGCCTATAAGTTTAAGAATGAAAATAAATAACGTAGGATTTGAATATTTAGGTAAAGATTTAATACAAGAAAATAAAGAAATAAAACCTTTAGGAATATGATGTTACTTGGACTTTTAATGGTAATCACTTTGGTTTATTTAATTATAGGTCAAATCAAAAATGCAGATATCATTTTAAGTCCTGTAATAGGAATGATGTTTGGTTTTTTATATAGCAAAGAACAGTTAGAAGAAGGAGACGAAATAATACTACAATGTGTTATTGGTGTAATTAGTATAACTGTTATATGGATAAACCCACACAATGGCTCACTATAGTTGCTGAAAGGCATAAGGAATGGGTCAATATAGTAAAAAGTTTTGGCGAGTATGACTACGCTGAAGATATAGTACAAGAGTGTTATTTGACACTACATAAATATGCAGATGAAAGCAAGGTTATTAGAAATGGTGTTGTTAGTCGCGGGTATTTGTTTTTTACTTTGCGTTCTTTGTATTACCAATATTATAATAGTAAAAGAAAGATTGATAAAGTTTCTCTTGATGATGACCAAATTACCATCCAAATTCCAAACGATTCGCAAATGGATGAACAAATAGCCTTCAATAAGATATGTACTATGATAGATGACCACATAGATAGTTGGAGATGGTATGAAAAAAAGTTATTTACTTTGTACAGGGATACAGAACTCTCTATAAGGGGAATAGCTAAAGAGACTAATATAAGTTGGGTAAGTATATTTAATACGCTTAAACACGCTAAAAATGAACTAAACGAAAAGTTTAAAGAAGATTGGGAAGATTATATAAATAAAGATTACGATAAGTTATGAAAGATTTCAAAGGAGACAAACTCTCAAAAGAATACAAAAGAGTGGAAAAAAAACACGCTGAAGCAAGTGAAGGACTTGGAGACACAGTAGAAAAGATTACAAAAGCTACAGGAATAAAGAAAGCGGTTAAGTTTTTAGCAGGGGAAGATTGTGGATGTGATGAAAGAAAAGAGAAACTAAACCAAGTGTTCAGATATAAGAAACCTGAATGCTTGACAGAAGAAGAGTTTGATTTAATTAAAATGGCAGTAGACACTAAAAAGAATAAGTTTACTCCTGATGAGCAAGAGACGTACAAGATTATATACGAAAGAATATTTAAAACCAAAGTAGAATGTACACCTTGTAGTTTTGCTAAAGTAGTGTATAAGGATTTGGTAGCAGTTTACAATCAATATTTATAATAAAGTATAAAATAAATGAAGAAATTAAACAATTTACGAGAAGCAGAGTACTACACAAATTTTAATTTAGTAGGAGAGAAAATAATCAAGTGGAGAAAAGCAAAACCTGAAAACAAAGACCTTAATGAGTTCTATTTTTGTTGGCAGGAAGTAGGCTTTTATGTACACAATCTTATAACAAACGAAAGGCTTTATAATCAATCCATAAGAGAATATAGAGCAGACAAGGATAGAGCAGTTATGAGAGCAAGAAAAGCCGAACAAAAAATAAAAGAACTTGAAAAGGAGATAACCAAATACAAAGCACTCTATGGATGATTTATTTGTAGGATATGTTATGTTTAGGATTATAGAGTGGTTAGTATATCAAATATTTAAAAAATGAGTGATAGTATAAAAAAGTGGGAGGAAATGATGGAAGCAGGAGGCTATACCACAGATTCAACCTATAATTATTTACCTAAAGACCCTATAGTGGAAAAGGTAATAAACAGGATGAGAGCAAGAAGTAGAGACGGCATATTAAAATACGGTACTACATTGCACGATTCTCCTGATGGATTCTATCAGTTCTTAAATCATTTACAAGAGGAACTTATGGATGCAACATTATATATAGAGAAACTAAAACAACAGAAGTAATGCCACTACCTAAACCAAAAGCAACAGAAACACAAAAGGAGTTCATACAAAGATGTATGATTGATTCCAATATGGTAACAGAGTTTAAAGACAAAGAACAACGCTTTGCAGTGTGCTCACAAATCTATAGGGATGAAAGAAGCTAAATTAATTAAGATGCAACACGATATAAAGTTAACTCAACAAGCGTTAGTAGTTGCCTTAAATAAAATAGAAAAATTAGAAAAAAAAGTTTTCCCAAAAGATGAAGATGTTAAATAATTGTTTATATTTGAATAAATATATTAATTATGACATACGAAGAACTTTACTACAGGTCAATGACAGACCACGAATTACAGAGAGTAATTAACACACATCAATTCTTGGATGGTTACGCTCACAGATGTCAGCAGGAACTGAACAGGAGAAAAGAAGAACAAAACGAAATTACAAGGTTATGATAACACTATTAAACGGAGAAACATTTCTCAAAGAAGAAATAGTAGGAATGGCTTATGATGATTCATTCTACTACAAACATCTTGGACAGTATGCTTTAAGTAGTTCATCTCTTAAAACACTACTTAAAAGTCCAAAGACTTATAGAAACATTCTAAAGTACGGAGACCCTAACGGAGATAGTCCTGCATTAGCGGCAGGTAAATTAGTACATTGGATGATACTTGAACCTCATAAAGTAGATAAGTTACATTTTGTAGATGCTTCCACAAAGAACACTAACCTATACAAAGATGCTAAAGCAAAGTATGGAGAAGTGTTTTTGACTAAAGAAAGAAGCGCAGCAGAAAGATTAGCAGATGCAGTATTAAGAAATGAAGCAGCACTCAAACTATTAAACAAATCAGAGTTTGAAGTCCCTGCAGTAGAAATGATAGAGGACTTACCATTTAGAGGTAAAGCAGATATAATTCAAGGAGACACAATCATTGACCTGAAAACAAGTCAAGACCTAAATTCATTTCGTTACTCTTGCGATAAATATTCTTACGACCTTCAAGCGTGGTTGTATCTTAAATTGTTTAAGAAAAATAAGTTTATCTTTTTAGTGATTGACAAAGCAAGTACTGATATAGGAATCTTTGATGTGAGTGATGAATTTTTAGCAAGAGGCGAACAGAAATTCAGACAAGCAGTAGACAACTATAAGTACTTTTTTCAAGAAGAAAACGATTTAGATCAATATGTAATGAGAGGAATATTATGAATATATTAGAAGAAGCTAATAAAATAATTAATCTTCGTTCTGAAGAAAAAGAAAGAGAATATGGTCCATTTAAAGAATCAATGGAGAAAGCGGCAATAGTAGCGTCTGAACTATGTAATAAAAAAATTACAACAGAAGATTTTTATAAATGTATGATTGCTTTAAAAATAAGCAGAATGGCATATAATTTAAAAGAAGATACTTTATTAGATGCGGTTGGTTACATAGCCGCTTTAAATAATTTTAAAAATAATGAATAATTTTGAACAAACATATAAAGATTTGTTATTGCGTGTTTTGCAATATGGAGAAGAAAATAAAAACCGCACAAGTATAAATACTTTAAAATTATTTAATCAAAGTATTAATATTAAATTAAATAATGGTTTTCCTATATTAACAGGTAAAAAAATATACTTTAAAAAAGCATTAGCAGAGTTTAAATGGATATATGAAGGTCGTACCGATTTAAAATATTTACAAGATAATAATATAAATTGGTGGAATGAATTTGCAATTAATGGTCAGCTTGGGAAAGTATATGGATATCAAATTAAAAATTATAATAATTCTATAAATCAAATTAAATATTGCATTAATGAAATTAAAAACAACACGCGGCGAGCTATTATTACTTTATGGAATCCATCTGATTTAAAAGAGCAAGCTTTACCTTGTTGTTATACTCAACTTAATTTTGTAAGAAGTAATAACAAATTAAATTTAGTAATGCACTTTAGAAGTTCAGATTTATTTTTAGGTTTACCTTATGATATAATTTTTGGAGCTTTATTTTTAATTGAAATATCTAAACAATGCAATTTAATGCCATATGAATTAGGTTTAAATTTAGCTGATGCACACATTTATATGAATCATATTGAACAAGTTAATTTATATTTAGAAAGTAATACTTATGAATTACCTCAATTAAAAGGAAATTATAATAATTATTATTTAGATAATTATAAATCAAATAAATTAATTAAAGCACCTTTAGCTATATGACAACTTATTATGTATACAGAATACCAAGAACAAATAAAATTGGGTGTACACATAGAATAAAAGAAAGGCTTCAAGAACAAGGAGTAAGTGAATATGAAATATTATATAAAACTACAGATATTAATGATGCTTCAAATAAAGAAATTGAATTACAAGATAAATACGGGTATAAACGGGATAGAGTTCCATATAATCAATTAAATTTTAATACAATGGAAAAAATACATATAACCAATGAAACAACAACTTTTGCAAAAGTTTTTAATAAAGAAGATTTTGATAAATATCACTCAAAATTAAAAATGCTTAATTTGCCTGATTTTGGTGAAATTGAAATTAACAAAGACATATTAGAATTTATTAAAAGCAAATTAACAAAAAGTCAATATCCTAATTTTGGTATGTATATATATAATCAAAGTTTATACAATTACGTAGAGTCAAAAAAAGAATATACAAATTTTGAATTAATACGAAAATGGGCTAAAGAAAAAGGTATATTAGATAAAGGTGATAGTAAAACACAATATATAAAATTACAAGAAGAAGCGGGGGAATTGGCTAAAGCTTTATTAAAAAAAGATAAAGAAGAAATAATTGATGCTATAGGTGATTGTGTTGTTGTATTAACTAATTTAGCGGAACTTGAAAATTTAAAAATAGAAGATTGTATTAAAAGTGCTTATGATGTTATTATAAATAGAACAGGTAAGATGGTTAATGGCACTTTTGTAAAAAATGAATAAAGATATAATAGAAGAATTTTATCTACTTGCTTTAGTAGATATAGCAAATGGCAGAGGTTTGCAAGAACTTGAAGAAGCTATTGAACTATACGAAAAAGCAGAAGAATATGAAGCGTGTGCAGGAATATTAAAAGCAATACACGAATCAGGATATATGACATTAAACGAATTACTAAATAAGATACAAGATGAACAAACAGATGATTAAAGAAATAGTAGATAACTACTTTGAATTAAACCTTAAAAGAAATACTCGTAAGAGACAATATGTAGAAGCAAGAGCAATCTTTTATAAGCTATGCAGAGAGTTTACAAAGTTAAGCCTTGAAGAAATAGGCGAACAGGTAAACAGAGACCACGCTTCTGTATTGCACGGTATAAGGTCTTTGAATAATTGGATAGAATACGACAACAGGATAAAAAACAATCTACGAATCCTACGAAACAAAGTAAGAAACTTTGAAGATGAAAAAGATAACGTAATAGAATTAGATGAATCTATAGTGCTTAAATACGTTCAGCTTAAAGAACAGGTAAAAGAGCAGGAAGAGATAATAAACGACCTACGTAATGCACTAAAAGATATAACAGAGAAGCACACTCGTAGAGAGAAGTTCTATCAGAAGTATGGGTTTATTAATTAACACTTTGTAAATAAAGTTATTGTATAATTAATTAATTAATCTATTTTAATTATGGATGGTAGAAAAAATAATGGTGGTCATTCTACAAAAGGGTTCGCAGGAAGAAAACCTAAAAGCGAAGAAATAAAACTTGTAGAAAGATTATCTCCTTTAGAAGATGCTGCACTTGATGCCTTAAAGAAAGGTGTTGAATCAGGAGAACTAAAGTGGATTCAATTGTACTTAAACTACTATCTTGGTAAACCAAGAGAAACAAAAGATATTACAATCAATGAAGATTTACCGCTTTTCATTGAGGATATTGATTAATGCAGGTTAAGAAAACAATAGCACTTAAAAAGCTACAAAAACTTAAAAGCAGGATACGAATAGTTAAAGGTGGAACATCAGCATCCAAGACTATATCGATTCTTGCTTTATTGATTAACTATGCTATAAGAAACAAAGGAAAAGAAATAAGCGTAGTATCTGAATCCATTCCACACTTACGTAGGGGCTGTATTAAGGACTTCTTATCGATTCTAAAAGGTCTCAATAGGTATAGTGATAGTCAGTTCAATAAAAGTACCTTAAAATACACCTTTTCAAATGGTAGCTATATAGAGTTCTTTTCTACAGACCAACCTGATAAGTTAAGAGGTGCAAGACGAACAGACTTATACATTAACGAGTGTAACAACGTTCCTTTTGATGCTTATACACAATTAGCAGTAAGAACAAGCGGAACTATATGGTTAGACTACAATCCATCTAATTTGTTTTGGGTAGACAAAGAATTGGTAGGAAAGCAGGACACCGATTACATCACACTTACTTACAAAGATAATAATGCACTACCTGAATCTATAGTAAAAGAAATAGAGAAAGCTAAAGAGAAAGCAAAGACTTCTACGTATTGGGCAAATTGGTGGAAAGTATATGGATTAGGAGAAACAGGTAGTTTAGAAGGTGTATGTATTCCTGATTGGAAAGAAATAGATAGACTTCCTGAAGATGCAAGGCTAATGGCTTATGGTATGGACTTTGGTTATTCAGTAGACCCTACTACCTTGATTGCATTATATAAATGGAATGATGCTTATATCTTTGATGAGGTTCTTTATAAGAAAGGAATGTTAAATAGAGATATAAGTCGCTTCCTACAACAACAGGACATAAAAGAAAACATTGTTGCTGATTCAGCAGAACCGAAATCTATAGCGGAGTTACAAGGATATGGACACTCTGTATATGGAGTAAGCAAAGGCAGAGATAGTATAGTGTATGGTATTAACCTCATCAATCAAAACGAGATATACGTTACTGCAAGAAGCAAGAACTTAAAAAGAGAACTACAAGGATATGTATGGGCAAAAGATAAAGAAGGTAACACACTACAAAAACCTACAGGAGAACATCCTGACTGTATAGATGCAGCACGATATGTTCTTACTGACCAATTAGAGAATCCTAATAAAGGGGAATATTTTATCTATTAATTAGGATTGTTTAAAAAAAGTTTATATATTCGTATAAACAAAGTTTAATTAAATCAATAATTATGGAAGATTTTACAGAAGTATTAATTAGTAATTTAACAAAGAAAGAGAACCGCAAGAACACAATTAAGTTCATAGGCTACTCTTTACTCTTTGGATTATTTGGATTAGCATCAATGTATGGATTTTTATACTTTATGCTATGGGCAAACGAAATAACAGATAAGATTCTTGGAATATCATAAGATGAAACAAGCGTGTTGGTACGAGGATATTTACGTTGTACAGAAACCTACAAAGCGAGGTGGTTATAAAGGTTCTGATGTAACACTTTACATTGACTACAAAGGTCAAAGAAATATAGGAAGTCAAAAGATAACCTATGCACAGAACAGTAAAGAGTTAGTAGATGCAATAGAGACTGCTTACGAATACGCATATAAAAGATTCATATTAAATAGTTAATATTTTTTCATTTGGTTAAATTGGGGATTAGGTGGCTTTGTGCTACCTTTTCCTTTTTATACATATTAATGACTTATTTATTGTAATTATATGAAAGTTGAAATAAACGTACCTGATTCACTTAACGAGATTACTTTAGGACAGTATCAAAGATTTGAGAAGCTGAACACAAAGGACAATCAAGGTTCTACATTCCTGCTTCAAAAAATGGTAGAGATATTTTGTAATCTTGACTTGAAAGATGTAGCAGAGATTAAATACAAATCTGTACAGGAGATAGCAGTACACTTAAATAAGATATTCGACACTAAACATACATTGATTCCTACCTTTGAATTAGGAGGTGTAGAATACGGTTTTATACCTGTATTAGACGATATGACATTAGGGGAGTATATAGACCTTGATGAGAACTTGGGAGATTGGCAGACAATGCACAAAGCAATGAGTGTACTATACAGACCAATCAACTATAAGAAAGGACATAAGTACAATATAGAACCATATAGTGGAATGAATGACAGACTAAAGTATATGCCTTTAGATGTAGTGTTTGCTGCTATGGTTTTTTTTTGGAATTTAAACAACGAGTTAATACAAACTATCCTGAACTATTTACAGAAGGAAACACAGAAGCTAACTACTCAACAGAGGGAACGTTTGGAAGCAAGTGGGGTTGGTATCAATCGGTCTATGGAATTGCTAAAGGAGATGTTACCAAGTTTGATGAGGTTACCAAACTCAATGTACACGAGTGCTTAATGTACTTGGCTTTTGAAAAAGATAAAATAGAATTAGAAAAGAAACTGATTAAGAAACGATGAAAGGGTTTTACAACGTAACAGACAAACTAAAAGACACGCTATTAGCAGAGCCATTTGTAAATACGGTTACATTTGGTTCTATTGATGATGTAGACCTCAACAAACAAACAATCTTTCCTTTGTCTCATATCACAGTAAACAACACTACTGTAGGAACTAAAACGCTAACGTTTAATATTAGTATTCTTTCTATGGACATTGTAGACATAAGCAAAGATGAGGTTACTGATATATTCGTAGGAAACGACAACGAGCAGGATGTGTTAAACACTCAATTAGCTTTACAGACAAGAGTAATAAACATCCTACAAAGAGGGGATTTATATACAGACCTTTATCAAGTACAGGGAGATGTTACTTGTGAGCCATTTGTAGATAGATTTGAAAACAAGTTAGCAGGATGGGCAGCTACATTTGATGTAGTAGTACAAAACGATATGACAATATGCGACTAACCAAAACACAGGAGGCTTTAGAATCCTTTAAGAACTTTGTTATACAACAGGCACGCACAAGGCTTACAAAAAGTCGTAAGAACGTTTCTAAGGAACTTTATAATAGTTTAAAGGGTAAGGTAAAGGAGATGCCTAATTCTATCCTCTTGGAGTTTGAGATGGAGGAATACGGATTGTATCAGGATAAAGGGGTAAGCGGTACAGAGAAGAAGTACAACACACCTTATTCTTATACTACAAAGATGCCGCCTGTAAAGAAGTTATCAGATTGGGCAAAGACACGAAATATAAGATTAAGAGACGAACAAGGAAGATTCACAAAGGGCAATTATAACACTATAGGATATTTGATAGCAAGAAGCATATACAGAAAAGGAATTAAACCAAGTTTATTCTTTACTAAACCATTTGAACAAGCATTTAAGAAACTACCTGACGAACTTGTAGAGAAGTTTGGTTTAGACGTAGAAGATTTCTTGGCATACACACTAAAAGAAGATAGATTAAGATGAGTACAAAGATAAACGTAAGAAGTCCGTTTTATGCAAGTTATGGAGAACCTACACCTCCAAGTGTAGAATTAACTTGTGCGCTAATAGACCTACAAGGATTTTCCGTAGACCAATTTGGTAACGTTACAAAACCAACACCTAAATACGGAACAATATTGTCATATACTTCTTCTGATGGAGATTTCTCTGATGGTAGATTTGCTACCGTAGGAAGTGATACATCAAGAACGGTTACATTTACTATTAGTATTCCTCCTGAATTTACAAATGCTTTAGATGACACAATAGATTGTACTGCTACGGCTACACAACCTACTTTTGTTTGTACAGGAGGAGTAACAACAAGCGGAAGTATTCCTAACCAAGCATTAGATACAGGAGGAGATACAGTTACTATTGACGTTTCTTCTTACTTTACTGCAGGAGTAGACCCAATATCGTACTATACAATCACAAATAACTATCCCGACTATTTTGACTACACAATAGATGGTAGTGATTTAACGATAGTATCTAAAAATAAAGCAGGGGTTAAAAACCTATACGTTGAAGCTAACGATGGAGACCCTTTAACTTGTAATGCTACACAATCTATTCAAATAACAACTACTGCGACAACCGCTTATACTTGTGATGATTCTTATTTAACAGGAGGAATAGTAAATCAAGATGGTAGTATTTTAAAACCTACTGCTAATGGTGTGGTGGGAGATATAAAAACGTCAAGTGGAGGTACACCCATTACAAGTGTTCCCGCGAATAATACAGGGTCTTTTATAGAGTGGACTTTATATTTTGATATTACAGTACCTAATGGATATTCAAATACAGGAGCGACTGTAGAATGTTCTAAAGTGTATCAACAAGTTAGTAGTACTCTACCTCAATTTGATTGTGATACGGCAGGACTTACAGGACAAGCAATAACGAGTACAGGAATCATATCAGTAGGAACTGCAAACGAGGGAACTATTACAGGGTTTAGTCCAATATCATTTCCTCAAGTGTTTACTAATACAAGTAGAACCGTTACTTATACGATAGCTGCTCCTTCAAGTGGATATGACAATAGCGGTACTGATATTACTTGTCCTGTTACTATGACACAACCTGCAACTTCTTTAACTTGTGGTATAGAAAAATGGTGGTACACAAGTACTTGGGAAAGATATATGACTATTGCACAAGTACAAGCTGCTTTTCCTACTAAAGACTATGCCTATTGGTCACAACCCTACATAAGTGTAGAAGGTACTTATTTGGCTTACGGTAAAAATTCAACAACAGTTATTGGAGGTATTGCCAACGGAGAGGCAAGTTTAGAAAGTGCAACTATGGAAAATAACATTAACACTACCTTTTGTTATTTACATACTCCCTTAACTCCAAGAATACATACAAGAAAGAGTTATAGTACTACTCTCGTTTATGAATACACAAGAGTAACTAAATCAAAAGAATACTTTGCACAAACCCCTGCTTCCAATGAATTTGATTGGTTTTTAAGAGTATTAAACAATGGATTTATTACAGAGATTTGGTATGTAGATTGGGTAAATGGAACTTTTACAAGAATAGATAATATTTAGAGATGGCAATAAAGACAGTAGATTTACAGATATATATTTATGAGGGTACGGCAGGAAGCTATGCTGATACAGACCTTAAATATCAAATACAAAAAGAAATATTAAGTGGAGACACCAATGTAGTATTTGAGATAGCAGAACTTGTAAGGGATTATTTAGATTTAACTTTTAACGATGACTATTTATCAAGAGCGCTTT
>Ga0181598_1002808_pt1 | contig 15548 bp, 9 predicted proteins | sample 041ome_4_FD_153295 | JGI IMG/M metagenome (GOLD analysis project Ga0181598, IMG submission 153295) | Coastal salt marsh microbial communities from the Groves Creek Marsh, Skidaway Island, Georgia - 041404US metaG (spades assembly) | ecosystem: Environmental > Aquatic > Marine > Intertidal zone >... | reverse complement strand
GTCGTAATCGCCCACCACTCCCACCGCCTTCATTTCTGCTCGACGAAGATAAAGAAGATAAAGAAGACAACAAAAAAGAAGAAATCTCCACGCGTTCGTCGCCGGGGTCTACATTTCGAACCACTATTTTCTTCCCTCCCCCGTGTAAATCCATCACGCGTAAGGTTTTGCCGACGGCGATTGGAAATTCGATTTTTTTTTCAACGTTGTTGTTGTTGTTGTTCAAGGATGATGATGATGAGAACGGTGCGAACGACGTAAACGTAAACGACGGTAGGACCATCATCGCGCTTCTCACGATCGTCGTCTGTACGCAAGAACGCCGAGGCAGCAAAATCTGCCGCGGCATTGATTGTTCTCTTTTGTGTGTGCGTGTATTCGTATGAAGAAGAGAGTTCGTTATTTTTTGTTTCGTTTGACGATGATACAAGTGGTGCTCTCTCTAAAAATGTGGGTTTTTTAATCTTGATGAAGGTGTCTCTGTGGGTTGTTGTTGTCGTTGTTCTGTTCGTTTTGAAGCCGCTGCTGTTGTTGTTGTTGCAAATTTGGAACTCTCCACGCCGGGAACAACGAAGCCAAAAAGGAATAGGCGAATATTTTCAACTCGCCGAACCAACTTTGCGGCATAGCGTCGGTATATCCCGCGACATGCGGCGGTCGTCGGTAGCGTTGACGACGTCCGTTCCTGATGTTATTTCTATTGTTATTGTTGTCATTCCCTTCGTCTCTCGCGTTGTTGTTGTTGTTGTTGTTGTTGTTCGCTCGAGCGTCTGCCCCACCTCCTTGTTGCGCTTCGTTTTCGGGAGGTAAATAGGCGCCAAAGAGAGCGTCCCAAACGGATTCTAAAACGCCGGTTTGGTACAAGTATCCGATGACCGCCGCCGTGATGTACATGGCCATTTTCTTCCTCGACGCGTCTTGACAAGCGAATGCGGTGATTAAAATGAGCTTGAACATGAGTTTCAAGTCGATTCGAAACTGGATGACTCGAATTACTTCGACAATTTCTTCGCCGTCCTCACCTCTTCGAACGATGCGTTGATACGGTTGATTCGGATCGAAATCGATGTCTGGATTGTTGTTGTTGTTATTCGCCCGGGCCAGCGCTGCTCCTAATGCTTCGGCTCCTTGTGGCACGTTTGGGGCAGCATCTGCCGTTGCTCCTGCGACGTTAGTGCCACTCGCACCGCTTCCTCCTATTTGGCTCGTCACATTTTCTTGCCGTTGAAAAAATGTTGATTGTTCGAGAGCGGCGTTCGTTTGCACGTACGCCAATCCCGGCGATCTAGGAATTACCGTCGCGTTCGGTCGCAAGCTCCTAAACGCCGCATTATAAGCCGCATTGTACGCATTTATCACCATTGTTGGTGAAACCATCACCGCGCCTGGCGGTGGAGATTGTTGTACTTGTACTTGTTGTTGTTGTTGTTGTGGCGTCGAGGTTGCGTTCGGTTGCGCGCTCGCCAAAACGTTCCTATCGACGTTACTACTCCTACTCCTATTATCGTCACTCGTCTCTCTCGCCTCCAATCTCCTCTTCTCTCTCTCTTCTCTCTCGCGTTCCAGTTCTCGATTTGATTTTCTCACGATCATGTGCACAATCTTCACTTCGTCTTCGTCGTCTTCTTTTCTTTCGTTTCCTCGTCTTCTTTCCTCGTCTACTACATCCTCCTCGTCGCTGCTGCTCAGATATCTCAGTTTCTCTCGGTTCAACCCCAGCGCGTTTTCCAACGTCTCCTCGTCTTCTTTTAAAACTTTGCCTTGGTACAAAAAACAGATATATTTCGGATTGGTTGGTTTATGTAAAGAAGACTTTGATATTAAGCGTTTGCTCGCGTCAACTTTCAAGTCTTTCACCGTTTTCTTCGCGTCGATTCTGATTTTTCTTTTTTTCTTCTCACCAAAATCGTCCGTTTCTCTCGAATCATCATCGAATAACGCAATATCGTCGCTTTTGATTTCCACGGTCACGTACCGCACACTACTCTCGTTCTCTCCTCCTCCTCGTTCTTCTTCTTCTTCTTCTTCTTCTTCTTCGAAAAGCTGCGCCTCTTCAATTTCCATCTTTCTTCTTCTTCTTTCTCGTGTCGTCAATCAACTGCTGCGTGTGTAGAAATGAAATGAATGAAGAAAAAAGAAGAACACACGAAAAAGGAAAGTTTTTTCGTGTTGTGTGACGTTTTGTTTTTTTTCGAGGGGGAGAGCTAAAAAGAAAAGTTCTTCTCGATGAGAAAGAAGAGAAAAAGTGTCATCAAATTCTCTTCTCTTCTTCGTCAAAAAAAAACATTGGACAGAGGAGTTTTTGTGAAAACAACGCACAAGTCTTTTCTACACACACATATAATATATATAATGCCTCCTCCTTTTCAAGAAGACGAAGAAGACGAAGAAGAAGAAGGAAAAGAGGAGTTATTTCTGGAGGAGACTTTGCGCGCGGCCAAATGGTGCGCCTTTCTCGCCGGGAAGGAAATCAGAAACGCCTGGGGAACGACTTCGAGTGAAGTGAAAAACACGAAGAAGAACGACGTGGATTTAGTCACTTTGACGGATGAAAAGTGCGAAAAGATGATCAAAGAATACATACGCGAGAGATTTCCGGACCATTTGATCGTAGGTGAGGAGGAAACCGCGGCTGGTGGGGACGTTATTCCCGAAATGAGTGCGAAACCGACGTGGTACATCGACCCAGTCGACGGAACGACGAACTTTATTCACTCGTATCCAAACTCCTGCGTCTCGATTGGTTTGACTATGAAGAAAGAACCCGTCGTCGGAGTTGTGTTTAACCCGATAACGAGAGAGATGTTTGTCGGGGTGAAGGGGAGAGGGTCGCAATTGATCAACGTTGGCGGAAACGACTTGAACGAAGAAACGGACGTAAAGATGATTCGGGTATCGAACGCGACGACGTTAAAGAAAGCGTTGATTGCCACGGAAATTGGCGTAGGAAGAGACGAGAAAACTATAGATGCCATCATGGGACGGATAAGAAATATCGTGCAAAACTCGAGAAGCGTGAGGTGTACCGGGTCGTGCGCGATGAACATGTGCGCCGTGGCGAGCGGAAGAGTAGACGGTTTCTTCGAGATTGGATTCGGAGGTCCCTGGGATAACTGCGCGGCGACGGTGATTGTCAGAGAAGCCGGCGGCGTTGTGGTCGACCCGAGTGGTGAGGAGATGCATTTAAACGCGAGACGAGTGTTGTGTGCAAATAGTCGAGAAATTATGGAGGAGTTTGTAGCGGCGTTGAAACCGGTGGAAGACGGACCTGCGGAACCGCCGAAGCCGTCGTTAGCGACGACGTTGTAGATTGAATGTTATGATTTTAGGATTACTTATTATTTGCGCGTGTATACAGTGTGGTACACGTATGTACTATATTATATATATAGGTGTATGATTAGTAGAAGTTTTTTCGTTTTCACGTGCACTTGGAGGCGGCGAGCATTCTTTTCCGATACATCCTCGCCGCTTTTCGAACGCTCGAGTGTAACATCGACTCGAGCGCAAACGTAAACGCGACGACGCCGCCGAGAACCGTCACTGAACTAATCAACCATTCGAATATATTCTGTTCCGTTTCAACGTGCGAAATCGCTATCGGTGATATTGCAAAGGTAAACTTGACGTACGCGCCTCTCTTCGATATCGCGTGCGTCGCGCCGTTGGAGAAGTCGTTATCTTCGCCGTGAACGCCGTCGAAATACGACGAACTCTCTTGTTGCGCAGACGAAGGTGAGATTTTGAACTTATTCGAAGAGAACGTGTATTCGTTCAACGTCAACGTAGCCGCGTTCAACGGAACGATAGACCGGGTGACGACTTGCATGTGATGTTCGTGGATGGTATTTCTATGCTGCGAACTGAAAATGTTTTCGCCTTTCGCGAAGCCTTTCTCCGTGGCGAATTTACCGCCGCCGTCTTTGGCCGCTAAAGACCACGCTTTACGAAACTTCTTGGGGACGTACGAACGTTTCGTCGACGTTGTTAGCACGTACTCGCCGAACGAAAAGTGGTTGATGATGTGAGTGCTGTTGATTCGGTGAAGATCGATGGTTTGGCCGTAACTTCGAGCGCTAAAATATACGGCTCCCGGAACCTTCGCCAAACGAATCCTTCCTTCCACCGTACATCCAGACGAGCGAACGGTGGATTCATGTCGACCATCTCTATCGAAATCGTACCCTAAGCGATGCGCCCGAACGTTTCTCGGTGGCTTTTCTTCTTCGCCCCCACCTCCATCAGAAGAAGAAAAAGAAGAAGATGTAGAAGGCGCATCGTTTATCGTTCGAGTATCGTTTTCCCGCATCGTTCGCAACAAACTCAGTGTGAATTCGGCCATAGCTTCTGATGTCCTTGGTCCGTGATAGACTTCGAAATGACGAATGTCTCCTTTACTCTTATTGAGCAAGATTGCGTCGCTCGAACTTCCTCTATACACTCGTATCGTCGGGTAGGCCAGTATCTTTTCGTCGTCGCAAAGCTTTTTATTTTCCTCCGCGGTGCAGTCCACGCCGGCGAACGCGGCAGAAAGTCTCGAGTTCAACGACTTTGCGAGAGCTTTTTGAACTGTGAGATTGTGTTATTAAATAAGTGTGTAAATAAAATGACGTTATGTGAAATACCGAGTTGAGCGCCTCGTTCAAAGTGCGGCGCCAATGCTGCACAGTGCGAACACCAAGGCGCGTGGAAATTCACTAAAAGAACTCCGTGTGCGTTGACGTTTCTCTTGAAATTTTCCGAGTTTAAGAGCAAAGCAAAACGCCTGTATCCGTACTCGTCTCGTCGTTGCTCGAGACTGCTTTTGTCATTTGCCTCTTCTTCGTCGTTTACTTCACCGCCGTATTCATTATCGTCATCGCCGACGATATAATCGAACTCGTCGCCTTGCACGATTCGTCCTAGGGGTTTACCTTCATCTCCTTCCCAATACGGGTGTAGCGACCTCGGCGCGATCGCGTGAAAATGTTGCCTCGACCCGACACCCATCGTCGCGTGTTCGATCGCCAAATACGGAATTTCTTTCGACATCGAGTGCTTATAAATGCTCTCACCGCTCAAGTTGAACGCTCTGTGACCAACCGCATCGACTAAATCCACAGAAAGGTGCTCGCAGTTAATCGCGGGAAAGCTCACATCAAATTGCATGACCAAAGTCGGATCCATGTCGTGATCGACGCTCAAATCCGTCCTCATCGACGTCGCGAATAGCTTTTGCACTTGCGAAGTGACCAATCCAAAAATAAACCACGCGAATAAGAGCGTCAACACGCCGCCTTTGTTCGAGCCTTCTTTGCTAAACTCTTCTAAAGCGTCGTTTCTTTTGAACACGTCGACTGTTTTTAACGTCTGCGTGACGAACGTTTCGTTGGATGGCGATTCCCCGGGTAACGAGTTCGCGCCGCCATTGCTCGTCGTCCGCGCGAAATCAGTCCTCCTGAACCACTAATACCACCATTACCACCACCTTTACCACCTTTACCGGTCAACGATGCGTTCATGTTTATTGTCTGCTGCTTTTAAAGAAAAAAGCTCCGAGTATTTTCTGACAAACTTTCATGTGAAGCACAAAAAAATTTTCATTTGAAAGAAAAAAACTTTTCGTTCGTTCCAAATACTTCACAAGTCACATATAAAATTTGACGATGATGATGATGAGAAGAAGAACACAAACACTCATGAACTACATCATGAACGCCGCCGCGTCGAATAACTATCGTTGTTTCGATAAGACGGCTACAAAAACGAGTAGCAGTAGTAGTTGTAGTAGTTATAGGTCTCTCTCTTCCTTCTTCATCGGATATCAAAATCGAGAAGGAGCAAAGACGTTTAGTAGGACGACAGTTAGTACTCAAGGAAAAGTGGATAACAACACATGGACGACGACGACGACAAAAACACAAAAACAAAAGTCTGCGAACAATATCTCCACGTCCACTCGTTCAAAAATGGGATACATTTCGCACCAAAGAACCGCAATCACGAAACGTTTGTGGAACGATCGATTGGAGCAAATGAACGTGGAACATCCACACGCGCCGGAACAAACTTTGATAAAAACGAAGAAAATCAAAGAGCACGTGGTTTTGTACGATTTTGAGAACGATAAACAGTTGGCGAGAGACTACGCGACGCCGTGGAACACCGCGAGAATCGGTCGAGTTCTGGAGGATATGGACTCGTTAGCTGGGAACGTCGTGTTTACACACATAGACGATAACGACCCGGCGACGAGGCCTCCGAATGCGGTGACCGCGAGCGCGGATAACATTCGACAGTTTATGAAGTTACGGTTAGACCAAAAGACGTTTTTACACGGGTCGGTGGCGTACGTCGGGACGTCCTCGATCGTGGTCAGATGCGATTTGAAAAACGAAAAAGGCGAAGTCTTAATGCGAGCTGATTTTACATTCGCGGCGAGGTCGAACGTGACTGGTAAAGCGACGCCGGTAAACCAGTTGGACATGAAGACGCTGACCGAGGAGCAGAAAGCAACCTTCGACGAAGTGAAAGCGCAGATTGAGTTGAAGAAGAACAGAAAGATGGATAAGATGCCCATGCGTGAGGAAGTGCGAGTGTTTCGTAAACAATGGGTTAAAAAAATGCGGGAAATGTCCCGAGTGGCAAAAGAGATGCCTTCGAGAGCGGTGTTGGACGAGAAATTATCAAAGATAGTTTTGACTTCGCAGACGGTGCACGAAAATTTGTTCGTCGCGCAACCGCAGCAGGTGAACTTATCCGGGCGGATATTTGGTGGATTTTTGTTACGGCGTGGATTTGAATTGGCGTTAGCGAACGCGTACACGTTTGCGGGTACGTTTCCACTTTTCGTGAACATGTCGGACGTGGATTTTAGAGCGCCAGTCGAGGTTGGCGATTTGTTGAGGTTTCGAGCGCACATCATCCACGTCGGCGAACCCGGAGAGTTCGATAAGAAAACTCTAGAACTGAAAGAGACAAACGTGTTCGAAAGCGGGAATGATATTGAAAGAGATATCGTGATGCAAGTTGAAGCGATCGTGGTGAATCCGAAAACCGTAAGTGCAACCGTGACAAACTCTTTTCTAATCACGTTTCGAGTTAACGGCGGGTTGTTACCGACGGTGTTACCCGAATCCACGGACGAGGCGTTTGGCGTGTTTGAGAAGGTCATACGACCAAAATTGTGCGGATGGGATTAATGAATCGCGTTTTGCGTACGTTTTCTTCGCTAGATATATAGTATGTATAAATATACAACAACATCAATAACAACACGTAACAGCAACACACTACATATTCAGGAAGCTTGTAATATATTTATTGCCATAATAATAAAAATACCTAATAGTTACGACGAGTAGGTCATTCGTTTCTTCTTCTGCACAAAAGTAAAACCGAGCAATACGCGATGACTACGAGAATCGTATTGATAAAAAAAGCCTGCGCGTAACACACGCGACCGGACGTGCACTTCCATCCTTCATCAAAAACGGCGGAGTACTGATACACCGCACCTGCTATCTTTGTGCTCATGAGATACCCACCAAGAGCGGGCGCTAAACCAACCAAACCTCGGTTGGCGCCGAAATGTTTCGGTCCAAAGACATCAATCGTCACCGTCGGCATGGACCAAAACAAAGCGCCGTAAAACCAACCTGTGACTGCACATCCAGTGGTTAAAGTTAAAGCTAAAGCACTACTCGGCATATCCTCCGACGCGGTCCAACACGCAATCATACCAAAAAATGCGCCGACGATTAAAAACGACGTAAACCGAACGCGACCGACGCGCCCGGAGGTGTCAAAGTTTGACATAAAGCTCGAAACGATATTCGAAGAAGATCCTCCCAAAGTGCGTAGCTTTCGCGATGAATGCGATTCTTTCACGCCGCTACCATCCAAAGGTCGCTTGGATAACTTATCGCTCCAATAACCAGCGTGTAATCGACCTAACGTGTTTGTGCATGCAAACATTTTCAGAAGCGTCAACGGCATCGAACTCGGCAAATTCTCTCCGAATGCTTTCGCGATTTGCGTCAAGTTGTTAATCACCGTGACGCCAGACCCGAGCGAGAACATGAGTGCGACGAAGAGTAAATAAAAGTTCATCTCCTGTAAAACCTCTGTCGGTGACAAGTTTGTCATTCTGCTTGAAGCGTTGCTATTAGTACCTTGCGGATTTTCTACGTCGTCCATCGATTTCATTTCCGACGACTTTTGATCCGTCGAAACCACCGAACTCGCGGCGACTAATTCACTCTTATGATGTAATAACGAGTTTGTGCCTAACATCGTCACGCGATACAACGAGTACGCGATGCACGCAAAAATAAACAACGCAAGCGGGGACGTCGCTTGCGATCCAAATTGGTGCGCCAAGTACCCTGAAACCGCGACGTGTACCGCGCCTATTGCCGTAATCGTCAAGCTCCAACGCAAACGATCGTCGACAGTTAAATTTCCAGTGACAAATGCTCGTTTAACATCGTCCGTCATCGACCCTACACTCCTACTACTTTCGTTATTTATATTCATAGCGTTATTACTGTTTATTTCATCCAAAGCGGATGAAGACGGCAAAGCGAATCCTCTCGGAACGCCGACGACAGTGGAACATAAAATATCAACGCCGCCGCAAAAAACTGCCAAGAACTGCACGAACGCTACGCTATTCTTCCCAATATCACTTCCGGCGGTGGTGTTCATGAAAAACACGTCAAAAACTATACTAAAAACGCCGCTCGATAAACCAAAAAATGCCATGATTAAACCGACTAATCTCCCGTGTTGCGTCTTGTCCGTAAAATTCGCGTAATTCGCCCCCAACGCGGCAGTCAAGCTCGTCGAGCAACCCGTCCCCATAATGTACGCAGCCACGCTCGAGAAAAACACTGTTTGCGGAAAAATAATCCCTCGTAAAATCATCGTCGTCATTCCGAACCCAATCACTTTACACGTTCCTCCCAAGAACAACGTCGCTTTACTCCCGAATCGATCGAAATACATCCCGCCTAAAACAGAGAAGAACGCCCCGAAATTCCCACACGTACCAATAAACGTCAACTGCTCTTGCGTCAAATTTAATCTCTCCTTCATAGTTTGCGAGTATAAAGGGAAACAATACAAGGCGCCCGAGGAGACCATCACCAACTGAGACAGAAGTAACGTCAGCCATTTCGAGGCGAAAAACTTCTGGCCTCCTCCTCCTATCATGATATTTGAGGAGGATTTCGGACTGTTGTTACTGTTGAGCTGCTGAACATCGATATTCGCGTTGTTCGTCATTTGAACGGGACGCCCGGGTTGGCCGCCGTCAAACTGCCGTCGAGCGCGCAAAACGTCAGCGGATTTGATTTTGGATTTACAAAAAGAGAGAGAGAAGAAAGATTTCCTCTTTCTCTCTTCTCTCTCTCTTTATTGTTCTCTCTCTCTCTCTCTCTCTCTCTCTCTCTCTGTCGTCGTGTAAATGATAACTTATATATACTTTTATCGAGTGTTTGCTGCAAACAAACCCGAAGAGCTCAGAAAAAAGACAGTGAGAGGCGGGTGGTAAAAAATGAAGCAAGGAGAGAGAGAGAGAGAGATCTCTTCTCTCTTCTTTATGTGTTTTTTTGCGATTTATTTTTTTTTCTTTCATCATCAAACACATCATCACAAAAATCATCTCATCCTTTTTCTCATTCATCAAAGAAGAAAGAAAGAAAGAAAGAAAGAAGCGAGAAAAAATGAGAGGCGATGGTGAAGAAGAGATAGCTTTTTCTGTCTCTGATTTATCTTCTTCTTTGTCTTCTTCTTCTTGGTCTTCTTCTTCTTTGTCTTCTTCTTCTTCCTCGACGACGACGACGACGCAAAGAAACGTTTCGGTGATTAAAGGCGAAGAAAGTTTCAAAAAAAAACTCGACGAAACGAAAGGAAAACAACTCGTCGTCGTGAACTTTGGCGCGAGTTGGTGCAAACACTGTCACAAACTCTCGCCTTCCGTGTTTGATGAGGCGGAGAAGTATCCGAATTCGGAATTTATATTCACAGATGTGGATTTATTACCGGAAACGGCCAAGTTTATGCGATGGACGCCGACGGTAGGGATTTACAAGTTTGGAAGGAAAGTGGATGAAATCGAACAGTGTAAAATCAGGCAGCTGAAAGACCGGGTGTGGTTATGGAGCGATTTGAAAGAGACTCGATTCGAAAGTCGAGGGTAGATTAAAGTAGAGAATAGTATTCATTTTTAGAGAATTTAGAACACACATGCACGCGCGCGCGATACTTATATATGATGTTATTCAAAGTTTATTTAGTAACTTCCTCATCGACAGAGTCCGTGGACTTTGCTTGTTTCTTCGCTCTCGCTTTTCGCTTGACTTCAAACTCATACTGTTGACCACCTTCGATCAAATCGTCGTCTTCGACGCGTTTCGCTGAAACCACCGCGACATCTTCCTCGGAGATGTCACCTCGGAGTATAGCTTTCGCGATGGAGGTTTCGAGGTATTGCTGAACCGCTCTCTTAATTGGACGCGCGCCAAATGCGGGTTGGTATCCAATCACACACAGCGCTTCTAACGCAGATTCCTCGATTTCAATCGCAATGCGTCTGTCTTTTAATCGAGATCGAACGCGTTCGATTTGCTGCAGCACAATCGCCTCGACTTGTGAACTTAGCAACGGGTCGAAAACAATCCATTCGTCGACTCTGTTGATAAACTCTGGACGGAAGTGTCCACGAACTGCATCCATCACTTTCGTCTTCCTCTCACCCGTGGATTTCTTCGCCTGTTGCTCCGTTTCCTCGCCGGCATTGAGTAAACCGTCCAAAACGAATTGAGAGCCGATGTTGGAGGTCATGATCAAAATGGTATTCTTGAAACTCACCAGTCGCCCTTGAGAGTCGGTCACGCGACCGTCGTCTAAAATCTGTAACAAGACGTTGAACACGTCCGCGTGCGCTTTTTCCATTTCATCGAACAGTATGACAGAGTACGGACGTCTTCGCACAGCCTCGGTAAGTTGTCCGCCTTCTTCGAAACCGACGTATCCGGGCGGCGCGCCGATCAGTCTGGATACCGCGTGCTTTTCCATGTACTCAGACATGTCAATTCGAATCATCGCATCTTCGGTGTTGAATAAGAAATTCGCGAGCGTTTTGGCGAGCTCTGTCTTGCCGACGCCAGTTGGACCCAAAAATGCAAACGAGGCGATCGGTTTGTTCGGGTCACTCAACCCAGCTCTGGAACGTTGAATAGCTTCGGAGACCTTTTTCACCGCTTCGTCTTGACCGACGACTCGTTTATGTAATTCCGAATCCAAATCTAAAAGCTTCTCTCTTTCACCTTGTTGTAACTTTGCAACTGGGATTCCGGTCCATTTCGCGACGATTTCCGCGATGTCGTTCTCGGTGACTTCGTCCGATAAAAGTTTGTTTTTGTTGTCTTTTTCGGCGATCAAAACTTCCTCGGCTTCACCGAGCGAGCGTTGCAACTCCATCAGAGTTCCGTATTTCAACTCTGCGGCTTTGTTCAAATCGTACGCGCGTTCCGCGTTTGCAATTTCTACGCCGACGCGTTCAATTTCCTCTTTCAGCGTTTGCACCTGGATCAACTTATCTTGCTCTTCCTGCCAACGATCCTGCAAATCTTTCTGTTCGATTTTCAACGCGTCAATTTCTTTCTTCATGCGTTTCAGTTTCGATTCGGTCGATTTCTTGTCAGTCGCCGAGGTCATGGCCGATCCATCCCTGGACAGAGACAAGATTTCCATTTGCAACTTAATAATCTCCCGGTCGATGGCGTCTAAAGCCGTCGGTTTCGAGGTAATTTCCATTTTCAATTTCGCCGCAGATTCGTCGACTAAGTCGATGGCTTTGTCCGGAAGGAATCTATCGGCGATGTACCTGTCGGATAAGTTCGCCGCCTCCACTAGCGCGGCGTCAGAAATAGAAACGCCGTGGTGCAATTCGTATCTCTCACGCAAACCTCTCAAAATTGAAACCGTATCCTCCACCGAAGGTTCTTCGACCGAAACTTTTTGGAAGCGTCTCTCCAACGCGGGATCTTTTTCAATGTGCTGTCGAAACTCGTCCAAAGTTGTCGCCCCAATGCATCTAAGTTCACCTCTTCCTAACATCGGCTTCAACAAGTTTCCAGCGTCCATGCCGCCACCACCGCCGTTCCCACCGGCACCAACGACGGTGTGGATTTCGTCGATGAACAAGATAATTTTCCCCATCGAGTCGACAACTTCTTTCATCACCGCTTTCAAACGGTCCTCAAACTCGCCTCGAAATTTGGCACCGGCGATGAGTAAACCCATATCTAAAGACATGATGGAAACATCTTGTAACGAAGTAGGCACGTCTCCGTTGACGATGCGTTGCGCCAACCCTTCGGCGATGGCAGTTTTACCGACCCCGGGTTCGCCAATCAAAACGGGGTTATTCTTCGATCGTCGGGATAAGATTTGAATCGAGCGACGAATCTCGTCGTCTCTCCCAATTACCGGATCCAATTTACCTTTTTTCGCTTCGTCTGTCAAATCTCTTGCGTATTTCGACAGCGCGTCGTATTTCGATTCTGCGCTTTGGTCCGTCACCGTTTGGCCTTTTCGTAAAAAAACGATGGCTGCTTCCAACTGTTCCGTCGAGATCTTTAAATCCTTTTCGAACAAATCTTTGCCAAATCTCGCATCTTCGGCTATGGCCAGCGTCAAATGCTCCACGGCCACGAACGCGTCTTGTAACTGCTTCGCTCGGTCTCGCGCGTTATCCACGGCTATTTCCAAGTGTCTCCCCAAAACTTGTTGCGAAGCGCCTTGCACTTTCGGTTGCCTCTCGATGTATTTGTTCGTCTTATCGATCACAGTTTTCATGTCCACTCCTAGATGTTTCAAGATTTTCCCGGAGAATCCTTCTCGTTGTTCCAACAGAGCCAAAAATAAGTGCTCGGTTTCGACTATTTGTTGCGACGCTTTTTGCGCGTTTTCCGGAGCAGCTACGATGGCTTCCCAGGCTCGTTCGGTAAACTCAGATTGCGAGATTTTCTTTTGCGGTTGTTCTCCTCCTCCATCCGACACGGCGCGCGTGACGACGATTCTTCCGTTTGTATTTTGTCTTGCCGCGTTGATGAGAGGTTTTCTTCTTCTCTTTCCTCTTCCAATATTATAAGTACTCTTATTGTTCACGCCGACGACGTGCCTTTCCCCTTCAGAAGAAGACGATGGAAGATAGAAGTTCGACGACGACGCGTTTGTTTTTATCATCGAGCCTCTTTCTCCTCCTCCTCCTCTTTTGGGCGTCGTCGTCGTTCGAACATTATTATTATTATTACTCCTCCCTGTTGGTCTTCGTTTCGCTGTTGCTCCTAATGCTGCTCCTAATGCTGATATCGGTTGCGCGCGATGATGATGACAACACGAAGAAGACAAAACCATATTCTTCATTTTTTATTCCTAGATTTTTTGTGCGGCGGCGGGAATTTTTTCTCTTTCTTTTCTCTTTCTCCCACCAAACAACGAACATAACCGCATTATATTTACGCGTCGGGTTACAGACACAGACTACTTTAACACGCGTTGATATATATCTTCAACGCACCTAAACACACACGCAGATTACCTACTATTATACCCAGAGAGGATGTCGGCGTTGTCTTTGAGCACTCCGATTGTAACTAACGCCAGAGTTTCCTCCACAAGAAGAACGCGCGTGAGTAGCATAAAAGCCTCCTGCTCCAAATCGTCGTCGATCACATTGCAGGGTGCGCCGTTGAAGGGCTTGAAAATGGCCACGCAAAGAAACCAATACTCGGTGTTGATGCAAACGCCGCCGTCGAGAGGCAAATTGCAAGTGTGAGTGTTTCGAGTCTTTCTTTGCTGTAGTTCGAATACTCGCGCTTCGTTTCATCGAAAGAAGACGACGAGAGTAGCGCACGTCTTTGTCTTCTTCTTCTTGTTTTTGTTCGTTTCTTTTCCCTTTTTGGTCGTAAAAAGCGTGGCGGCGGTCTCTTTTTTTTGCACCAGACAAGAAGAAGAGAATTGAAATATTGAAAGAAGGAAATAAATAAACCTTTTTGCGGACGACGGACGACGTGTATTATTAAATCTGACCTTTGACGTTTCTTTGTTCTTCTTGTTCTGTATTATTACGTGCACACAGTCAAGCCGCTGGTGTCCCGAAAGCCGCTCCGGGAGAGAAGAAGCAAGTTTTTGGCATCAACTTGCCGGACAACGAAGGGTTGTCCTTTTTGATTCTCGCCTCTGGTTCTCTCGGTTCCGCGTTGGGCTTCGCCGCCTTGCAAGAAGGCGTTTTCCGCATCCCGGGCTTTAAGTTTTCCGCGTGGATGACCGTGTTGACCACGTTCACGTACTTTTTATGCGGTGCTTTGGAAATGAAGCTCACTAAAGACTCTAGAAAAGGTTCTTGGAAGAACTACGGCATCTTGTCCGTCTATACCTACGGCGGCATGGCCTTGACCAACTACGCCTTGTCCTACTTGAACTACGCGACGAGAATCGTCTTTAAGTCTGCCAAGATCATCCCAGTCATGGCATTCTCCGTCATGATCGTCGGCAAGAAGTACAACTGGAAGGAATGGTTGTCTGCCGCCATCTTGGTTGCCGGTATCGTTCTCTTCACCTTGGGTGACGTCGCGTCTTCCCCGGCGTTCGCGCCGATTGGCGTTGCGTTGATTGCCGGTGCGTTGTGTGTTGACGCCATCTGCGCCAACTTCGAAGAAAAGAACTTTTTCAGATGTGAAACGCCGTCCACGACGCAAGAGGTCTTGTGCTACGCGTCTTTGATTGGTACCGTCTACGGTTTGATTCCGTTGGTTGCGTCTGGTGGTTTGAACGCCGCGATTGCGCACTCCATGCAATACACGCAAGTCGTCCCGATGATCATGGGCTTCTCCGTCATGGGCTACTCCTCTGTCTCCTTCATTTTGTCCTTGATCAAGTACTTTGGCGCCACGGAAGCTGAAATTGTGAAATCTTTACGTAAGGTTTTGTCCATCGTCATCTCCTTCATGCTCTTCCCGAAAGAGTTGAACTGGAAGTACATCGCCGGTTTTGGCGCCGTCCTCGTCTCCACCGTTTACACTTTCTATTTGAAGGACCAAAAGAACAAGGCCAAAGCGGCTGCCAAAGCCGCCGAAGGGTCTGCTTAATCTAAGAACAACATTTTTTTGAAGAACTACTAATATTGAAATAAAAAACGAATACGATAAAAGATAAAAAGAATTACAGAAGGACTCAATCACTCACGCGCTTACGATAAACCCATACATGAATAAATATAGTTGGTTTAGTAATTTTGTTCGTTTAAAAATTCAAATCAAATGTGTAAATGTATTTTCTCTCGTTTTAAGTTGTTGGTATAACCGTGCTCGGGTATCCAGCGCCCAAAGCGGACGTTGTCTTTTTTTATGTTTTTTCTCTTTCTCTCTCTCTCTCTCTCTCTCTCTCTCTCTCTTTCATTCTCGCTCTCTTTTCTTCCCTTTTCTCTTTTGATTTTATTTGATATCGTTTATAACACTACGTCGTTTGAAATGATACGTTCGTGATAATCGTTTGAT
>Ga0181598_1002800_pt1 | contig 15566 bp, 3 predicted proteins | sample 041ome_4_FD_153295 | JGI IMG/M metagenome (GOLD analysis project Ga0181598, IMG submission 153295) | Coastal salt marsh microbial communities from the Groves Creek Marsh, Skidaway Island, Georgia - 041404US metaG (spades assembly) | ecosystem: Environmental > Aquatic > Marine > Intertidal zone >... | reverse complement strand
TAGCGGTGAGTATTACAACAAGATGATATTCAATGGTGCTATTGGCGCTTGGGACGTTCGGAGCGTTGTTGACTTTGAGGGTATGTTCCGATTTGCTCAAAGTTTCAACCAAGGTATCGGTTCTTGGTCGACTTCTCAGGCAACGAGCATGCGTGGTATGTTTGAAGGCGCGAGTGTATTTGATCAAGACATTTCATCATGGAACGTGTCTTCTGTGATTGATATGAGGAGTATGTTTGATGGAGCCATGCAATTTAGTTCTGACATATCTGAATGGAACGGAGCAGCTGCGGAAACCCGGCAAAGTGATATATTTCTTGATGCCGATGCTTTTCAAGATAAATTTTGGTGTCCGAATGTCAAGAATGGTCCGGCATCCTGGTGCGTGTGCAAAGTTGACTGCCCACGGCCGCCACCACCTTCTCCTCCTCCGTCACCACCTCCCACTCCATCTTCTGTATCTTCTCTCTCTCTCTCTCCACCATCATGGTCAACGATATCTTTTCTATTTTTGCCTACGTTGCTTGAGGACGCAAACATAAAGATCTACGCATCCGATTCAGCCGATAACGATTGGTTTGGTTATGCCATATCTTTATATGGTGATGTTGCCTTAATTTCTGCTCTTCTGGATGATGATAACGCTACAAATACTGGCTCTGTATACGTTTTCCGCCGATATTCCTCCTTTTCTCGTTTTGAAGGAAGTACTTCCACTACATGGACCGAGCAGACGAAGCTTCATCCGTCTGATCCATCTGAGTACGAAGGGTTTGGGAGATCAGTTTCCTTATTTGATGATACGGCGTTGATTGGAGTGGGTGCAGACGATTATAATGGTAGTAATCCAGGCTCAGTTTATGTGTTCACCATGCTCACCAGCTCATCGGACATATCGCCATCAATCTTGACGTGGGTACAGCAAACCAAATTGTATGCATCCAATCAAACCTCTGCTGACTATTTTGGTGCATCCGTTTCTCTGCATGGTGATACTGCTTTCATCGGAGCCACTGGGGATGATGAAAAAGCCACCAATGCTGGCGCAGTATATGTATTCATACGAAAAATTCTTCCTACTGGAATTGTCTGGACTGAAAAGACTAAAATCTATGCGTCAGATCCTGCTCCCGAAGATGGTTTTGGCCAATCTCTATCGTTGCACGGAGACAGAGCGTTAATTGGAGCGAATACTATTAGCAGTACGACTCAGATCAACACTGGTTCGGTTTATGAATTTGTGAGGCTATTTGATTATTCGACTGGCGAAGGGATCGTGGAAGAAAACTCCTTCACCTATTCCGACGGCTCACACATGGTAAAATGGATCGAGCAAAGCACGAAAATACTCGCGCCTGATTCGAGTCGATCGGATTTCTTTGGTGCATCTGTGTCACTATATGGTAACACTGCATTAATTGGAGCACGTGGGGACGATGATAATGCAACAGATACCGGATCGGTGTACATCTTTACCCGAACGGGAACTTACACCTGGACCCCTTCCAACGTATCATTATGGACAGGACAGACGAAATTTTATGCGTCTGATCCAAATCCTGGCGATGTCTTCGGGAATTCCGTGTCGCTCTACGGCAACACGGCTTTGATCGGCGCATTCCAAAACGATGACAAGGGGACAAGTACGGGGAGAGTGTATGTTTTCAAGGCGCCCTCGGCACCGGCACCGCCGCCTCCTTCTCCGCCTCCACCTTCACCTCCAAGTCCTCCCCCGACTAAAATGTATTGTCCTTTCAAAAAATGCGCCAACTCTTCGAACTGCCCTTGCGACGAGCAGGTATGTTCCGATCCAGTGCATGGAATAGAATTCAAACGAGTATCTCCGAAGTGTATGCGGACTATTCTCGCGTATTGCGCGTCGCACGATCCCAAAGTGCCGGGGCAAATAGAAGACCCAGGCTGTCGACGATTCTTAAATTCAAAAAGCAAAACTCAAACAATCCCAAAAAATGCGAGAACAAGAATTGATAGCGATTTACCGTCTATTGGAGGAAAAAGTATGGCTATTGAGTTTCCTGCTGGAGCTCTTTCTGAAGACACGGATGTGAGCATCGCTGAACTCGAAGATTCCGATATCTCTGGAAGCTTGCCGAGTGCTTTTACTGGTACTACTAAAGCAAGTAGTATCATCAACTTAACACCACATGGTACTGTCTTCACTTCGTGCGTCACGGTTGAAGTTCCTTACACGTACACAGATTCCTACCTCGGCGGAAATTTACTTAAATCGGCTGATACGGATTCCGATTTCGATCTTGTTTCAGATGCCACTTATGAGGACAACGAAGATGGCACCGGTACTGCCACTGCTTGTCTTTCGAGTTTCAGTACTTTACAGGTGGTAGAATTACTCAGTCCGAGTCCTCCGCCTTCGCCACCGTCTCCACCCCCAAGCCCACCACCAACCCCTCCTCCTCCTTCTCCTCCTCCTTCTCCTCCCCCTTTACCGCCACCTCCTCCATCGCCTCCGCCCTCCCCTCCCCCTTTGCCTCCTCCATCTCCACCCCCATCCCCGCCACCTTCACCTCCACCTTCACCTCCACCTTCACCTCCGCCTTCTCCTCCTCCCTCTCCTCCTCCCTCTCCTCCTCCCTCTCCTCCTCCGTCTCCGCCCCCAGTACCTCCTCCATCTCCTCCACCTTCACCACCTCCATCTCCCCCGCCTCTTCCTCCACCATCTCCTCCACCTTCACCACCTCCATCTCCCCCGCCTCTTCCTCCACCATCTCCCCCGCCGTCTCCCCCGCCGCCTTCTCCGCCGTCGCCACCACCGGCTGAGGCAGCGGTGGAAGTGCAAATGAGCTTGAGCGGTTACACAGCGGCTGAATTTGGCGAGGCGGAACAGCATGCATTTGCATCCGGGATCGCGGCTCTCTGTAATGTTTCTCCGGGTGCAATAACAATCACCGGTGTTACGGATGTTGCGCGCCGCCGGAGAGTTGCGCTCGCTTCCACGAGTTCAATCACCGTTGATTTTATGATCGAGGTTGCATCGATGGCATCGGTGAGTGCTATATCAGCTACATTAACAGCTACTGAACCGACCGTGATGGCTTCTATCTTAGTTTCGGCCGGTCTTGATTCGCTCACGGATCTCGTCCCTCCAACTGAGATTGTCGCGCTGGCGCCGCCGCCATCGCCACCTTCTCCTCCGCCTTCTCCCCCACCGTCGCCTCCGCCTTCCCCTCCACCACCACCATCTCCTCCGCCATCTCCTCCTCCATCTCCTCCGCCATCTCCTCCGCCATCTCCTCCGCCGCCTCCACCACCATCACCACCGCCTTCGCCGCCACCGGGTGCGCCTTCTCCGCCGCCCCCGCCTTCTCCTCCGCCGGGTGCTCCAAGTCCTCCTCCGCCACCAAGCCCACCTCCTCCACCGAGTCCCCCTCCCCCACCGCCGCCTTCGCCGCCTCCAAAACCTCCCCCACTACCTCCACCGAAACCTCCACCATCGCCGCCACCGTCACCTCCGCCATTTCCTCCTCCAAAACCTCCTCCTTCGCCGCCGCCGAATTTGCCGCCACTCGCACCTGCGGGGGAAGATTCGACAATTTATAAAATGATTTTTGAAATTTTAGGCGTAAAATTGGAAGAAATCGATCAAGCTGGAAGTACTGGCCGAAGGACGAAACGTCAAGCTATCGTTCGCAGTTTAACTGCGTTAGTTTCTGATAAGTTTGGTCTCGATGACGATTACATTCGTGTGACCGAAACGAGAGCGGCGTCTTCGACGAGCCTCTTTTGCGAACTCACCGCTATTCTACACGTTTGGTTCGGAAGCGTCAGTCAAACGACGGTGAATTTGTTCACGTATAACAACATCGATATGATGGCCGAGTTGAAAAAGTTGATGTCTGACTCTGGTTTGACTGCTGTCCGCGTATATCAAGTTCAAAAAATTGTTCTCGCATCTCCGCCGCCGGTTATTTTGTCTCCGCCGCCGAGGAATATGCCGCCGCCGTTCGCTCCGAGTCCACCGCCTCTGCCGCCTCTGAAAGTCTTCGTTGAGTTTCCACCTCTACCTGCGCCACCACCACCTCCATCACCACCGCCTCTCATTATTCCGCCACCGCTACCACCGCCGCCGAGCCCATCGCCTCCGCCTGATATCACTCCCCCCGTGATCACACTCCTAGGTGAGGCACATGTAGAATTGGAGCAGCTCGATGTGTACACGGATTCCGGGGCGACGTGTAGAGATAACACGGATGGTACAATTACAGATATTACGGTGATTGGAGTTGAAAGTGTTAACACGGCTTTTCCATCCGCAGAACCCTACGTCATCACCTACGAGTGCTCGGATGTCCTCGGAAATAAAGGCACGGCTCAACGAACAGTTCAGGTAAATTCTCCTTGCCCTGAATTTTCGAAGTTGTGCACGGAGTTAGACCCGATGGTCTGTGCTTGGGTCGATCCAGATACTAAAGTCGCGTATTGTATTCCACCTACGGATGATGCCGACGTCGTAGAAGAAAAGTTTGTCGCCGAGGAGTACGTCCCGCCAGAGAACGTGTATAAACCAGTACTGACGCTTTTGAAAGGCTCTTACACCTCCGAGCTCGGTAAAGTTGAGCAAACCAACGCAGATGGTGAGTTGGAAACGATTCTCGTCATGAGAACGTACGTTGAGCAATTCGATGTGTACGTCGATCCTGGAGTCTTGGCCTGGGATAACGAAGACGGAAATCTTACGACGTCAGTACGAAGCGAAGGGAAAGGTCTCGTAAAAACGGAAACGGTGGTGTCGCGTCCATTTACTATTAAGTACAACGTCGATGATTTAGATGCGTTCAACCCGAAAAGCGCGACAGAAGTGCGTCGACAGGTGTTCATATTGAACCCGTGCAGGGAAATATTTCGAGAAGATGGCGTCACGGAAGAAATCGCGTGTTCAAAGGACACTTCTGGCGCTGTCAGTTGTAGTCGAAACGGCATTTGCGGTTTGGATCTCGTCGTTGAAGAAGTTACTGTTGTCAAGGAACCAGAACCACCAAACATCACTCTTCTTGGACCGAAAAGTATTGAGATTAATCAATACGAAGTGTACAAGGTATGTGGTGCTGTAAAGCTTGCCGGAGAATCTTGCGACGACGGCGCAGAGGCCGTCGGGGAATTCGATGGTCTCATCACGGCTGAGAAGAACCCGGATAAAATATTCGCATGCGGTGTAAAATTTGCCGCAAAAGGAGTTTCCGGGTGCGGAATTGATACCCAGATTGCGGATACTTACGACATCACGTTTTACGCTGTAGATTCTTCTGGTTTACAGTCTGAAACGGTCACGAGGAAGCTTGTAGTTATTCCCTCGTGTCCACAGGGAGAAGTCACGTGCATTAACACGCCCTGTTCTGTAGATGGCGTTTGTTTAAAAGATGTCGAATTGGACTCCCTTCTCGGCGCTGAGGAAGAAAATGAAGTTGCAGATCCTCCAACTGCAACTTTGAAAACGTACGAAGGATTTGGCGCTTCCATTCAATTGAAGCAATATACGCCGTACTACAAATGCGACCCTGATCAAATTCCAACCGCAGATGTTCCGTGCGAACCCGGAGTTTTAGTCATGCAACCTCAAACTGGCGATGCAGACCCGATTGATATTTCAGAATTCACACTCTCATGCCCACCTTCCGATTGTTTAGAGTATGTTCCCGCCTGTCCGGCTCATTACTTCAAGGATAAAGGTGTTCTTGGCTGCCCTATTAATCCAGATGCCAGCCCTGGCACTACATTCGAGCTTGAATTCGTCGTTTTCGAGCAAGATGCTCAATACCCAAGACAAGTATCCGTAAAACGTACAATCATCATCGCAGAACCGTGTCCAACTGGGCAAAACTTGTGCGTTGTCGACGGAGTTCGCCAGTGCAGCGAGCTGGAATGCGACGTGCTTCTCATGTTGTCCGAAACGGTTGTTCAAGAAGACGTGACGCCGCCTGTGATTCATCTGCTTGGAGACGTTTCTTACGAAGTCACGTATGGTGAAATTGACGATACAATCTTTTTGAATGCATGCGCTCCAGATTCGGACCGTACGAACTGTTTACTGTATGCGATTGATGACGAAGATGGAGACGTGTCGAGCTCAATTTTATCTTCGCAGAACGTTGATTTGAGCACCGGAGCGTGCAGCATAAACGATGTCACTCAAGGTTCATGCATACCCGGAACGTATTCGTACACTTACACTGCCTCGGATTCTAATGCAAACGAGGCGAGCGTCGAAATCATAATAAAGATTGTGGAGTTGGGTAAGATGAATACTACAATTACCGTTGGACCGTATTATAGCCTGGATTCCGCAAACATCGCGGCTGGGAATTATTTAGAAGAAGGTAACGATTCGCGAGCAGCAATTGAAGCAGGTCTCGCACAAACGCTCGTGGCAGCTGGAGCAGGTGATTTCCAGGCTTCAGATGTCGCTGTCGTCAAAACAAAAGTTACGCGGCCTTCTAAATCGACGTGGTCAATTTATATCACATGTGAGATAACTATTTCAACTGGGAAAGTATCTTCCTCCGGCACTGCGAACAAACGACGTCGACGTTACCGCATCTTGTTGGAGGAAGAAAGCGATGCATCTGGGATCAATGGTGCGTTGTCCGCAATTGAAGCTTCTCTAACAACAGCGGCTTCTAGTGGGACTCTAGGATCGTCTATCGAGGCAGCTTCGAGCGCGGCTGGCGTCGAGTCTGTACCTGTATCGCCAGATGTGACGACGACGAAAGTTGCGGTGACGAAAACTGTCGATTTGGAAGCTTCCAAGTTGGCTGCCGTAAAAGCTACTGTTGAAAGCATTTCGGCTCGTCTTTCTGCTTTGAGCACCTCAGTCAGACGCGTCCAAACGAATATTAATAACGATATAGATTTCGAAGGTTACCTGACCTTCAACGAAAAGGCTTGGGATGTATCGATGGAGGCAAGTTTAGAAGAACATGCAGAGTTGACAGGGTATGCAAGCGAAGCTTTTCGATTACTTAACGCCACTGTAAGCGTTCAAAATACGAATAACGAAGCGATGATTATGCTTCAAGAAAGAGCTTCTGAGCTAAAGAATGCACTCGAATCCACACTCGAAACATTGAACGCGATGAATTCAGGAGACGATGGGAGCAGCGCAGGAGCCTCGTGCGAGAAAACGAATTCATGCGTTTGCCCCAAGCGCGACAAAGGCGAACTTCTTGTGTTCTTTAATGCAACAAAGACGTTCACGTACATACCTGACGATTTTCCTGCATCACCGCCACCACCCCCTCCGCCTTCGCCGCCACCGTCTCCGCCTCCCGTGCCTTTGGGATGCACGGCAGAAGACTTTTACAAGTACGGAGGCTGCGCGAGCGCCAAACAACAGAAATCTAAAGGACGTCGACTCTTACGAGATTTGAAGTACTCTGCATCCAATGCAGACGGTATCGTAGAAGATGATGGAGCGCTCGGTGATGGCTCCGAGAAACTTTATTCTGGTTACGATGTCAAGTATAAAGTCAAGAACTCAGTGACGAAGGAGATAACGTACGTTCCAGAGAGAAAAATTCGCGGCAAAAATACTCTGATCGGTGGTGTGTTAATCACGCAATATCGAAGCGTGCGAGCGTCTGGCTTTCAGTGCTCAAAAAAATTCCCGACGTTGGCAGCCTCTTGTCGAGACTTTGATCAATCGAGCGTGGATCCGTTTGGAGTTGACCCCGTCTTCTCTAGGTCGTCCAGCCTCTTTGGAGGGGTGGACTTGGAGAATAATATTGGAAAATATTACAATGTCTCAGAGCTCCCTGTTTCAGGTGTGCCGAATGGATTTCACATGCGATCTAGTGATTTGAAAAAGGGCAAGAGTGGGTTTGCCGTTTACATTGACATAATGATGAACAAAAAGCAAGCTAATCGCATGATTTCGTACATGCGAGAGGGTAATTTCATCGATTCTATGACGAAATCTATCACCGTGAATATTGCTGCGTACAATCCGGTGACTGTAAGATTCACAAACACGAGAGTGCATTTCGAGTACTCTAAAGGTGGTAGCGTAGAGATAACGAGCGATACGCAAGCTCTAGCTGTTGGTATTTATGATGAATTCTCTGGGTCCTTGCTTTTGGCCATGGAAGTGATAGTCTTGAGTTGGGTTATCTATTCTACCTACGCTTTAGTGGCTGACTCTCTAGTTGCAGCTCGTTCGTCAGATTTCATGGTATTGAAAAAGCTTGAAAAGAACGTCGTTCAAATTCATTCCAACATGATTGAAGTCATTAATCTGTGTTTTCAGTTAGCGGCGTTCATTATATGGTGGGTGTTCCAAGCTCTTTATGCTTACAGATTCTCGCCGTCGAAACGATACGACGTGTATCAGTCGGTAACGGAACCAAAGGCACACTTTATGATGCCTTTCAAGAACCAGACTGGGAACGATATAGAAGGAGGCGTCTTCATTAACGGGACCAATTATAAGTTGCCTTCGAGACCGAAATACAATTGGGAACTGGCTGAGGATACTCGCGGATACGAAGATCTATCGCTAATGTATGAAGAAATCAACATGATGAGTAATCTTCAAATATTCTATAATCTCATCACTGGTGTTAATCTGTTGATGCTCTTCGTGCGCTTCCTATTGCTCTTGAAGTTCCAACCTCGTTTGGCGATTATTACAAAGACGTTTGAAAGGTCGACCGTCGATATTATTCATTTCTTAGTTGTGTACATGATCTTCATGGCCATGGCGGCGGTTTTAGGCAACACGATGTTTGGTCACTACATTGAGTGCGTGTCGTCAATACCTAGCGCTTTTGAACTGTTGTTTTTGCTCTTGATTGGAGCGACGTCATTCACAGAATTCGTTCCGGATGGATTGGTCGGGAACGAATTTGATATGTTCTTCCGAGTGTTCTATTGCGGTCTCATCCCGGTGATGTTTCAATGGATTCTCTTTGAATTTTTTGTCGCCATTCTAGGTGATGCCTTTGGAGAAGAGAAGGAAATTTTGCACGACATTGAAGCTACTGGAGATACGCTACCGAACGATATACGTAAATTAGTGGAGTACAAAATGGCCACGGCTCGTAAAGAGTGGCCAAGGTTCGAAGACGTGCACGATTTGCTGAAAGCGGGCATCAATTTGCATGCGAAGCAACATCCGGGCACTGAGGACGATGACATTGAGATGTTGCACGAAAGTGATGATGACATCCAAGAATACGATTATGAATATAATCTCGAGATTGTCACCCACGTGGCGAAGAAATTCATGAAGAAGGATCCATTCTACGTCGGTGGGTTGAAATATCAACCTGATACTTTCGTCGCAACGCTTTTGCAGAACAAACCCGAGTTCGAAGACGTTCACGAAGAGTTGAATCAGAAGAGAGAAAAAATTCGAAGCATGAAGTTAGACATGTACCGCAAGCTTCAAAAGTGCGTGGATGAAGTGAAGGATGATATGGAAATTCATTTGCGTAATCAAAAAACATTAGTGGAGCGTTCAGAGAATACCGCGGTTCGTTGGAAGCGAATTAAAGAACTCGCCGAGGACATTGAAATTGCTTTGGAGGACGTGACGAAGGAAACGTTTGATAGACAAAAAGTAAAGGCCAAGGTGAGAGAACTTCAAGGTAAGCGAAGAGAAGCAGAAAAGGAGTACGAAAAGAAATGGAAGGAAGCCATCGAAAAGGTGAAACGGTACAGGAATGCTCCCCCGAAATCGGTATTTGATGCGACTCGAGTGATTATTCGTTCCAAGTCAAAAAGCTTGAAAATACAGGAAGCATTGAAATTCCAGAAGTTATATTCTCAACACGGGTCGAAGTCATCAAATCGCCGTCATAGAGAGAAACAAGTGGAAGATGCGAGAAACGTCGAAGCTGAGTTGAACGCGCTCGCGTCGATCCAAAAGCTAAAGTAGAGAGGAGGTGAGAGAGAAATCAACAAGTTTATCTAAAAATCTCATGTGAGCCTCCGAAGTACAAATCATCCAATACTATTTCAGCGGCATCTTGTGTTTTGACCATTTGCAATGTCAAGACGATTCCCTTCGCTACGTTGGCTTCTATTTCTTTCGCCTTCGCTACCATGTCTTTCACTATTTCTATTGGTCCGAGCGGAGCTTGCTTTCCGGTGTACCGGTTTTGTTCGATGAACGCTGCTGCGCCGTTCTCGTTTGCTACTAATTCGGCTAAATACGACCATATATTGCCTTTGTTTCCCAAATCAGACTCAGACTTCCATCGTGAGTAGTACAACGCCCCGTTTCTCTCCGAAGTACGCATTCAGTTCTGACTTGTTCTTTTCATTTTCAGTTTTTTTCATTCAAAATACTCTCTACGCATTCGCGCACGTTCGACATTCGACGATGCATAATCGGTAAGGGATGGCCTTCCGTATTGAACACGAAACATTCCAAAGGAACCACCTTGTCGTCGCTGAAAAGCAAAAAGAGATACTTCAACGTCTCCGAGAGGAAGAAGCTCTCTTGTTTTCCTTTTCTCCTCCCCGGAGGATTTTCCAAGACGCTCGCAATACCGGCGTATCCTCCGGTATCTACTCGAGAGTAACGTTCCCAGTTCTGCCACATTCTCCATCCCTGACGACGGAACGATTCATCTTTCGTGACTCTGTAGAGCACAAACAAAGATTCGACTGTCTCTGGCCGAAGAATCGAGTGCGCGTCGTTTACGCTGACGCATAAATCGCCGCCGAAACACTTCACGACGTTATTCCTGTCTTGGTCAAACTTTGCAATTTCAGGGTGTAAACCCAGCGGCATTCTCTCGTACATGGCAACGCAAGTTCGCATGAGCTCTTTTGCGAGCGCTAAATGGTGCGACGCTTCTGTTTCATCTAGACGCAACGAATTCACTTTTGCGCGGAATTCTTTCTTCTCTTCCTCGCTCGACGCGCTCGAGCCGAATTCCTTTCCTACGCCATGCAAATGTCCGAGCGCCAAAATACCTGGTAGAAAACACACCAAATGATCCATTTTCTTTTCTAACCTCGCGCCACGAGACGAGGGATACGTCATCTCGCCGACATATATCAAACCGCTCGTGTTGTGTTCGTGATTTTGGGTTCGTTGAACGAGTCGTAAAAATATTCCGTCCATCGCTCGGACGTATTCCTTCTCTCCTCCTTGTGGTTTCCCGCGATGGATCCAGCTTTTCAACAAGTACTCGTAGTACGAATCCCCATTCGCTCCGAGCTTTACCATGCCGTGTGCTTTCAATTGTTCCACCCCAATTTTATCCGGAAGTAATCCGTAATCAGCGTCTGAAGCTAATTTATGGACCGCCTCGTTCGCTCTTCTGACGTAATCGCCGTAGTGTGTAAATTCTCCTTTTCTTTTCTCCGCCCCTTCTAAAACAACTACCTCCATCAGGGTCGCTTCTAAACACTCCCACTCTAAAGTTAACGTCGTCGCTTGAGCGAGGCCGTTCGTACCTTTCTCGTCGTCGTGCGCTTTCCCCGTGCTAAAATCAACATCAGTTCTTGGAATACCCGTCGGGGTGTCGAAAGCAATTTTCAACTTGTCCGCGAGCTCTCGAGCTTTTTCTAGAAAATAGAAATTTGTCGTGAAATTGTCCCCTTTTTCATCCATCGTCGCTTCTATTCCGTTACTTATTTGTTCTAAATGGTGCGCCGCCAAAAATCCGCCCATCATCCGGATGGTTGATTCGAAAACAGAACTTCTGCCGGCGGCCGTAAACATTGGTTTACGTGATCTTACAAATTCTTTTACAAATTCAAACTCTTCGTCCAAGCCTGCGAGAGCGAAAGTATCTACAGCGTCGATGGCCGTTAGCGCCACGTGAAACCACTCCAAACCACGACCGGATATCGGGTCAAGCTCATCTGCTGGAAAAACCTTCATGTATCCATCATATGCCCACTTAATTGTCGTTGCAATTGCCGAACGCTTGTCCGCGAGCGAAACGAAATCGTACGCGTCGTTGGCGTCCGCGCCGTCATTTTTTCGCTCGCTCAGTTCAATCATCCGTTGCGGCGACAGCAGAGTAATCCTTTCCGTCGGTAAGAATGAGAACGTTTCCTTTTTTTCACGCTTTCGTTCGCTGCGGTTTTCCTTCATTTCTTCTCTTTTTCCTTGCATTTCTTCTTCCTCCTCTACTCTTTCGTCGTCTTCGTCTTCTTTTTCGTCGTTTGCAACGCTGTTTTTCGTGGTGTCTCTGGCAAAAATCAAAGAAGGAGAAGGAGAAGGTGCGAGGGAAGACGTCGTTGCGGTGAGAGATAAAATTCTCGTCGTTTTATACACGTTACCGAGGAAAATAAACGCGGTGAAGACGAACGCAAAGAGCAAAACGTCCCTTTTCCTCCGTCTTCTTCTCTTCGTCTTCGATGAGAGCTGCGCGGCTGCGCTCTTCCAGTCTAGCATTTTTCCAACGCCTACATTTTTATTCTCCACGTCGCCGTCGCCGTCGTCGTGGTAGCGACCATGATAGCAGTAGTAATGGTCGTCCTCGTCGTCGACTTCGGAATATTTGCCTGCGTAGGCGTAGGAGTCTGTTGCGAGTCCGCTTTTTTTTTGTTGTTGTTGTTGATTTTGTTGTTGTTGTTGTTGTTGTTGTTGTTGTTGTTGATACTGCCGTCGCCTGTTCAACAGAGAGAAGGAGGAGGAAGAGGAGGAAGAGCGCATCAACAGAGACGCGCCATGTGGAGGGGAAGCTTCGTGGTCTTGAAGAAACGCGAGCGAGTTTAAATCCAGATTGGTAAAGTTTCCTCTTCCAACGCCTTTTTCTTTTACTTCTTCTTCGTCGTCGTCGTCGTACCTGTCGTCGCATCGTTCGCCGTATCGTTCGCGTTGATAATCATCGCGGTCTCTTCCCCTTCTCCCTCCAATCTGCACGACGACGGCGTCGGCGTCGGCGTCGGCGTCGTCTTTTCCGCGTCGTCCTCCTCCTCCTCCTTCACCACCTCCTCGTCGCGACGATAAAAACTCCTCGTCGGTCCCGATGGCTTTGTCTCCTCTCCCGCACGCGTATCGCATTTTATTTTATTACATAGTATAAATGCGCGCGCGCGTTTCCAAACAGAGACCTCTCTCTCTCTCTCTCTTTGGACGACGACGACGACGACGACGACAACGATGCAAAATAAATTTTTGACGACAAACAAAAAACAAGAGAGACAGTTGACAGTCGTGTGGTAGCGTCGAGTTGTGCTTTCTTCGCGTCAGAAAAAAACAAAACAAAACAAAAAAAATGGGAAGAGCGGTCGCCTCTGCCATCGCTTCTTGTTCTCGTTCTGCTTCTGCTTCTACTTCCGTTGCTTCGTCGTTTTCGTCGATTTCGTCGTTTTCGTCGTCGTCATTGGTGTCAAAGTTATCGTTGTTGTCGTTGCGACGACTTTACAGCGGTGGCGGAAGCGCTACTTTTGGGAGTGCCGAAAGAAGAAGTATAATTGATGGTAACGATAGTTTTTATGACAGATGCGGCGCGTGGAACGACAACAACAACAACAACAACAGATTTAGTGCGATGATGACAGCCTCGAAGAAGGTTGGAAAACGCTCGGTCGCGACTACTACTACGACGAAGACGACGACAGGGACGACAGGGTTGAGAAGAAGAATCGAGACACAAAACGAAGGGTTAGTGGGGAAGCGTTCCGCGAGCAGCGCCACCTTCTTCTTCTCCGAGAGGAGCTATTCCGAAAGCGCGACAACGATGGGAAAGAGTGACGACGAGGGTGCTTCACCAGCCGCGGCGCGGCAACCGTCGTCGTCGTCGTCCTCCTCCTCCTCCTCCTCCACTTCCTCTTCTTCTTCCTCATCTCCAACACCAACAGCAAGGCCAACAACAAGAGTGAGCGAAACGAGAGTATATTATCCGGGCCAAACGTACGATCCGAGCGAACTCGAGGGCTCATTTGCATCGGCGGCTCCGTCAGCGAGCCAAAAAACTCGAAGAGTACTCAAGAAAGGGAAAGATTTAGACGCGCTCGTCGCGCGATCGATTGACTGGAAAGATGCGAAGATGCTATCGACGCGCTTCGTCTCCGAAACTGGGAAAATCGTGCCGCGAAGACAAACGGGTTTGGGCGCAAAAACGCACAGATTGGTGGTGAAGAATATAAAAATTGCTAGAATCATGGGTGTGTTACCATTTACGGATCGATTACCCCAATTTGCGAGAAGAAGAAAGAATCCATACTCATAGAAAAGGAATACGAGAGAGAAGTGGAGTTTTTTTTGAAGTTGTTTGCTTTCTTCATCCTTCAGCGGTGCTTGCAATCTATTTGACTTAAAGTCATCTTCAGTACCGTACTCGTTTCGAACCTTTTCCGATTTAGCGTCGGGAGCGTTCAAACCGCCTTTCAGGAGTTTTTCAACCTCTGTATTCGTAAACATTTCTGCGTACACGCAACACTCGTAACCGTCGTGGTCCTCGTGAAGTAAACCTTCGAACGGCGCTAAAGAGTTCACTTTTTTTGCCGATGCAGCGCACGCGAGCAAGCAACTGCACTCTGCATTCTGAGGTGTCATAATATAATCGTCTTCAACCACCTCCAAAGAAACAGTTTTTTCAGTCGAGGAGTACTTTTTCTCAAACGCCTTTTTGTACTCGGTCTTGAATCTGTCCGAAGTTGTTGAAAACTTACAGTGAAACTCCGCGTTTTTCTCTACGACGAGCGCGTTCCGAGTTGCTTTCAGTATATGTGTGAGCGCATTTTTACGCACACGCACAGTAAACTTATTATTAGCAGAGTTTTTAATTCTCTTGGACAAGCGATCTTCGTCATCCATGGGCTCGCAAAAATCTTTCGACCGTTTAACGAAGGCGCGCATGCACTTCTCGTTCCATTCTTTGTCCTCGATCAAGATGCGTTCTTTACCTTTTGAGTCTTTACCGACCCAAGTCTTGCCGGGGATACACTTTTTCTGCTCCTCGTTGTTTTTAGGCATTTTGTACATCACATGCGCTTCTTCTTTTTTTGAAGGGAAGTGTGAAGACACGCGATGAAAAGAGCGTATTTTTTTTAGAGGAGAGGAGAGAGGACGAGAGGTTTTTCCATAAGGAACTTTTCTATTGAAAAAATAGAAAGTCTATTTCCAAAAGGAAAAAAATAGGAAATCTATTTCCATATATCATATGGCATATGCATAACTCTTTATAAAAAATAGCGATTTGAAAGGCCCATCTTTTTCAAAAAAAAACAGAGCACTCGCATGCGCTCTCAAAACAGCACTAAAACGACCATTCCAAACGCGCTATGATATAGAATTAAAATCGGCAAAAAGTGGTCAAACACGAACTAATGAGTAGGAGTAGGGAGACATCGTAACCGCGAGATTTTGTTCATTGGTATCAAAATCGCTCTTTTCGACGTGCGTCAAAAAGCGGTGGGGGATTTTTATAGGGAGATTCTTAACTCACTGATTGTGGTAGGTGTTACGCGTTTCTCGTTTACACATCGGATACGCTTTGCTTTTAGCAAACAGTGGCAAAGCGGTGTGGAATGATATGTGTTTGTTCTGATACGGAAGGTTTTGTTCTAATCGATTCGGTCTGCTGGATGAAATCGTCCGCGAGCGCGTGTCGAGAATTAGC
>Ga0181598_1002795_pt1 | contig 15585 bp, 9 predicted proteins | sample 041ome_4_FD_153295 | JGI IMG/M metagenome (GOLD analysis project Ga0181598, IMG submission 153295) | Coastal salt marsh microbial communities from the Groves Creek Marsh, Skidaway Island, Georgia - 041404US metaG (spades assembly) | ecosystem: Environmental > Aquatic > Marine > Intertidal zone >... | reverse complement strand
GCACGCAACGCTCGCATCAGCGAACTCGAAGCATTGATACTTGAACGCCAGAGCGATTTGGAGAAAGCAAAGTCAAGCGTTGCGGACGGGACTACATCTCTTGAACGCGAGCTTAGTGAGCTCCGTAGTGCGCTCGAAGCCGCACTTGCGGAACTTGCACAGAGTGAAAAGTCTGCCGCAGAAGCCGCCGCAGCCTCCAAGTCCGCGCGTGCTCAAGCACTTTGGATCAAGCTTGCCCATCTTGCGGCTGTGAAGAATCACCACACTCGTTTCTTATGCATCGCCGGCGAGTTTGTCAAATCGCAGAAGCAAGAGTTCGTCCTGCACGGTGCCGTTGCGACGAAGACCATCAAGTCATTACATGATCAAATTGAGTCCTTGCGCAACGCCAACGCAGCTGCCTTGGCCGCAAATGACGCCGAGAGCAATCGTGAAATGGAGAACAATAACATGTCTTTGATCGGGACGGTTGCTGAACGAGATGCCCGCATCACAGAGCTCGAAGCTTTGTTACAAGGTGCAACGAACGACGCTGCTGCGCTAGAACGTGAACTCAAGACGCACGAAGGTCGTATTCGCGATCTTGAAGCGTCGATGCATGAGCGCCAAAATGCGTATGAAACTGCCAGATTGGCTGCGTTAGACGCCACCGCGGCGCTTGAAGGTGAACTCGCCGCACGCAACGCTCGCATCAGCGAACTCGAAGCATTGATACTTGAACGCCAGAGCGATTTGGAGAAAGCAAAGTCAAGCGTTGCGGACGGGACTACATCTCTTGAACGCGAGCTTAGTGAGCTCCGTAGTGCGCTCGAAGCCGCACTTGCGGAACTTGCACAGAGTGAAAAGTCTGCCGCAGAAGCCGCCGCAGCCTCCAAGTCCGCGCGTGCTCAAGCACTTTGGATCAAGCTTGCCCATCTTGCGGCTGTGAAGAATCACCACACTCGTTTCTTATGCATCGCCGGCGAGTTTGTCAAATCGCAGAAGCAAGAGTTCGTCCTGCACGGTGCCGTTGCGACGAAGACCATCAAGTCATTACATGATCAGATTTCTGAGCTCGAGACGAAGCTTCGGGACACGCATGAAGTTCATGAAAAGGACGTCGAAGTTCTTAAGTTACGACACACGAGTACCTTGACTATTCGTGACTCTCGCATCACGGAACTTGAAGGGCTGTTGCTCGAAAATCATGCTCAAGCGGAGGCCAACACAAGTGCGGCGGATGATTTGTTAGCACTGCAGCAAAAACTCGTGGCGCTGGAGAAGGAAATAATGCTACTCAAGAATACCATCGCTGCACGCGATGCGCGAGTTAGCGAGCTCGAAGGCGCGTTGCTCGAACGTGAGAGTGATATGGAGAAGGCGAAGTCTGACGCCTCAAGTGGTTCGTTGGCATTGAACGAGAAACTCGCAGCTAGAGATGCAAGCCTTCGCGACGCTAATGCTCGAATCGCAGAGCTTGAAGTTCAATTGACGAACGTTCAAAGTGAGTTGGCTGATCTTTCTGATCTTCGTAAGAAGGAAAACGCCGCCTCAAAGATGCGCCATGGTGCGACGTTAAGTCTCCGGGACAAGCGTATTGAAGAACTTGAGGAGCTTCTGCTTGGTAACGAAACAGAACTTGAACGTGCGCGAACAGCGGCGACAGCAGATATCAATGCGCTTCGACTCAAGCTGATTGAAATTCGCTCTCAGCTCGAGTTTGCCAACACTGCTCGTGATGAGCACAAGATTGAACTCGACAAAGCGCTCAAGATTTGTGCGAGTCGTGATGCTCGTATCGCAGAGTTGGAGAAATCTCTCCTCGGATTGGAGGAATCCCTGGATTCCACAAACATGAACTCATCTTCTGAACTTTCTCGTTTGCGCAGTGAAGTACGTGCGTTACGATCAGATTTAGAAGACGCGAACGGCAAGTTAGAAGATCAAACGCGTTTGCTTGATCACGAGCAGTCGCGCCTCAGCGATTTAAAAAACGCGTACGACGCTGCAATGCTTGCGTCGAAGTCGCGACGGGCTGATATTCGCTGGAGTAGCCTGCTTCATCTGGTCTTGCAACACCAGCGACGCACACGACTACTCGATATGGCGCGAGAATTCTCTATTTCGCAGAAGAAGGAGTTTGTTTTGCATGCGCAAGTTGCGACGAAGACGATTCAGTCGTTGAATGCACAAATCAAGGATGCGCAGCCGGTGAACACTGAAGATTTCGATAAAGAAATCAAAGCGCTACGTGCACAAGTGGAAGAGTTGCAAGGTATGAATGCTCAAGCACAAGTCGATAAGGTATCCATGGACAGCCTAGTTGAACAAAGACGAATCTACATCAGCGAACTTGAAGTTTCCATCATTGAGCTGCGCCGCACGCACGCGGATGAAAAGGATGCGCTCGAGAAGCAACTCGCAACTCTTCAAGACGCACTCGCTGAGGCGTCCAATGTGAAGTCTCAGCCGCCAGCTGCTGCACCTGAAGTTGACACGTCTGCTCTCGACGCGATGAAGTTGCGCATTGGCGAACTTGAAAACTCCATCATGGAGCTGCGCCGCGCACACGTGGATGAAAAGGATGCGCTCGAGAAGCAACTCGCAACTCTTCAAGACGCACTCGCTGAGGCGTCCAATGTGAAGTCTCAAAATGCGGATGAGAAGGATGCGCTTGAGAAACAAATCGCGTCTCTTCAAGACGCACTCGCTACGGCGCATCATGAGAAATCGAAGATGAAATCTCAGCCGCCAGCTGCTGCACCTGAAGTTGACACGTCTGCTCTCGACGCGATGAAGTTGCGCATTGGCGAACTTGAAAATTCCATCATTGAGCTGCGCCGTGCACACGCGGATGAAAAGGAAAAGCTTTTAGCGGCTTCTCGTAGTGACAAGCGTCACTACAATAGAGTTATTGAAGATCTTGAAGGTGACCTCAAGGAAATGACAGAGTCACGCGATGTGGCTGTTTCTGATATGATGAAATTAAGACTTCGTCTCGACGAACTCGAGCGTAGCTCAAAGGAACCAACTGACGGCGATTCCAGCAAGTTACTCATTGAAATCCGAGTTCTCCGAACCAAGGTGGAACACTTAGAAATCGAGATCGTATCCGAACGTGGTAAACGGGAGCGGGAGGTTAAAACGCTTCGCGATAAGCTTGCGGCGCGCGAGCTCGAGTACGAAGCGGCGCAGGCTGAGCTCGGCGAGGAGGCTCAGCGCGTGAGCTCAAAAAGCGGCGATTTGATCAAGGAGAGCGAAAAATTAAACGCGGAGTTGACCAATGCTCTTGAGGAAATCGAGCGTTTGCGTATCGCCAAGGAATTTGTGTCGAGTGAGTTCAGCTTCTACCAAATTGAAGCTTCGCAAAACTCCGACTTGCTTCAACGCAAGCTTGAACGAACGCAAGAACAACTCAACGATGCGGAAGTTGAACTTGCAAAGTTGCGCGCCGAAGTCAAAGCTCACGAAGCGGAACAAGAACAACTGATGCTCGAAAGTCACAGGTTGAACAAGGCGAGCGATGCAAAGCTTGCTAGACTTCGTTCTGATATTGTTTCTTTGAAAACAACTCACGAGCAAACGATGACTGCTGAAGTCGACGCGCTCAAGGCAAAGATTGAAGATCTCGAAGACGCCCTCGATGACGCCAAGATGGCAGCTGCCGCGACTTCTCAGGCACAGGAGAATACGGGTGATGATGAAGCCTCAAAAGCCAGAATCGCTCAGTTAGAAGCCGAGCTCGCTGCGGCCAAGGAGGACATCGCCGCACTCGAGGAGGAGGCGCGGGCAAATCAAGAGGCGCTCGAGTACACCGAAAACTGGGCAAAGATGAACGATAAACGTGCACAAGGTGCGGAAGAATTCCTCATCTCGCTGAAGATGGAAGTTGCGACGTTAAAGAAAGCATTAGCCTTGGCCAAGACGCAGCCTGTTGACGGATCTGCTGAGCTTCAAAAGTTACTCGACGAGTGCAATGAAAACTGTCGAGCTCAGATGGAAGAAATCAACGAGTTGCGCTCGGAACGCGACCAGCTTGTGTTGAAGAAGGAACCAGTCGTACAAGAATCGGTGATTGGTTCGGAAACCATTAACTTTGATATCGGCGAAGAAAATTTTGTCATTCCCGATATTCCGAAGCGCGCAGAACCAGAACCAGTACGGGAGCCGCCACCTGCGCCGCGTGTCGCAGAACCGGTGCCGCTGAAGATGGAGGAGCGAGTGTCTCAGACTACGGTAACGTATGAACGTCACGAGGAAGATTATGATGAACCAGAAGAATACGAACAAGAATACATCGAGGATCACGTGATTGAAGAAACGGAAGAGATTTTAGAGATCATTGAGTATGACTCAGATGGAAATGAAGTCATCGTCGAAAGCCGCGTGCTCGCGGAAGGCGAAGAAGTTGATATGGATGCCCTCGCCGAGGGTGAAGTGGAAGAGGAGCGCGAAGTTAGAAACGAAGTCTCCACTGGAGGTGGATTTTGGAATCGTTTCGGTGCCGCGGCGAACGATATTATGGAATAGACGGGTACGACTCGGAGTTCAGTTGTAATTTTTAAAACAGTAAACAGCTTAAACCCAGCCCTCAGTCCACGCCTCGCAGTCTTGAAATGGACTGGACGACAATTGAAAGCGACCCGGGCGTGTTTACTGAACTTGTTCGAAATATCGGAGTGAAAGATGTCGGTTTCGAAGAGCTGTACTCGCTAGACGTCGCCGACCTCGTGAGCGTCGAACCTGTGTTGGGTTTGATTTTCCTCTTCAAGTGGACGAGAAATGACAACTATGAAGCCACCATCGATCACGAAGCTCCTCTGGATCTTTTCTTTGCAAAACAAGTCGTCACAAATGCATGTGCGACGCAGGCAATACTCTCGGTGCTACTAAATGCGCACGATCGAGTTGAACTCGGTGAAGAGTTGAGTCAATTTCGTGAGTTCACGCAGGAGTTTGACGCGGAAACGAAAGGGTTGGCGGTGTCGAACAGCGAGGTAATTCGTACGGCGCATAATTCTTTTGCTCGCCCCGAACCAATCGTGATTCAGTCCCGTCCTGCTAGAGAAGACGATGATGTGTTTCACTTTGTAGCGTACGTGCCAAAGGATGGTTTCGTGTTTGAATTAGACGGATTACGCGAAGGACCGATAAACCACGGTCCATTCGGCGATTCAAACTGGTTGGAAGTTGCCGTGCCCGCGATTCAGCGTCGGATAGAAAACTACGCGACGCAGGAGATCAAATTCAACTTATTGGCAGTTACAGAGGATGCCCGGAAGCATCTGCGTGCGCGTTTGGCTGAACTGAGTGCGTTAGGAACGTCAGGTGCGGATTTCAGTGGAGAAAAAAGTGAAATTGAATCACAATTAGAGCGAGAAGAGGCGAAAGAAGCGAGATGGCGCGATGAAAATATTCGCCGTAGACACAACTATCTTCCGTTGATTTTAAGTTTGTTGAAAGAATTGGCAGCAAAAGGAGAATTGCAGCCTCTGATCGATCAAGCGCGCAAAGCACAAATGAAACACAAATGAGACACACAAATGAGACATTTAGGATTTAGTCCCTCAGCAATGTGGGGATTTTGTAACAGCCCGAATCGATGCAAGATGGCTGATATGACGTTAACGCAGTGTTAACACTGCGTGGCTATTTATGTTTTTGTTGCGAAGACACGCCTCTCACAAACACCCATGCCGAAGTCCCCAGAGTCGACGTGGCATGCGACATACGAAGCATCTACTGAACCGTATACGCGCGCGCCACGCGCGCCATGTGCCAGTAAAAGTTCTGTAGCCACGCCCCTGCGATGCCCAAGGCTCGCGTTGACTGAACTCACATCGCCTCATTCCGTGAGAGAACACAAACAATGTACAAGTAAAGGAACAACACGGCGTTTGAAACATGACAAATCGCGTTTTCGCAACGTGCTGCAGACAGCTCGCCCACCATGCCTCGAGTCAACGATTCTGAGCCCGAAATTTATACCGAAGCTGCCACCGCTAAGCGCAAGAATGCGCTCAAAACAACGCAGCAACTTAGATACACCGAGCGATAAGCCTCGATCAAAGAACGTGAGGCGCACGTGTAATGTAGGTACAAACCACCATGTGTCAACGTCGGTGGATGACTCTACCCAGGGAATTCCAGCCACCGAAGTAATGAAAAAAATGTGGCGCCGAATGCGAAAGATTGATAGAGAAGACATCATGCGCTACAAACGTGTATGGTATGTCCCAATGGATAAGGACGACAAAAGAACGCAAGAACATTTGACATCAACTATAATTTCGTCCATGGACTCTCGTTCGTCCAAGTCTCACGACGGAGTGTTCAAGATAATTCGCGGGGAGCACGTAGCATTCCAATTTGAGGTGATGGATTCGCTCGGCCAAGGTAATTTTGGACAAGTTATTAGATGCTTCGATCATAAAAGTAAACGTATGGTGGCGCTTAAAGTCATTAATAACAATCCGAAATTTTCGAGACAAGCCTTGCTGGAAGTTGAAGTTCTAGATCGACTACAGGGCGGGACAAGTCGAGTTGTTCGTATGCTCGAGCATTTCAAGTTCCGTCAGCATACGTGTGTCGTTCTTGAACTTTTACACATCAACTTGTACGAGTTTCTTGCCGCACGGGAATTCACAAGTATTCCACTTGTCACTGTTCGACATATAGCTCGGCAACTCGTAGAGGCGTTGCTGTACTTGAAGCGGATTGGGATTGTCCATTGTGACATCAAACCAGAAAACATTTTGCTTGAGCGCCCGGATTCGCTCAACGTGAAATTAATCGACTTTGGAAGTGCGTGTTACGCTGGGCGGGCAGTGTATACATATGTACAGAGCAGATTCTATCGCGCCCCAGAGGTTATGCTCGGCATCGGATATAGCCATCCGATTGACGTGTGGAGTCTTGCGTGCGTGCTAGCGGAACTGTACATCGGCGAGCCAATTTTCTTTGGCGACAACGAAGCAGCTTTATTGAGCAGTATTGTGTCTAAATTAGGACCTCCCCCAAAACGCATGCTTTTGGCCGCTACAAACACCGAGCGACGAGTGAACTTTACCATCATGAACACCTCATCACTGCTTGAGTGCAGCGAAAGCCGAATGCGAAGCGTCCCTTTCAGCACTCCAGGGAGATTATCGAATGCATCAGTAAAGCATCGGTCTCTTCGTTGCGGACCTATTATTTCGAAAGATTCAGCTTTTGACGAGTTTCTCAATCGCGCACTAGACTGGGACCCTGCACGGCGGCTCACTCCTGAAGCAGCCATGCGCCACGTGTTTCTCAACGCGTCTCCTGAACAGCAGTACTTCACTGTCAACCTCGCCACCGCCGGCGTTAAGTATTCAGCTTGACGCGTAACATGGCAACATACGCAAATACACATAACAAAATCAGCGCGCGTGTGAATGTACACGCGTCGCTTAAGCGCCAAGCTCACCGTAGTCTGGTGGATAAGGCATCAGCGACGGCTCGCGCGTCCCGATTGAGCGAGCGCCGTTTTGTCACCGCCGCCAGCGCAGCCGACGCTACCGCGACGACGTCACAGCGATTGGTTGTCGCCATTACTGGCGCTACGGGTTTTGTCGGTTCCAAACTCGTCGCTACGCTTCTCGAGCAAGGAGCAGAGGTGCGAGTTTTAACGCGTGATGTCGATAAAGCGCGCGGCAAGCTATCGCCAAACTCTCTCCCAAAGGGTGATATTGCGTTCGTGGGCCAGGATAAATGGCGACGAGGACTCGTAGGTGCTACACATGTGGTAAATTTGGCGGGGGAGCCGATCAGTACTCGTTGGGACCCGAAGATTAAGGGTGAAATCATGGCTTCGCGAGTGAGAACCACGAAGACGATCGTCGAACACATCAACTCGATCGAAGATGAAAGCAAACGACCGAAAGTGTTAGTCAACGCATCGGCCATCGGATATTACGGCACGAGCGAAAGTGACACGTACGATGAGTCGAGTGGGCCAGGTGCAGACTACTTGAGTCAGGTGTGTCAGGCGTGGGAGCAGACGGCAAAGGGCGCGAACGGATGTCGGGTGGTGCTCCTCCGACTCGGGATCGTTCTCGACCGTGACGGCGGTGCGTTGGGTAAAATGGTCCCCACGTTCCAGGCGTTTCTGGGTGGGCCTTTGGGCGATGGCTCGCAGTGGTTTAGCTGGGTGCACAGAGACGACGCGGTGGGCTTGATTTTGGAGAGTCTGACGAACGAAGCGTTCAACGGACCAATCAATTGCGTAGCGCCTACTCCTGTACGCATGCGCGATATGTGCGAAACACTGGGAGAGACACTTGGCAAGCCAAACTGGTTGCCGGTGCCGGATTTCGCCATTCAAGCGCTTCTGGGTGAAGGCGCAACGGTGGTTCTTCAAGGACAGAAGGTACAGCCAACGACGGCTCTCAGTGCCGGCTACAAGTTCAAGTATGAACGTATAGATGATGCTTTGAAGAAAATTCTTCGACGATAATGGTATTGATTATTTTATTTGCTACTCCTGCTACTCCTGCTGCTGCTACGGTGCTACTTTCGCGCTTTGAACTGCACGAAGCATTTTTCTTGACGCACAAGTTCAACACTTTTGAATCCCGCGTTCTCCATCATCGTTTGGACCGCGAGAGCATCCCAAAATGGGGTATTTGACGTTCGATTTTTCTCGTATTCTTTTTGTGTGCCAGTCGTTTTCAACAAAACAACGGTGCTAACCAGTGCTGTGCCGCCGTTTCGCAGCACCCGATAAATTTCTTCAAATCCCTTTTCGGGCTCGCCCCAACAGTGCGCTCCAGCGGATGAGTGTACAGCATCGAATGTTTCGGCCAACCACGGTAAATCGGCCACGTCGGCGCGATAAACATTAGCACCGATGCCGCATGTCTCTCGACACCGCTCGCACATGGCTTCGGCGTAATCACAAGCGGTTACATCCCATACCCGCGCATCGACTAGTATCGACGTCACGTTCCCAGGTCCACAAGAAACATCCAACAACCGTCCATGCCGGTGTGTTTCCCCGAGCACCTCAACCGCGATCTCGCCCTCGCGCTCGCGTCCTGGATACCCGAGCGCGTTGAACATTTGCCTATATCCTTTATCGTACACGTACGCGAACGCCTTGGTCGCGAACACCTTGGCCGCGTCATCGCGACTCGACGTCGTCCTCGCATCCGCGGTCGCGCGCGTGAGATCTCGCGACGGCAGCAGCGCGCGCGCCCAAGGCTCGAGCGACGCGGCGACATCGACATCGACGTCGGTGCGCCCATCGACGGCGTTCGATGTGCGATGCGCGGCACCGCGACATCGCGGCGCGCGGCGCGCTGGCGACGAGGACGTCGTCGTCGTCGTCATCGCACGCCTCGTCGGCGCGGCGCACCGACGCATCGTCGCTACGGGCGTCGTCATCGATGTCACCGTCGCGCTGTGCCGCCACTCGTCGCCTTTGCGCCTTCGTTTGCCGCCGATGACGACGGCCATGGCCGCGGCGCGCGCGACGACGACGATGACGACGACGCCGGTGCCATCGACGTCATCGCGACGCGCGTCGACGTCGCCGCGTTGGCGCGCGACGGCGCGGACGAACATCGTGGAACGCGTGCGAGTCGGTCGGGTCCACCGCGGACCACGCGCGGCGGCGACGTCGATCGCCCGCGACGATGCGCTCGCGCGCGAGGATTCGGGTGCGTTTGACGATGGTGCGGCGGACGTGGATGAATACGCGGACGAGCACGTGCCTTTTGCGATGTTTGTGGCGCGAGAGGTGTTGGCGTGGTTCAAGGCGCAGCCGGGGAATTTGCGCAAGGTGGCTCCGTTGCTCGCGTGGCCGAATAGAGGGTTATTGACGTGGGATACGGCGAAAGGGGTTGCGGTGAACTCGTTGGTAGTGATGAGTGGTATGATAGCGCTGACGTTGTTGTTGGGGGGTACCGACGCGGCGCTCTCGTGGGCGCACCGCGCGGTGACGTTGAAGTTCCGCGGGACGTGAGTCTGGTTGATACGCAGTGTAGCATATTTATCTCATTTTGTGAACTACGCAAAGTTTAGTTATTAAAATGTTTTCAATTCGTGAATATTCAAGAGCTTTGTCGAACAGAGCTCGCTCTATTTAGAGCCCTTCAGTTTACGCTCGGCGCTTTCTCGTTCCGCCTTCTTGGCTAGCTTCTTCTTGTACGCCCGAATACCGCCCTCATCCGTCCACACCTTGACGCTCTTGTCTTCACACACCCAAATTTGCTCCGCAACTTGATCAATCAAGCGGAAATCGTGCGACACGAGAACAAGCCCCCCATTGTAGCGCTTGATGGCTTCAGCCAAGGCGTCGATGGCTTCCAAATCCAAGTGGTTCGTGGGCTCATCAAGAAGCAACAAGTTCGGTCGAGACATGCAGAGCATAGCAAACACGAGGCGCGACTGCTGACCTTCGGACAGTTCGCCGATGAGTTGAGTCTGCATTCGGCCGCTGATGCCGTACCGTCCCAAGTAACCTCGCCATTCCTCCATTTCGCGCTTGAACGTCATGGTATTCGGGTACTGTTGCATGAAAAAGTCCAACGTCTTCATGCTCTTGTCGAGAACGTCAACAGAGTGCTGGTGATACTTACCGATCGACAACGCCGGATGACGATCGACCGTCCCTTCTGATGGCGTCAATTCGCCAGTCATAAGTTTGAGCAATGTGGATTTACCGGCACCGTTAGGGCCCACCAACGCAATGCGACTGTCGCAGTCAACACCAAGCTCCAAGTTTTCATACAGGTAATCCTCTTTCTTACCACTGTAGGAGAACGAAACGTTGCCGAAAGGCAATACTGGCGGCGGCACTTTTTGACAGTCTGGGAAATCAAACGTAAAGTCGTGTTCCTTGACGACGGGAGGCGTCAAACCAGCAGCCACCATCTTGTCAATAATCTTTTGCTTGGACTCAGCCTGCTTACGCATGTTGGAGTACGTACCGCATGACGCGATGAACTCTTTCAAGTGCTTGATATCAGCTTGTTCTTTTTCATACTTCTTTTGTTGCACGACGTTGTTCTCGTTCAAAGTCTTTTGGAAAGTGTCGTAGTTGCCCGTGTAGTACTGGAGCTTTTGTTGAGTCAACCAAATGATGTGCGTGCAGACGCCGTTTAAGAAATCTTGAGAGTGCGAAACAATGATCAAACACTTTTTGTACTGCGCCAAGTACGATTCGAGCCACACGCACGCCTCCAAATCCAAGTGGTTTGTCGGTTCATCAAGCAACAAGAGTGTTGGCGACGCGAAGAGCGCCTTGGCGAGGGCGACTCTCATACGCCAGCCACCAGACATATCCTTGGTCGCACGGTGAATCATGTATTGTTCGAAGCCAAGGGAGTGTAAAAGTTCTGCCGCCCGAGCCTCGAAAGTGGTCGGGTCGATTTCTTCTAAGCGGTCATAGATGAGTTCCAAACGCTCGTCGTCGGGACCAGTGGTTTCGAGAATGTGTTGTTCAAAAGCATTCAAGCGCTCCATCTCCGCTTTGACTTCGTCAATCACGGTTTGAATAGCAGAGCGATCGGTCGGAACAGCTTCTTCGCGCAAGTGATACAAGTCGATGTGATCAGGGATGGGGACTTCACGGCGTGCAAGGCACTCCAGGAAGTTGGTCTTACCGCAACCATTCTGCCCAAGCAAACCGTAACGACGCCCGATGGTGATTTCGATGTCACAGTCCTTAATAAGTTCGCGACCACCCATGCCCATGGAGAAGTTGATAATTTTGATATCGCGAGCCGTTGGTCGGGATGCCAAGACACCGGTAGAGATACGCTTGAGCGATGCGCTCGTGGTTTCAATTTCGACGCTACCCATAGCCTTTTCGATACTGTCAATTGTATCGTCGTCGTCATCACCCTTCTTCTTGGACTTCTTCTTGGCGGCGCGTGCTGCTTCACGTTCAGCCTTTTTGGCCGCTTTCGCAGCTTCCTTCGCTTCCTTATCCGCAGCAAGATTGGCAAGTTCCTGTTGTCGTTGAGCTTCTTCTGCAGCGCGTTTGGCCGCAATCATCTCGCCGAGCTTCTTTGGGTCCAGCTCGCCGTCGCCTAATGCTTCGTCTGGGATTTCAACAGCAGGTTTGAACAGTGCCGCTTCCTTATCCGTCGTAGTAGTCTTCATAGCGAGCACAATACCCTCTTCTTCAAGCTTTTTGAGTTCCGCCTGCTTGCGCGCAACTCTGTCGCTCTCCTCCTTTGCCTCCCTGGCCGCGTTGGCCGCGTTGGCTTCTTCATCGTCGCCATCTTCACCCGCATTGGGCGCGACCGCATCGGGCGTCCAACCTTCAGGCGGTGCAAAGTCTTCTTCCTCGTCGTCGAGATCCGCGAAGTCGTCGACTTCATCAGGAAGCATTTCAATGTTGTAAAGGTCGCCGAGTTGCTTGGCGCGCTCGAGGTTCTCCCGTGCCTCTTCGGCCGCCTTAGCTTCGGCTTCATCGTCCGCCTCGCGGCGTTCCTTCATCAAGCGAACAATTTCATCGTCGCCGGCGCTCGAACCAGCGTCTTCGCTTGACACAGCATCGCCAAGTTGAGCCTCAATGATTTCTCTACCCGTGAGCAAGCCCTTCTTTTTGCGCTCCGCGGTGGCAGCTTCATCCGCGACTCGTCTCTTCTCCACACGTTCCTTCTTCCATTCGAGGTAAACATCAAGAGTCATTGCGGTAGATGGGCCATTCTTCTTGAGTTCAATCAACTTCTCTCTTAAAATGTCTTGATCAGTCTTTCGCGCACGCGCCTCTTCCAAAAGGCGTTCGCGAAGTTCAGACTTGAAAACAAAGCCCGGCGGAAGTTTGTGCTTGTACTTGCAATCTGCACCACCTGGGCAGTGCCAGAACCAACCGTAGAGCTTCTTTTCGACGGCGTCGAGGAAGTGCTTGCACACAATTGCGGTTTCGTTGCTGGTGTTCTTTTCGGCGCCGTGCTTGCGAGCGATGACCGCTTCGAGCTTCTTTTGATCCCACATCTCGATAGAATCTTCATCAGGGAGCTCAAACACGCTACGCTTTTGCTGACGAGCCGCGATATCAAGTTGGTGAGAATACTTGCACTTGTCCGCCGTTTTGGCGCAGCATCCATGCTTGAAAAACTCACACAAAATCGTCTTCGGGTCCACGCCTGGTGGACATTCCGGCTGTTTCACATCGATACCCTTTGTGCGCAACAGAAATTCCTGCTGTTCCTTAGCTTTCTTCCTCGCCGCTCGCAACGTCGCCTTACCGAGCTCCGTCGTCGGATCCGCCATATCCTTCAAACGCTGCAAGTGCACCTCGTGCTTTTTATTCAGTCCCGCGCCCTTCGTCTGCCCAAACGTTAGGTCTTTATTTGCCAACTCTTTAATCTTCCTCGCATCCGCCGCTTGCTGCTTCTTCACATCTTCGTGCGACATTCCTTGTTTCTTCGCCTTGAGGCGGTTCTCTTGCGCCGGCGTCTTCCCCATCGCGCGCGATTTCACTCAAAACGCACACTGGAAGATCTCAAGGTTCCACGACGAATGCGTCTCACGACAGCAGCAGCAGCAGTCGTCGTCGTCGTCGTCTAACGTCTGGCGTCGATGCTCGTGGAACGCGATACCAAGCGTGCTCGCGCGTGCGTGCGTGCGTGCGCGTCGTTCAGCCGCGCGCGCGGGGCGGCGAGGTGTGGCGCGCATCGAGCCCGAGCAAGCCCCAGCCGCCAGGTGTGGATGTGGTCCGCGGGCTCTGAGTCGCGAACCCAGGATGGAGCGCGAGGCGGATGACGAGTGATGGATGCATACGGAATGGTGTAAATATTAAGTCACAACAGATCCGTACGAATGCGCGTGTGCGCGGCTATGGGTGGATGCGTGAGCATGGCACTCGCGCGAAAAAAATCAATAAATCAAATGTTTTCTGTCGTCGGCGCGTCGTCCGGAGAGGACGAGGACGTCGAGAGTCAATCCAAAATTAGACAACCCAGCGGGGGTGCGGGTGCCTGAAGAAGCAATAGAGCTAGTGGTGGAGTGCTATCGTATTCTATCTACTTTCATGTGGAATCATTTTCTCGGTGGAGCCGGTGATGGTGATGACGACGGATTCGGAGCCGATCCAAAGCGCGAGAGCGAATGCCAAAACGCTTGGAAGCCGCCGGCGCCTGGAATTTGATTCGCGAGTGAAGCCAAGACGGCCTCAGTGTTAAATTTGCGCGGTATCGGTCGCGCGATGTTTGAAGGAATATGCGCCGGCGACGTTCGTGCGACGGGCATCGTCGCTCGCAGAAAGTCTGTTGACGGAAACATCGAAAACGTTGAACGGGCTGCGGGAAACGGCATTTGGTCGCTGCCGTTCGAAGATCCAGGCGACGGCGTTGATGACCCTTTGCGTCCACTCGTCGTCACGCCGATTTTCAATGGCCTCATAGCCTGAGGTTTACTAACTCTTGGTATCTTCTCTGCATTGTGCGCGGCTTCGAGAAGGCGACCGAGCACCCCGCCGAGTGGCGCGCTCGTCTCTTCTGATTTCACTCCGTCGCGACTCGCCTTTGACCTCTTTGGCGAATTGCTCACCGATGGATTCGATGCACCTCTAACTGTAGCGTACGAAGACGTCTTGAATGATCTGTCGTCACCAGAAGAGTCTTCGCATCGCGCGTCATCCATAGAGGACGCCATACGCTTGCGCGTCGTCTTGTCCAATTTCCCAACCTTCAAGTGCGCTTTGCTATTCGGCTGCGTGATTAACAAGTCACGCGTACGCTTGACAGTCTCAAGTCGCGACTGCTGATCGTGCATTGAAGGTCTCCCGCGTCGTCCTTTTGCTTTCACTACGCCATCTTCCGTCGACGTCGTCGTCGCGGTTGACGTCGTCGCCGTCGTCTCGAGCGCGTTTATAATCGTGTCCAACTTCTTCACTTTTCTATACGGCCACCGCGCCACGCCGTGATCGCGACACCGCTGTTTCAAGACAGTCACACACATCCCAAGCTATGAAATGAAAATAACACAAAAAAACACACGCGTCAGTATGTCTCAACTAACACAGTCACGTCGTTCGTCGTCATTCGTCGACTGGCTGCGCCACGCGACGCCAAAACGACTTCACGAACGCGCGCCGACACATCCACAAGCCTGCCTACACCAACGCACCTCCTTTGCCGCATCATTAATTGGCAAGTGAAACACCGCCGAAAGCGCATCGAGCGTCACCGTCTTCGACGGTCCAGCCTGGACGTTTACAACGAAACGAGTACACGCGCACACACAACACACGTCAGCGCCTGTGAGGTCACCGCCAGCGCATCGCATCAATCAAACCACGCCCACGCGCGACGCGACCGCGCTCTCGCGTCGTCCATCGCACCACCGCGCGCACAAATTTCGCATCCACACACGCGCCCGACTCGCGTACCTTGCTCGACATCACCGTCGCCGCGCGCGCCGGTGCCCCGCGCGGAACTTTTTCGCACCGACCCTCGCGCGTGCGCGTTCAAAAATCAACGACGCGAAACGCGTTCCCGCGACCGACGCGCCGCGCGCCGCGCACCGCGCGCGCGATGCACCGATGCGAATGGCTACCCAAGATATTCTCCCAACGCCCGACGCCGACGTCGTCGTCGTCGTCGCCGCCGTCGCCGCGGCGCGCAC
>Ga0181598_1002790_pt1 | contig 15616 bp, 20 predicted proteins | sample 041ome_4_FD_153295 | JGI IMG/M metagenome (GOLD analysis project Ga0181598, IMG submission 153295) | Coastal salt marsh microbial communities from the Groves Creek Marsh, Skidaway Island, Georgia - 041404US metaG (spades assembly) | ecosystem: Environmental > Aquatic > Marine > Intertidal zone >... | reverse complement strand
TGAGCACAATCAAATCCGACTACACTTGGATGAGACCCAGCAGGAAATCATGGCACACATCTGCCATACTGCCGGGACAGAACAATGACGAGATGATCGACATATGCTTGGCGCTTGATGCCAGCGGTTCGATCAGCAACGAACAGTGTAAGGAGTTCCTGACAGAAGTGAAGAACATAATGGACCAATACAAGGACTTCAGGATACATCTTTGGAGTTTTGACACAGAGGTGTTCAACCCTGTGGTATTCACACCAGACAATGCGGACGAGTTGTTGGACTACAAACTGGGTTCAGGTGGTGGCACGGAATTCGAGTGCAACTGGAGATACATGAAGGACCAAGGCATAGAGCCCAAGAAGTTCGTGATGTTCACGGACGGTTGGCCTTTCGATTCGTGGGGTGACGAGGACTACTGCGACACCATATTCTTAATCAATAATCCCTACGAGAGGGACATAGAGGCCCCGTTTGGACTAACGGTGCAGTACAATGATTGATAGACAATTTGTATCATTGTTATGGGAGACCTTCAAGGATTGGTTCCTGAACGAGGTGTCTATATCTATAATGAGTTTTGTATTGTTGGCCATAGCACTGTGGAGTTACATCATATGAGAAATTTTTTTGAGAACCCGATAGTGTTGGCTGTCATAATCGTCAGCATATCACTGTTGATAATGCAGATAGGGATAGGATAATGAGTGACCTTTGGATAGAGGACGTAGAATACCACAAAGTGAATCTCACCAAGAGATACACATTGGATGAGGAAGACGTTATAAAGGAATTTGGTTCAGTTGAGAAGTTCAAGGAACTGTTCGACGCGGAAGACGAACGTGCCAGAGAGTACGTGTACGAGGGCGACTATGAAACAGACGAGGACTGGTGGACCGCAAACAAGGGTGGATACGAAATCGACACAACAACTAGTTGGGAGTAGTATGAGGATCAACCCCAACAACTTCTTCAAACGAGAGTTAGAAATATTACCACCACACTTCGTCAACACCGTGGTCAAGGCACACGAGGCCGACGTGGAGAAGATGCGTCGATGGATCTACGAGCACTGCTCGGGCCGTTACTCAATTACCAAGGATGTCGTATTCGAGGGTGACACTTCAAGATCTGTCACCGTGCTGGGTTTCGAGGAGCCTGGAGACCTCACACTATTCGCACTCAGTGGGATCGCCCAAGAACATCAGAAATAACCGTTGCTCTCCATAATTAATTTATAGTATAATATACGTATATTAATACCAATTGCAATTAGGAGAAATAACAAATGGCAACAAAAACAAAGAACTTGAAGAAGCCAGCCAAGGCAACTGTTGAACCTAAAGCGGCCGCGCAACCGCAACAGGCACCAGCAGGCACACAGGCCCCACAACCGGACCCAACTGCACTGTCGATCGGCGACTTGAGAAACTTATCAACCATACTTGACGTGGCATCCACAAGGGGTGCGTTCAAGGCCAACGAGATGGCGGGCGTGGGTTTCCTATACAACAAACTACAGGCGTTCCTGGCCAAGGTGGCACCACAGGAAGCCAAACCTGAAGAAGCGAAAGCGGAAGGAAAATAATATGTCAACACTAGTAAACGTGAACGAGCAGGCCATGCCTATGGGTGACAACACCGGACAGGCGGGCGACGGTCAGACGGGTCCAAAGAGACACTTCAAACATATCGGAGAGTTGGCGGACCAATCAAAGGCCAAGGTCGTGATAATGTACAGGACTGTGCCAGGAGAACCTGACAACTGCCTAGTGGTTGGGACCAAATTCCTGCCAGACATGTATCACAATGCCCTGATGAAGGCTGTGGAATCAGCGGGTGGACAGGAAGCGGACGAATTCGCAGACTTCGCCAGCAGACAGACCTTCCCAGATGGTACCAACATGTTGGCCATGCTACACAATGACAACTACATCAAAAAGTTCAAAACCAAAGAAATAATGGTCACATACGGTAACGCCGCAGAAGGCAGAATCTTATTGAACAAGTTGAATGAGATGATAGCAAAGGAAAAAGGCATTACTGTTAAAGAGATGGCCGCGGATCCCGATGTGGAAGTCAAAGTATCGTCCAAAAAGACTACTAAGAAAGCGGATGCCAAAACGACAGCCGCCAAAGAATAGTACTTGGGTACAGTTGACAAAGGAATTTGTTAAAGAATGGCCGGAGGTCCTGGAAGGACTACACTTCCAGAACATGCCGGTCAAGTACCTGTTGTACATCAACATCATACTCAAGAACAACATCACCATACACTACGACATAGCCAGTGATCTCAAACGCAAGAAACAGGAGACCATTGCCAAGTTCCTTAAGGAGACCATAGAAGCCAACTACTTGAAGATCAAGACAGTGGATCTCAAATTTGACATACCCTCCCTGAAGCGTGACATGGAATCAAAGACTTCCTTATTGATGTCTAAGACTTTTAAGAGATGATCTACAAAAAGAAATTCTTGATAATAACAGCACACCCAGATGACCTAGAGATGGGCTGTGGAGGCCTAGTATCAAAGGTAGTCGCCAATGGCGGATCAGTCACTAACCTGATATTAGTTAAACCATCTGCCGAACACAATGAGAAAAGAAACGAACAAGTTGTCACAAGCGAGTTGGAAAAAAGCAAGAAAATTTTAAAATTTGAAACGATTATATACGACACACCTTTACACAACAATGGTCGACCAAAGCTCACACTGTCCAACAACCTAGTTACATTTGCCGAATCATGTGTAGACGATCATGACATATTGATATCCCACTGGCGCGAGGACCATCACCAAGATCACAGGGTGTGTTTTGATGTTGCTAGGAGTGTTTCAAGAAAGGGATTTGAACAATTTTGGTGTATGGACGAACCTCCATACAATCTACATTACAAAAATTTCAACTGTAATCAGTATGTGGACATAACCAACTTCGTTGATGAGAAAAGGAAAGCCTTGGAAGCATACTCCTCGTATTTTAACGATGAACACATAGAGACAATACTGAACTACAACAGGTATCGAGGCAGTTTCATAGGAACAAATAAGGTTGCTGAAACCTTCCAGATAATGTATAATAAAGAGATATGAGAATACTAGTACTAGGTGGATATGGCTTCATTGGCAGTCACATATGCCAGAGACTAAAAGCAGAGGGACACACTGTGGGCATAGTGGATTGTTACCATCAATATTATACCTTCCCAGATTGGGAGTATCATCCCGTGCTTTCACAGAGAAAAGCGATCACGAACACGGACGAAGAATACATCGGACAGATTGAAAATTTACAGTTCATGGAACAGACGTTTGAGCATTTCAAACCAGACAGGGTCATACACGTGGCCACATATCCTAACGCTAGGATGGTGAAAAGGAATGTGTTGGATGCCACCAACAACATGGTCACCGCCACTGCATACATACTCGATCTATGTGTCAAACACAAAGTCGAGAAGATTGTGTACGCATCAAGCAGTATGGTATATGGAGAGTTTGACAACAAGATTCCAGACGAGAACGTGGTTCCCAAGCCAAACACGCTGTATGGATCCTACAAAAGACAAGGAGAGATCATGTGCAAGATATGGCACAGGGAGTATGGACTGAACTACGTTATCATGCGGCCTTCCGCCCTGTATGGGGAGAAAGACACAATAACCCGAGTGATAAGTCAACTATTAAAAAATGTCTTGACCACAGGTGAGATGATCGTACAAGGACCTGACAACAAATTAGATTTCTCTAACGTGTTAGACGTTGCCAACTATTTCTCCTTGGCTACAACCAATGAAGTAGTCAACGAAACTTTTAACTGTACAAGGGGTAACGGTAGGAAAATTATCGATGCCGCAGAAATTATTAGATCAAGATTAGGAATAGGTGAGATTATCACTAAACCACATGACACGTTCTATCCTAACAGAGATACACTGAACAGCGATAAAGCAAAAACGATGCTCAACTTCAATCCAACAATAGACATAGAGGATGGAATCCCCAATTATATAAATTGGTTCTTCAAACAGCCTTTCTATTTTGAAAATCTAAATATCAATAAAAAATTTCCGTTGGGTACAACGATTTAAACTTTTCTCTACAAAATTCCCAAGTGTAGGTACTTAGAATTTTACTTTCATCGTAACCACATTCTTCTGCGAAACGTTTCCCATCTTGGGCACCTTTTGATAACCATTCGTTATCTGTGCCTAACCATTTTTTCAATCTAAATCTAGTTTCCACCGTGGGCTTCTTTTCCTGCCATAGCACCAACTTGGAGACTTCCCTAAACGCGTTCTTCCAGGCGGTGTAACTGTCTGGTGCTAACACCGTGTCGTTGGCGACCACAGGTACCACCTCATGTGGTTGAGATAGCGTGAAGTCTAATATGTTATCATCGGGTGTGTCCATACAAAGGGATCTGCTATACAGATTTATATTGAATGTACCATACTCTATCCCCAACTCCATTAGATGCGAATGGAATATCCTATGCCTTTTCGAGAGACCTCTGTCCACTTTATAGTCAAATTTGAAATCCCCTCTTACTTTGCTTTTGGCGAACACGGCATAGAAATATTCGGTCTGTGAGATTTCCGCCGCCTTCTTGTAGGCCTTGGTCCTGCCGTTTATTCCCCGTATCCAGTGTAATCTATTTTTCAGTTCGTTGGTCTCTATGTGATCTTTTAACCTATCAAAATTTTCCTGTTCGAACGGTTCTCCGTTCGAGATGAAGGCTATGTCGAAACAATCCCGTGTGTCGTCCTCACTTATGGTGTACAGATACGGATAATCATATATCTGTGTTTTGATATGTTCCAGTGCTTTTTTTGGAATGTAGAATGTGGTGGCATCTATGTATATTTTCAAATCCTCCCAGAAGGATGGATAAAACTGTCCCTTAGCATTTCCCTCATAATATCTCACATAACTAGAACTTGACGAATCTATGTCGGGGAGGTTCGATATAACATTCTCAAGGGTGTATTTCACATCACGATAATCAAAATCATAATCCACATTGTAATCATGGTAGTTTACATCCGTGTAATCTCGTAAAAATTTTATTTGTTGTTGCGAGAATATCTTTGGAAATAGAAATGTGTCGCCTTCCTTCTGATCAGGATTATTCCAAACATGTAATTGTGTACGTTGATGTTGCTCAGGAATATAGTCAAAGTCAAAATGGGTGTAATTGACTTTACTGCTCAACACCCACAGATATTCTGTTGTAGAAGTTGATACAATAGATTTCGCAATGGCATGATAACTTTCAACAAATGGAATTATCTTCACATAAGGAAACTTATCTTTTATTATTTTTAAATTATTATCACTTTGGGTGTTACCGAAGTCAATCGCCACACAATCAAACGCCATAGAAATCTCCAATGCTTTCGCACACGGCTATCACTTCTTTCTCGGTCAGGAATGGGTGTATAGGCAAGGACAACACCCGTTGGCAGAAACGTCTCGCGTTGGGTGTGTAGTCCTCGCTCTTGAACATCGGCATGTCATTCATGGGCATATGATAGTGTACCTGTGTCTGTATTCCCTTGCCATCTAGATGAGATTTCAATGCGTCCCTGTCGTCGACTCTTATCACCAACTTGTGATTGTTTGACACGGTTTTCTCACGTGTCTTTATTGTCCTTATGTTCAATCTTTCTAATCTTGTCTCATACATGTCTCTGACTTTTTTTGTATTCTTCAGTAGTCTGTTGTACTTGCTCAATAGGAAGTTCAGTATGTGGGCGTGATCATTGCTCAGGCATGAGTTGTATCCGTGGGTCAATTCACTGTTGCCCGTGCCATGATACCTCACACCACGCACGAAGTTGGCCTCTGACTCTGAATCCGTCAACACCATTCCGCCATTGCCGAAACATGGCAAGGGTTTGCTGGGTGCGAAACTGAGACTGCTGATGTTCCCCAACTTGCCACTTGGTATGCCTTTGTAGGTACTGCCCAAGCTCTGTGCGGCGTCCTCTATCAAGGGTATGCGGTGTGCGTCACAGTAGTTTTTCAATCTGTCGTAGTCGGCAAGGTTCCCAAACAGGTTCACGTACACCATGGCACTGGGTAGTCCCATAATCCCCAGGTCGTCCATCAGGCCGTTATCATCAACGTCTATGAATTTGATATCCGCGCCCGTGCGCTTGATCGCTTCTGCAGTGGCGAGGTAACTCACCGCTGGACACAGCACCGTCTTGCCTGGCCCTATACCTTTGGCCCGCAGTGCGAAATACAATGCGTCTGTTCCACTTCCCACCGCTACAGCGTATTTCCTCTCAGTGTATTTGGCCACAGACTTCTCGAATCTGTCGAGGAAACTTCCCTCGATGTGCCTACTGCTTATGACATTGCCTGTGCGCCAGACCTCCTTGGCCCTGCGCGTTATACGCCAACTGTATTCGTCGTATATTCTATCTACACCACCAAACTTTATCATCAAAATTCCTTTTTTATTCCCACAGTTGGATTTTCCACACAACTGTCTGTTATTTCTTTCATGTTCTCTTTTTTCAAATCTACACTACATGTGGCCGATGGTTTGATCCCACAACCTACCACTAATAATAACAGGATTAGGTATCTCATCCTAGTACTTTGACTCCATGGTTTTTATTAGGTAAGTTTAACATTTGAATCACGAACTCCAATATTGCCAATAGGGTAAAAATTAAATGCTAACGAGTATCTATCTTTATTAGTTTTATTTTCTGCAATCTTATGTTGTATATCACTAGGAAAAAATATAATCATTTTATTTTCTGTTTTAAAGATAAAACTTTTTGTATTATAATCATTGTCTTCAATTTTGTTTAACAAAAACCTTTCATCGGCCATATTTTCAAATATGATTTCACCACCCTCGTCTGTATCAATATAAAATACACCACTATAATAACAATTATAATGTCTATGAAAATGTGATTGATGATTGGGTTCCGTTTTTGTTAGCCATGATGATGATACTTTAAAATCATTTGATATTTTTAAATGTTCCTTAGTAAATGTTGTAAATGATTTTAATAACATATCTCCTAGTAATTTAAATTGAGGTTTATTCAATATTTCAAAATCTTGATTTACTAAAGATGATCTATCATAATCAAAATCTGCTTTTTTATAATCTATTTTTTTTGCAAACTGTTTGATATCATTGAAATATTCATCACCTACATCTAGACTGTCGATACAAAATACTTTTGGATATAAAGGTATGGTTTCCATTATAAAACCTTAACCCCATAACGTTTGGTAAAAGCACGACCATCTTCACGATCATTCACGATCGGCTGTCCTTTTATGTTTAGACTGGTGTTGAGGAGCATGGGGCAACCGGTCTGTCGTTTCCATTCCGTGAGCAGTGCGTGGAACCCTGGATTGTCCGTCTTACGTACGGTTTGAACCCTTGATGTGTGATCATGGTGTATGATAGCAGGAAACTCTTTACCACGCGTACACGCCGCTGTAAATTGCATATAAGGGGTGTTTTTGACGGCTTTAGGTAGCTCAAAATAGTCGTTTACATCCTCTTCTAATATGGCCGGAGCGAACGGTCTGAACTGCTGTCTCTTCTTGATCGAGTTTACCATATCCTTGATGTCTTCACCCCGGGGATCGGCCAACAGTGATCTATTACCAAGAGCCCTGGGTCCAAACTCTGCCCTACCACTGGCCACTCCCACCATCCGGTTTTCCTTCAGTTCTTTGATTAGACTGTCCACAGGATATTCGCCTTCAATGTTGTGTCCCAGGAATGGGTGTTGCCAATTAAGATGTGACTTCTGATGTGCGGCTATGCAACCCAGGCTCGATCCCGCGTCTCCAGGGTTGGGTATGATCCATATGTTATCAAATAGTCCCATGTCCGCGAGCACACGGTTAGCGGCACAGTTCAGCGCCACTCCTCCCGCATACACCAGATTACGTGATCCATAACGGCTGGCCCTAGACCACAAGTCTGCGAGGCATTCTTCTGTCACTGCCTGTATGCTGGCGGCGATGTCCATTACATCCGCGTTTGGCTCCCAGTCATTCAATCCACGGTGCAGGTTCTGTTTGAGTTTGAAAGGTGACTGATGAACGAAGTCATCATAGATCTTCTGTTTGTACTTAGGTGTGCCGTAAGCGGCCATGCCCATCAGGATGTACTCCTCTTCCGCTGGTTTCAATCCACAACGATGTGTGAATGCCGAATAAAGTATTCCTATGCTGTGCGGATACTTGATTGTCTCTTTCCTTTCAATCCATACCTTGTCCGCTGTGGATATGGACACCGTGTCCCACTCACCTATGGCGTCCACTGTGAGTATTGTTGCTCCCTCGTCCTTGAACGGTGAAGTGAAGTAACCCGCCGCCGCGTGTGAGTCATGGTGCTTGACGTACTCGTCTATCTTTATGCCGAAGTGATCAAGGTGCCACTGTGGCATCTCGGTGTAGCTCATGGCCAATCCATACTGTCCCGCGTAGAACTGTCGGGTCTTCTTGAGCAGTGGCTTCTCGTAGTACACCACCTTGTCGAAGGGCCCAAAGGTGCGGGCCTCGTCCACTATCCGTTGGTTGAGGTAGTGGTCGTTCTTGACCTTGCTGTATCTCTCCGCGTGTGCGGCCCACAGGATCTCTCCCGTGCCGGAACTGTAGTCCACCACCGCCATTGCGGCGTCGTGGTTCATACAATTAATTCCCAGTATCCTCATTTCCTATCCCTTATGTCCTGCATTATCAGGAATGCCCACATGTCCGCTTCTTTGTGTGTTACCCTGAAATCATATTTCACAGGTGGTTTAAACTTCTTATTCATGTCTTCAAATCTACCTTCTTTTATCGTGTCCATCCATACAGTGTAGTCTGCGTTGAACTGTGATCTGGTCTCCTCCGTTGGACAAACGAAATCTGCCACCACGTTCCTGCCCCTGTCCACCGCTTCCTCCGCCATGGTCCACATACGCAGTGATTGTCTCCGCACGCCTTCGTCCGAGAAGTCCCAGTCGTCGCACTGCTTCCTCACTTCGTCCGCGTTCAACCAGACCGCGTTCATCCTCTGCGAGATGATCCTGGCCAGCGTGGTCTTGCCCGATCCTGGTAGTCCCATTATCAGTATCTTCATCAGTGTCTCCTCCTGCCGTCAAACACACAAAGGAAGTGTAGTGGGTCTGCTCCTGTTTCCACCCTGTGGTGCACCCCGTCTTCGATCAACACCACATCTCCTGCTTTGACAGTGTGTGGCTCATCGTCGAGAAAGATTGTGCCAGCGCCTTTTACGAAGTAATAAACTTCTTCCTGTCCTGTATGCCTGTGTCCTGACGTGCTCTTATGGGGATTAAGTTCCGTGGTACTGACCACCAGATTCTTGAGATGAGTATTATCCCTGACCACGTATCTTTCATCCTGCTTAACTATCTCCCCTATGTTTTCTAAAGTTATCTTCATGCCATCCTCAAAAATTTCTTGGTCCTGGTCAGGTATTCCCGCCACTGCTCCAGTGTGATGTCGTACTCGAAGTTCTGCGTGGTCTCGTTCCGCCTCAGCAGTTTGGCACCGTTCTTGATGTGGAACCGTTCCGCCATCTCCGTGAGTGGAGATAGTGTCACCAATCTGTCTATGTGGTGTTCCCCCTTGTACTTCTTGTACACCTCGTTCAGTATGTGCTTGCCACCGCCTGGTTTACGTGCCCACACCGTGTAGGCCACCGCTATCCTGCCCACCAGACCGGCCCTTAGTACTGCTTGGTTGGCGGCGTCCTGGCTCATGAGGTCCATCTCCTCCACGGAACGTGGAACATCATTGGTGAAGGCCAAGCATATGATCGCGGCCGTGTCACCCTCCTCGTCCTTGAGTCCCAGCATCTTCCTGCCATGCGACCTACGGAACTCCACGGTGAGTTCTGGTCTCACTGGATCCTCGGATGTATCTATATCATTCAACTCAACGAGATCAAATCGTGGATCACGCTTGAACAGATCTTTGATTTTCTGTTTTATCTTTTCCATCTATTACTTGTATATGAATGGATCCTTCTTCTTTAATTCCTTCAGTCTCTTCCTGTACTGTATCTCTTCTCTGATCTTGTACCAGAGACGCTTGAACCATCTAATCATCTTTTCTCTCCTATCAGTTTGTTGAATGTTGGTAACATCAATTGTACAGCATCCGCATGCGCCTGGTCAAGTGGATGTGTGGTGCCACGCTTGTAATCGTTAATCAAGGCCCATTGGTTGAAACCCATCATCCTCTCACCAAAGGAAAACCATTTGGTAAAGTCTATCTCGGAGTGTAGGGCATTCATGAAAGAATCTTGATCCTTGTGATGTTTGTATAACTCGTAGAACAGGCTGTTATCCGCCAGTGTGAACATGTAGGGTATCTTCCTCTTCTCTAGGATGTTCTGTAACCAGATTATGCTCTTCCAACTGAGATATGTCTCATGGTACTGATTGGCCGCATGCCGGTAGATCGCTTCAGCGAAAGGCTTGACCCCTGTTTCTAACATCAAATTCTGTCTGCGTGTCCACTGTTCCTGTTGTACCTCCGATCCTGCTAGTGCTCGATGCCTTTCATCATCCGCTATGGTGGTGTCCCATGGTGATATAGTCGCCCAACGTGTGTTCTCTAGATCTATGTGCCTAGGCATGGCCCAGTCGTACCTGGAGAGGAAACTCCACATGACTACCACACAGTCGATATCATCATGACTGCTGATAGCATCAAATACCCTACGTGCTATACCCGAGTTACCAGTGCCCGGATATGCCGTGCATACGTATTCATGGATGGTTGGTTTTAATCTATACGCCCATGATTTCTTGCTGGGGACCTTGCCCTGTTGATCATCGCTCAGCTCATGTCCGAAAGTGAAACTGCATCCGCCTGCTATGAATTTTTTAGTCATATATCTCCAACACTTTATTTAAAAGTGGAAACACTTCACCAAAATTTTCTTTCCGGTACCGATCCGTCTGTAGTATCCTGACCTTACGTTGTTCTCTGATCTCGGCTGTGTCCCTGTCCGCGGCGTTCATGAACCTCAGCGTGGGTTGGAAGTCGGTTAACATACTGTACCTAGAGTTAATGATATCTTTAGCCTGACGGGGTAAGGTCTGAACATTGAAGTAGTCAGGATCAAAGCAGGTGTTGACATAGAAGAACTCGGGTTGGAACTGTGCCACCCATAGGGCTATCTTGGCCCAGTTGAATACATTGAATATACTCACGGTGGTGCAGATCTGGAAGTCCATGTTGGGGGTCTTACGTTCCTTGAACTTGATCAGATTGGCGTTGACCTGTCGCCAGTTGGCCGGGTGCCTCTGATACTCGAAAGGCTCACCCACGTCGTCTATGCTGAATGCTATCTCCACGTGTTTAAAATGACTCCACAAGTCGAATATCTCCATAGGAGGTAATTGTGTGCCGTTGGTGTTGTAATGTATGTCTATGTTCCGAGCATATCCCTTTTCCACGCAGTGCATCAAGATCTTAAAGTGATCCTGGATCATGAACGGTTCGCCGCCCGTGAACTCGAAATACTCAACGTGCTTCAGGTCCTCCTTGAGGTCTTCGAAGAATTTGGGATTGCGTTTGGGCCATCCGCCCTCACGGAGATTCTTCAGTGCCACGGGATTCTCGCCGTAGTCTAGTTCCTCTTGTGCCCATTTTGAGGAACTCCATGACCCGCATATCCTACACTTCAAATTACAAACGTTGCCCAACTTAAAGTCAATGAACTTCAGCGTTGGCTCGCTATCTGGTGTCCAGTCTGATAAGCTCTTTTTCATTTTGTATATGGAATTCTGTCTTTTGGAAGTCTTGCCTGCATCCTCCTCCTGCCAACAACTCTGGCAACCCACAGGACGTTCACCTTTACGAAACTGCTCACGCAGGTTCGACATATACTCACTATCCTGTATGGATTTTAAACTCTGTTCGTACACCTTTACACCAGGAACACTACCCTTATACAGACAGCAAGGTGATGCTCCTCCGTTGACATCAACTTCCAAATGAGTCCAAGGCAACGGACACACACTTGATTTTATATACTTGTCCACCAATCCAATATCCTTTTATCTTTTGCTAAAAATTTTGTTATATCTTGTTTCCTAATTCTGTCAATCCACTGTTGTCTAAGTTTGCCCTGTTTGGTAGGCGTAAATGTTTCTCTTTTTTTCAAATTTCTTATCACATCCATTAGTGCCCTTTGTTTGCTTGTGTATCGAGGCTCCATATACTCCAACGCTTCATCAATAATACTATGCAGTAATTCTTTGGGTAACGACAGTGGACTCAATATTTCGTCTTTGCTAAAGGTGAACATCACCTTGGTTAATACTTCTGTGTCCAACTCTTGACTTAGATCAAACATGTTTTTCAGTTCTAACAAACCTAAAAGGGTTATTGTGAAATCCAACCTCATCTGCCTTGGGTTCGTAGAAACCGCGAGTCCTTCTTTGAAATTGCATAACCACTGCTCGTAGTTCAATCCATCTCTTATGTACTCTGCTATCTCGCCTGTACCATCCATTGACGCACAGACCTGCCAATCGTTAAAATGTCTTAATAGGTCGAAGAGATTTGAATCACCGAAGGACGTCCTGCTTAGATTCGTGTTGTACCTCACATACACTTCGTTGGCGAATCCTAGCTCTATTATCCTCTCCATGGCATTCCAGTGCATGTCCCACATCAACGGTTCCCCTCCACACCAGTATATTTCCCTAATTTGTTTGGTTTCGACAGAATCGATGAACTCCTGTACAATCTGTGTGTCTTGAAATTTTTTAATTTGCTCCCGTAATGGTGATGCCATCCATGGTTTAGACTCTGCTGTCCAATTTTTATGTTTACGTGTTTCTGCTTCCCAGCTGGAACTCAGCATGTCTCCACACATCCTGCATTTGAAGTTACATAAGTTGTTAAATCTGTAATCGAAACTTATCGTAGACATCGTGGTTGCACCGGTTTCGTCGGTTTTTTCAAATGCCTCGTCTATCTTGTGTTGGAACAATCTGTTCCAGTATGATCTATAGACATCAGTGTTGAGGAGTTTATGATCACACACCTCACATTCTGGTAGTTCTTCACCTGCCATCATACGCAGTCTCACAGAACGCATGTGGTCTGAGTTCCAGTGTTCTTTCAGTGTCAGGGGTTTGTACTCTCTCGCATCGTTTCCCGTGTCAATATACTGTTTAAAGCTCTGTGCTGGTTCTCTAGATGCACAACACATCCGTCTTTCTGTTTGCGGACTAAGATAGGTGTGCGTCCATGGTGCCATACAGAAAGTATTATTACCTTCACTGGGCTTAATCCTTTTCATACAACTCCTGTAGTTCCGGAAATACTTCGAGCATGTTTTCATCTCTGATCACATCCATTTTTCTCATAGTGTCTTTAAATTGTTCCAAGTGTTTAGAGTTGTCTCTTCTCATCATGTAATCAATACCCGACTCGTAACCTTTAGTGGCCCTGGTTAAATTGTCAAGAGGACGTAACCATTCAAGATGCTTTTCATATTTCTCTTTTATTTTTTGTTTGTATGTCTGAGGCAATAGATCTATCCTCTGAGCGTATGGAAACTGAAGTAGGTTGAAATTGAAATCCTGTGGTTTAAGCAGACCTTGATCCACCCAATTCCTGTGGAAATCCGGTATGTGTAATGCATTTATCAATCCCACCGTGGAACTGATGTAAAAATCTACCTGCGGACATACTTCTAGCATCCTTTTTCTGTTTGCAACCACTTCATCCCAGACGGTACCTTTACGCATCAACTCGCCACGCTTGCCTTCTGCATCAAGGCTGGCACCTATTGACACGGAATCAAATTTGTTCCACAATTGCAGAACATCAATGTCCTTAAATTTCGTCTTGGTGAAGTTGGTGTTGTATATCAGTCTCACATGGTACATCTTCCTCCTGTCCAGTTCTTTCAATATCCTGTAATGTTCTTCCATTATGATGGGCTCGCCACCTGCGAAATAGAACTGTTCCACGTGATCAAACTGCTCCAGCATCTGATTCCAAATATCATCTCCGTTACGTCCCACGCGCATTATCTTGGCGTGACTGGGTGGTGCACCGGTCAACTTCTTGTGATCCTCATACCAGTTTGAACTGAACCATGTGCCACAACTCCTGCAGGCTAGATTACATAAATTACTAAAACGTATATCCCAGTACTTGATGACAAAATCTGCTGTACCGTCTGTCTGGGTGTTGTCCACCATACCTATGTTATGACCAAAGTGTTTGTTTGAACTAAGTCGTAAACTGAAGAATCCTGATTTCTCTTGATCGTAGCACTTGCCACAATGCCTATTAGTCTTGTTGGTCAACATGTTGTTCCTAATACCTTTCATCTCATCATTGTTGAACACCTCTGCCATTGAGTTCTTGTTCAGGTCACCTACTGGGTAACTATCGAGTGCGAAACAGCAAGGATAAGCCCTGCCGTCTGGGAAGGCATGGATGTGCAACCACGGCATCATGCAGAATGTGTCGCTGTCTATCAGCAATTCCTTCTGTCGATCCGTCATGTCTTTTATCTTTAGTTTCTCGGGCTCCTTGGCTCCGTAATCATATGCCACGATACCATTCTCCTATTATTGGGAAAGTCTTCTCGAAGTCCCTTCCTGTGCGTTTGTCGTATTGACTGTAGAAAGCCTTGAAGTCCTGCTGTAGTTTCTCCTGTGTGGCCGCACCCGCGTGTGGTGTTTTAACAATATTTAGGTAATCTATCAGTCGCTGTGTTTGATTGATCTCCATGCCCTCCAGCCATTTGCTATTACTAGTTAAGAACTTTTCGAGATCACCTCTAAATTTATTTCTAAGGTCATCCGGCAACACTAGTGGAGATTGAAAACTAGGAAATCTTAGGATGTTGAGAGTGAAGTTCATACTGCTTCCATACACCTTGCTGGCATTTTTGAACCAGACCATTTTTTCTAAAAATTCTGGTAGTGATTCGAGACACAATGCATTAATAGTCGCCATGACGTGAATTTCAGAAGGAACCTTATCCACCATCATGTGTAACAAATTTGAGAACCATTCACTGTAGTTCAATCCGTCCCTTATATATTCTGCCTGATTAAATGTGGCTTCGCAACTTGTATAGAGATGAAAATTTTTAAATCCTTTTAATTTCATCTTGAATCGGTCAATGATGCTCTGCTTCGCACCTAGGTTTGAATTTATTGCAATACGCATATTAGGATTCATCTTGTCTCCCTGTATCTCTATCCAATCCAACAGTCTCCACAGGTTGGGACTCATCATGGGTTCTCCGCCTGTTATCCTCAGTTCGTCTAGACTCTTATGTAAATCACTTTCCCACCACTTATAAAATGCCTCCACATAGGGATTGGTCTCATCCTTCTTATATGGTTCCGCAGAATCATGTGTATGTGTGAAGTGGTTCCTCCCATCTGATTGTAGTCCTGTGTATGGTCCTTGCTGTTTTATGTTATTAGCCCACGTGGAACTGAATTGAGGATTACAATATGTACAGGCAAAATTGCAGGTCCTATCAAATGCTATCTCCAGTGTCTTTAGATTCACATCTATATTGTGATCTAACCTGTGCGCGATGTCCAAATCCTCGTTCG
>Ga0181598_1002780_pt1 | contig 15656 bp, 8 predicted proteins | sample 041ome_4_FD_153295 | JGI IMG/M metagenome (GOLD analysis project Ga0181598, IMG submission 153295) | Coastal salt marsh microbial communities from the Groves Creek Marsh, Skidaway Island, Georgia - 041404US metaG (spades assembly) | ecosystem: Environmental > Aquatic > Marine > Intertidal zone >... | reverse complement strand
GCGCTACCACCAACGCGACCGCTAAGACTACCGCTAAGACTGCTGCTCGTTGACATCATCATCATCATTTCACGTCGGGTCTGTCTTCTTCTTTTTTTATCTCTGTGTCGATGTCGTTTTTTTTTTGGTTTGTTTGGGTTTTCTTTCTTTCTTTCCTTTTCAAACCCTAAACACACAAAAATGTTTGTTTAGGGTGTTAAACCCTATTCCGCGTCGTTTCGGACCTTTCGCTATTTTTCCCTCTTTGAAAAAAAAGCAAAAAATTCGACCGACGGTTTGGTATGGGTTCATAAAAACAACAACAGAAAAAAAAAAAGAAAATAATGTTGGGTGCGTACTCGCCGTCTCCGACCGCGTCGGAGACCGGGACTATTCCGCCGGAAGAAGACGAAGACCATTCGGGTGGTCGTCCTCGTGGTCGTCGTTGTCATCGTCGTCGTCGTCGTCTTCAAAAAGTCGAAGATCTCGCCTCCGCCGACGTCATTCATCACTTGCTGGAGGAACGAACGACGACTTTAATGACGAGGAAGGAAATTAACACTAACAACGACGAAGAAGAAGAACGAAGATTCGACCGGAGGAATTTCAATTTGGTCGGAGGAGGAGGAGAAGTAAAGACGGAGAAGCGGAGGTTGCAAGGAACAGCTTCGCTAAAAAAGAAAGGCTGGAAGGACTCGATTGCGGGATGCGAATTTAATCTCGAGGATCAGAAATCGTTCTCCGTGCTTTTAGAACACGCGTTGGAGTTGAAAGAGAACGTTCAGAGGTGGTTTGCAGCGGGGAGCAAAGAGAGGAGGGGAATCGCGGGGTTGCGCCAGTCGTCCGCCGGGTTGTTGCACAACGCCAACGCCAACGCCGCCTTGGCGAACGATCGGCAACAAAACTCTGCGCCTGATAAAGGTGTTTTGAATATCAACAAGAACATTAACGGCCGTCAATCTCCTCAGTCCGGACCGTTCACGTTATTTCAATCGTTACCGTCGATGGAGAAGATTGAGTGGGACTCGCGCTTAAAACAATTCGCGATATATTTCCTTGTGGTTGTGATGATGGAAACGAAAATTTCCATCGTCGGTGTGCAAGAAATTGTTCCGAGCGAGAAAAGATTTTTGACGCCAGAAATGTATTCTGTGTATGTGAAGAACATCTTAACGAGATTTTTACCATTACAGTTGGCGGTTGACTTGATGTTTTTGAGTTTAGGCGTGAGGAAACGAATCGGCTCGAGTGGGACGTTCGAGTACGACGTAGAATACGAGGAAAAAGTGTATTTTTGGAGACAAGTAATCAAGACGTTTTTCAGACACCCTCAGGTGACGATGGGATTAGCCGGGGTGTATGGTCCGGTTTCGCACGAGTTCTCCGCACCTCAGTTTGGGGCCATAGTGTTGCTGCCTCTTATCGTCGGCAAGTACAGCATTTCGAGGTACTCGAGCTTAAAATATTCGTTTTTTTACTCCATCATGTCTGCGATATACGCGTTTTTATTTCAGTTCTCGGCGCCAGAAGTGAGAGAAATGTGGTTTGAGAACAAATTTGAGACGTACAAGGACGTGACGGCGAGGATGTATTCTAGGTTATCGCCACAGTACATGGCGTTTATATTCTTCGCGCCGTTGGCGATGCACTTGATGTACGTCGTAGTCAACGCGAGAGGTACAACTAAGAAATTTATCAGTCTAAGCTTGCCAACGACAGCGAACGTGTACAAGAGGGAGACGACGAGTCGATTTAATCGCATGCGTTTCAAAAATGATGAACGAAATGTAAAGATTGCTGAGATTAGCGAAAGAGTACGAGAAGAAAGACCAACACTGTCACCGATGAGGAGAAAAGCAAACGAGAGAGGAAGAAGAAGAACAACAACGGCAGCAGCAACACCAGAAACAACGACGATAGTGCGACGAAGGACGAGGTCACAGACTAATAGTCCTTCCTCTCCGGCTGGGAACGACAACTCAAACGATGGCTCCGAGGACGATCCCAGTGACAATAACTTTCTCGAAGTTTTAGGATTTGGCACTCACTTGAAAAGTAGAAGCAAACGTTTGAGAGACTCGCCATCATCGTCTCCGAATAACACTTCTGGCGATGATGGTTCCGACGGAGGAGTTGGTTTAGATGTGGGCGCTACTGCTCTGAGAGGTAGACGCGCTCCAAGGAACAAACGCGACGGGCACGGCGCTCGAGGAGACGGTGCATGTGCGCCTGCAAATCCTGCTGTTGTTGCTGCTTATACAGAGCCGATCGACACTACTGCTAGTGGGGCGCACGCGTTGTCATTCATCGATATACCAAAGGAACGCTACGACTATGTTGGAGAGCTATGTGGCCGTTCGGTAGAAGAAGAGTGCATCGTCATGGATGGTACGCACGTTGTCATTCATCCGCCTCCTCCTTCTTCAGCGTCAACGCCTGGTGGTAAAAGTGGTAAAAGTGCATCTGGGGCATCCATATTTTCTGCGTTCAAAACGGCTAGAAACATTTTGTTTCCATACGCGAAAAAGAACGGCGCGAGCGGCTACAAGAGTAACGCAGAAACGATCCGATTAGTCGATCACGAGTTTAGGCAAGTTCTTGAAAAATTGAAAGAGCTTCACTCCAAATCTGTCGTCGTTTCAAACGACGCAAACGGGGAATTTCATGATTTAAGCGTTCGCATAGATGGAACAGGAACTAACGTAATGTCCTGCTCTGTATGGAGAGGTTTCACACCAGATAGTGTTTCGATTCGAGCCATTGGAGAGAAGATCAAACCAAGCCAATGCTATTTGGGCGTTGGACGAGCGCAGAAGACAGCCTACACAGACATACGCGCTGGCACATCATCTGGTGCAGCCATGAACGACAAAAACATCGACATCGACAACAACGAGTGCAACGCGTTAACTGTCAAATCACAATCTCGCTTTCCGCACTCGTACCCGCGAATCATCTCGGTCTCTCCGATGTGCGTTTTGCCTGGAGTGAAAACGCGCATTCAAATCCGCGGAAGAAGTTTGAAGAATATGATCTTATGCGCTCGATTACACGGTAAACCCGACATCGAGGAGATTTTTATGCACAATAGCGATCAGCAGCGTCTGAAAATGAACAAGAACGGGCGTTCGATCGCTTTGTTCAAACTGCCGAAGCTTCGTCAATCACGAAGAGATCACCACGCGAATTTGATGAAAGAGGTCGATGAGATGCGTCTCGACGCCTCCGACGAAATGGAACAGTACGAACTCGAAGAACACAAGCGAGAAAGGGACATTTCTCGAAAGAACGAGAACATCAACACGAACAACTCCATCTCATACATCTCGGACACCTCCTCGGAAGACGAACAACTCGAACAAGCGCCGTTAGAAACTGTATACGTTGACGTCTGCGTCGACGCCTTATACGACGGCGGCTTATTCTTCCTTCAATTTCTCAACGTTCCGTTCGCGTCTGCTTCGATCCCGATCGTTGTCACTCCTTTTTTGGACATCAAACGCGAAATAGACGCAAAATTGTCCAACCGAAAACTGGGCGACGGCGCCAGAGTCGTCTTGTTCAAGTGCGCCGAAATCACCGGAGGTCGCGGCATGGATTGGAACACGGACGATTTCGCCGACGCGTGCGAACACGATTTGGGATGCTCAAAATACGCCGACTTAGTTCGCGCGGCTAAGCCTTGAAAGAAAAGGAAGTGTGCACCCCGCGCGTGGTGTTAGTGGTGTTAGTATTACTGTATTTTCTTATTAGAATCTTTGTATTATTGTCGTATTGTATTATTGTATTTTAAAATTGCCAATCAGTACCTTAAAAACTTACGCTTTAACGCGACGATCACTTCCACCCGATCCTCTCTTATACCCTCCGCGCGTGAGAAGAGAACGTCGCCTCGTCGAGTTATTAGTTTAGACTTCTGTTATTTCATTTTTTTTCTTTTTTTCTTCTCTTTCATGGAGCAAAATCATCTCCATCGATCGTCGTGTCGCAAAGATCTTCGCGAGGCGACGAAAAAAAAAATTTTATCCACGCGCGAAATCGTCATCTTCTCCTCTCGGTCTCTCTCTCATTATTTCCACACGACGACATATATTAAACGCATATAATGTTTGCGCAAACGACGACGCATCAACAACTGCGATCATCTTTCGCCGCGGCTGGGACGACGAGTTCGACCAGATCATCGAGCGACGCGAGGAGGACGAACAAAAAAAGAACGACGATATTAATACGAGCTGGCGCGGCGGTGATGGACGACACCGGGGAAGTCACGATTCGCCGCCGACCACCGGCTGGACATAAAGAACATCTCGGTATGGGATCCGAACGGTTCGCGTTTAAGATGGAAGCGGTGACGCCAACCGGTGAGCGCGTCGATAACGAGGAGAACAAGCCGAGAAACATTCTGGAAGAAATCGTGTGGTATAAAGACTACGAGTTGAATTTGATGAAGGAAAAAATGCCTCTGAGTTTAGTCAAAGGGCAAGTGAAGTTAGCGCCGGAGGTGTTGGATTTTAAGCAAGCGATTGTAGACCAGATGGCGAGCACGGGACAGCCCGGCTTAATCGCGGAGGTGAAGAAAGCGTCGCCGTCGAAAGGGGTGATTCAGCCGAATTTTGATCCGGTAAAAATTGCCCAAGCGTACGAGGAAGGCGGCGCGGCGTGTTTGAGCGTTTTGACGGATGAGAAATTTTTCCAAGGCGGGTTTGAGAATTTAAAGTTGATTAAAGCGGCCGGGGTGAAGTGCCCGCTCTTGTGTAAAGAGTTCATCGTGGATGCGTATCAGATTTATTTGGCGCGAGCGAGAGGTGCTGATGCGATTTTGTTAATCGCCGCGGTTTTGGATAACCAAGATTTGAAGTATTTCACGAAAATCGCGCACTCGGTTGGCATGAAAGTCTTGTTGGAAGTGCACACTTACGGCGAGATGAAACGCGTCTTGTCCGGAGACTTTGACATCGACTTGTTAGGCATCAACAACCGCGATTTAGGAACGTTCAAAGTCGACTTAAACGTCACGGTAGAGTTAATGGCGACGGAGTTAGGGAAGGAAGTGAAGGAGAGAAACATCGTCATGGTTGGCGAATCCGGTATTTTCACGATCGACGACGTCAACGTGGTGCAAAACGCCGGATGCGGCGCGATTTTAGTCGGAGAGTCGTTGGTAAAGCAAGACACTCCGGATGTTGGCATTAAAAAGTTGTTCGGGAGACCGTTGTAAAATGTAATTGAGCGAGCGAGAGAGAGAAATTCAAGAGAGAGAAATTTGTTCGCACGTCATATAAACAATATTTAAAAAATACAAAGCTACTCGCCCAAAGACCTCCCGTACATAATTTGCTGGTTATCGCGGTTTACCGCGTTCCCAAACGTCACTCCCAAACGTCACTCACTGCGCTCAATAGAATCGAATCAGTACCAGCCTTCGTTCGGCCCGACCACCGCTTCGCTAATCTTATTCACTCTATACTGCGGTGTCTTCTCCTCCATCTCCACCAGCTTATCCATGCTCCCGCTAATCGTCATGTTACCATTCGAAGACGGGGCACTCTTTTTCACCGCTTCGTTCACTTTCTCCGCCACCATCTTCTCCATCTCCGCCTTCTCTTTCTTTTCGTCGCTCTCTTTCACGCGAAACTCACACCTGACTCGAATATCTCCAACTCTTTCCCGCGTCTTCGCGCTCAACACCGGCGCGTCGATTAAATCCTTGCCGTTTCGAAAGCAATCTCCCAACGACATCTCCGACACTCCGATTATTTCGTCCGCGAGCATTCTGTTTTCGTTTTTGATCATGATTTTAATCGTTTGATCAGCAATGTCGTCGGACGTTTTACATTTGTAACTCTCCTCCCAAACGGGATTGGAACCGGCGTTCTTCGCAGTTTTCGTCCTCGTTTTCTCGCCTAAAAAGAAAACGATGCAATACGGGTCCATTTTACCGATGATGGCGGTGTTTTTCAACTTGGACGCGGAGACGATGGTTAACTCGAGGATGCCTGTTCTCATGTTTGTCTTTTAGATTATTATTATTTTATGTATGACGCATTTTGGCGAAATACTTTGAAATATTTTGGGTGCCTTCTCTATTATATCGAATACTACAACTACTACCTGTACGATACTCAAGTACTACTACTAAAACTATTTAACGGTACGAATCAAAACGTTCTCCTCTCTTTGAAAGCCTTTGAACACGCACAACTCTTTAACGTACACGACGACGACGTATTTACACGTCGTTTGTTCGACGACTTTGACGTGCGTTTGTAAATCGTTGGAACAAGCGTAGAGCACGACGGATTCGCGATGGTCGTTTATGGCGTCGCAATGTGAACCTTTGACGTGCGCGACGACGAACGCAGGTATCGTTTTCGTCATTCCGGGAAGGAAGGCGTCGCGAGGGACGTATCCGTCCACGCGGAGTTCGTTGTCGCCTTCTGCTCTGTAGCGCGACGCGATGTGGTCTTGGCGAAGAGGGTGGTGGTCGCGACGCATGTCGTTTCTCGGCTCGTCGTTGCCGTCATAAAGCGCGTTTAATCGCGCTTCAGTTTCCATGGCGCTGAAGACACCTAAGGATGATTGAGTGCGCTCGTCGATGACGACTCGTTTTTTAGCGTAGTCAAACATCGCGTGGTATTGCGTGATATTCTTCTCGAAACAAATTTCGTAAGTCCACCATCCCTGAGTGGATCGATGGCATCGATCCAATTTACGTAACGCGCCACGTGCTAAAAAGCGAGCTTTGGAGTGTTGCGCTCGAGTGAATCGAGGCGCGCTGTGAGTGCTTTCGCTCGTGTCTTCGTCGTGATGTTCCCTTGAATTTATGTCCTCTTCGTAATCATCATCGTCGACGCCCTCGTCGTCGTCTGTGATTTCCGGATCTTCATTTTCGCGTTCAGAAGGAGGTACTTTTTCAGGAGCTGTGCACTTGGGAGGAGACGGTTGTCCATCCTCTCTTTCTCCTTCTTCTTCGCCGAACCCAGGCGAACACTGTTGCTCTGCTTCTTCTTTCTTTTTCATCTCTAAATCTTTTTCCTGCTGATCATTATCGATATTCTTTTGGTTCACCTCGCACATGAATGCGCATCCTAACTCTGCGGCATTGATCCCGATTACATCCTCCGCTAGTAAATCCTTCTTGGTCGTTTTCGAGGTAATCTCGCCTCGTCTCGCTCTTTCGCTACGAATCAACTCATCCCGGTCTCGTAGATCCTTCAATGCATTCGCGATTCTTGTTGCCACATCGTTCCGAGTTTGAAAATCAAACGCCTCTTCACACGCTGTTGTCAACGTGTACGAATCGAACTGCGTTATCGGCGATCGAATCGTTGATAACTCAATCGAAGCCAATGCAAATCTTTGCTCGTCTCGTGGATAATCTCCATCACTATTTCTACCGCCATCACCCGTCGGCGCCGGTTTTGGCACTGGAACTACTGCTCGGTTTTTCATCGCGTTCGTCGGATTTGCCGTCAAGCCTCCGCACTTGTGAACCAAACATGACATGACCGCCTTCTCCGCCGGCGCGTACTCATCATTCTTCCAAACGTTTCTCTCCATTAAATACTTCCACCGCAACTCTTTAAAACACTCGATCGCAATTGATTCGCATAACTCACACCCCATCTGTTCGCCACTCACAATCGCGTCTCTTTTAAACCTTTCCATGTTTTCGAATGAGTTCCGTGCACGTCTCTTCTCTCTTCGTTTCTGTTTCATGTGTTCGGCGTCGGATCTTCTTTTCGCCTCTCTCGCCGCTTTCTTTTCCTGCGTTTCGACGCTATTTATCCTCACCATTGACTCCTCTTTCGCTCCTCTTTGCTCATTTAATATTCTTAACGCCTCCTGTTTCGCGTTCAAGCTCTTCTCCGGTTCTCCCCGGTTCGCCTCCACGTTCCCGTCTGGATGTTCCACCACCGTCGCTCCGAACCGTAACTCTTGCGTGCTTCTAATCTTCGTCTTTATCACGTGATGTTTCGTGTCTGAGATCTTCCCGCTTCCGAACTCCTCTTTTCCAATCTGTTCTCGCGCGTACCATCGATCAGACTCCGCGAATCCGTAGAAAAAACTCGCCTTTTCGTCGTCTCGTAAAATGTTCATCGACGTTTGTTGAAATCCTTCGTTTTCTTCGTCTCTCGTGTTCTGAAGCAATTTGTCGACGATTTTCTGCGCGTTGCTTGTGCTACTGCTCGGGGAGCGACGACGACGATCGCGTCCCGACGACGACGACGACGACGAAGATGACGAACCAGGTTCGCTAAACGTCTCGTCCTCTTCCTCCTCTCTGGTGAAGAAAAAAGGAGAAGGCAACGGCATGAGAAAGTCTCGCATGGTGTCCGGAGTGTAGGTGATTTCTCCTCCTTTTTCTCCGGGCGAAGAGGATTGCGCAATCGTCGCGAGGAAAGTGAAGAGAAAAAGGACGAGTAACGCGACGAGCGCCGTCATCGCGTCGCGCTTCTGTGCCCCTTTTTTCTAATGCGTGTGCGTGTGCGTGCGTGTGTGCGTGTGCGTGTGTGTGTGTGTTTTAAATTTGAAGTACCGGTCGGTCAAGAACTGTGTTGGTAAATCTACTGCCGTGAGATATTGTACTATAAATTAAAAGATTGTTTACTTTGATCCTCCATTCGCGCTCGCATTGCTACCACCACCGCCAATTTCACCGAGTTCGATGACAAAATCGTCGCCACCGCACATGTCCGTCGCGCCGTAACAGACGCTCTTCGCCCTTCCATTCGTACGCTCTCTTTGCGCGAGTTCCCGTAAAGCTAAGACTTCGGCGTAGCAACCGCCGCCTAAGACGAATGCTACGGCAGAAGAGTATCCGCCGGTGCCTTCATCTTGCTGCGATCGAGTAGCTAGAACAGGAGCGCTCGCGCGTTGGGAGGCCGATGCTTTGGCATCAAAGTAGGCGAAAGTATCGACGACGGAATCGCCTCCGTTGTCCCCGGAAGACGAAGACGACGGTTGGTTTGCTAATAGGGCCTCGACCGCGGCGGCTATGGGGAGTTGTCGTTCGCCAGACATCAGATGTTTCGCCGTTTTCGTGATTAAATCAACCGATTGGCCGTATAATCTATCTGCCCAGTCTAAAATGTCCGCCTGAGATCTATTACTATTCGCGTTGCCGCCTTTGTTTTGTTGTAACTGTTGATTCAACGAGAGCATTTTCTTGACATAGTTATAAGCGCCGACTTCGCACCCACTCGCTCTTAATGCGCCCTCGATGGCCTCGTCGTCAATTTTACCGGTATTCCCAGAGCTGTTCAGTTGCGAGGTGAGCAACATGATCAACGCTAAACGGATTTTATCGCTCGCGGAACCTCTTCCCGTGGCGCTCAACAAACTCAACGCCGCCTTCCAATCTCCTTTGCCGTTGCAGAAATCTTCCTCGATGGAGAAGTACTCGTCCAAACCTCTTTGTTTGATTTCTTTCAGAAGAGCGGTGGCAATGTTTGTGTGTTTATCGATTAACTTTTTGTGTTCTTGTAATTTAGGCAACGATTCCACCGCTTTCGTCAACTTGGCCGTGCTCGCGCCAGTTTGATCGTCGGCATCGTCGCCTCCAGCAGAATTGGCCGCGGAAGCCGACGCCGCATTTACTTCTGCGATCGCTCTTTTATATTCCGCGAGCTCTACCTCTACACTCTCGGCTACTTTGGGAAACTGTGCGTCTTTATACTTCCTCCAGAAATCATCCGAATCGTCCAAAGCGTACGATTTCGTCTTGGCGTCCGCCCCGACGGCATTTTTATCCGGCTTTACGTCCACTCTGTTCAACTTCATGTGCAACACGTCGTGAACTAACGGTTCGTAATGCCACGCGTGTTGTAAACTCGCGGTAAAATCATAGTTTCTGTCAAAAATCGCTAAGATTGGCCTCGCCATTTGCTGCGCCGCGGCGCTGTTCGCGTTACCGAGGCCAATGAGCGGCATCTGCCCAAACCCACTCCCGTTTTTACTCCCCAAATAATCTCTCAGTTTGCTCTCTAACTCTCTTCCAACCATTTCCGCGGCGCCACCTTTTGGACAACGAATAATAGGCACTTGCCCCATAGTCATCACCGTCGCGAACAACCCGTTGGTCACATCCGCGATGCACTTCTCGATGTCCTCTCCTCTGCTCTTCGGATCGTTCAACTTCTTAAACGCGTCCGGTCGCATGATTGAAAACACGTCTCGCTCCAAGCTCACGAAATCCAAATTTTGATCGAACACTTTCTTCACTCGATTCGCGATTCCGGCTTTCACCGATGCCGTCGCGAGTTCTTCCAAGCCGCTTCGCGGTAGCTCTCGAGTGAAATGCAAGTGATAACTCTCGTACAGTTTCTTCCCTAAATCTTGCGATATCTTTTGCACGTTTCTCGCGGTTGGCTGCACAAAATACACCGCGGGGACGTCTGGAATTTGTTCCCGCTCGCTCTCCAACAACAACGTCAGAGTGATGCCGTGCTGTCGCAACTCGTTCACCCTCAGCAACGGCGCGATGACATCGAACGCGAATTTGTCGAGGATTAAAACTTTGTACTGAACGTCCCCGGCGAGAAGGTGGTCGTCTCCTCCTCCTCCTCGCGAGTGTTCTTCGACGAGCAAATCGAACATGCGCACGACGGCTCTTTTTTGGCGGTCGCGCAGGTCCAGTTGCGTCGCGTCCATTGTGTGCGTTGTGTGTGTGTGTGTGTGCGTGCGCGCTTTAATTTTTCTGAAGAGAGAGATCAGTTTTTTTTGAATCGAATCTGTTGCGTTAAACGAGGTCTCGACCTCTCAAAAAAGAGAAAAGAAAATATATAATAATTGGAACATTTTGCTCTTTAAATGCATTTATTATATGCATAACAATCGAACAACTCTGTGCTCATTCTTCAAATTCTTTTGGCAAGCTAGTATATTAGTATAGTGTATTGTGTTGTGACCTCTTCTTTTCTTTTTTTTTCATTGACGTGTATAATTTAAGTCGCGCGGCGATGGAAAGAACCCAAAGAACATCCTCCTTTTAGAAAATGTTCTCTCCTAAAAGAGCATCAAAGTCAAAATCGTCGGCATCGCCGAGCTCGTCGATGCCTCGGAGATTTTGCTCGAAGTCATCGTCGAGTTGCGGGTGTGGAATGGCGTGGAAGCTCGTTCCTACCGGCACCGGAGCCGCCCCTGGCGTCGGGTCATTGTTCGCCGGCGTGTTGCGACCGCTGGCCGGTTTCTTCTTTTTCTTCTTGTTTCCTCCAGCAGGCACTCCTGGTTCAAATCCGTCCATGATGTCAAACGCGCTGTGAGCAGCTTTCTTTTGTTGCGCGAGCATGCGTTGTTGAAGCATCTGCTCTCGTTGTTGGAGCATCTGCTCTCGTTTCTGGAGCGCCTTTTCTCGTTCGAGCTGTTGTTGAATCTCAATTTGGCGTTGACGTTCTTGCTCTTGCTGCTGTTGTAGCAGCTCTTGTTGCTCTCGCAATCGCTCTTTTTCTTCTTCCATTCGTCGTTTGTGCTCTTCTCTTCGTTGTCTGGCTTCTTTGACCGCTAAGCTGTCCGCACCAAGCGTCAACGCGAACGCATGGAGTGGATCTTGAACTATTGTCGTCGCAACGTCGCTGCCCGCTTTCTCTTGCTTAATTTGAGCAACCGTTGTAGGAGCAACTACTGGTTCTTTCTTGTCCTCCATTGCGACATCCTTACCATTAGCGTCAACAGTCGTCGTCTCCGCACCATCGTCTGACTCTGACGTCTTTTTCTCTTCTCCTTCGCCGCCAGCAGTTTCTTCTTTCTTGCTTTCTTCTTCTTTTTTGACTTCTATTTTTTGCTCTTCTTCTTCGTTTTCTTTTTTGACCACAGTCACGGACGGAGACGAGACCACCAACAAGTCGCTCGCATTCTTTTCGCCGCCGAAAGCATCGATCACGCGTTCTTTCTTCGTCTCCGGGAGAGGATTTCCGCACCAACCTTCCTTCTGAGCGACTTTATTTCGGGCAACCATCCTCGTGAATCTTTGCAACCTTCGACTGGTGATATCTGTCGCCGTTGTCGGCACGTGCATCTGCCGTTCGTCCGGGTGATTATCCCATCCGGACGTAGCACCAACATCCGTGTTCAATCTTTGCCTGTGTTGCGTCTCGGCTGCGAGAATTTGGTGATCGTACTCTTTCGTCGGCGCGTCGGATAAAATCTGTCTCGCTTTCTCAGCATCTTCTTCCGTTAGGCTCTTCAAAATGTCGCCCAAAGCGCTCTTCTCGTCCGCCGTCATCGGTTTGAACAAAACGATTGATTTCGCTTCGAGATCAGATAACTGATTCTGCGCTAACCCCAAGGCTTGCATGATCGTTTGACACTCGCCTTGAATCGTTTGATACTCTACTTTTGATGCCGCCGCGGCGACTTTGGCGATGCACGCGTCTCGGTCCAGCAATAAACCTTCCTCGACTTCCTTTTCTCGAGCGACAATACCCTCGTATTTCGTGTGCCAAAGCGCCAACAAGGTTTTTGCCATCACGTGCACATCCGTTCCTTCCGCGTTAAACTTCATGGCGTTGTTAAACGTCAACTCGACATCCTCGTGAACCTCTTTCGCGAGTTCATATTTACCGCCATCTTCGATGAACTTTTTAATCGTGCCCAGGTCCATCGGGTTGGTAATTATCGTGTGATAGTTTGGCAAATTTAAAGCAACAGCATCGACGGGCATGCGGAACGGTCCACCCCAGTCGTGCGAAATGAGTTGTCTCACCGCGGCTAAACATTGACGGTGGACAACGTCGAGCAATGCGCGATAACGCAACACTTCGAAGCCTTCTTTGTACTCAGATTTTGCGCCAGATTTCGTCCTCTGCGTAGTGATGACTCTAAACGCAGGGTGCTTCTTTCTGGTTTCGTCTTTTTGTTGATAGTCTTGTTGATCTTTATGCATTTTCTCAAACTTTTTATCGCGCTCGTTCGCCACCGCAACGGCTCTCGTTTCTAAGCTTTCTACCAAAGCTTGTACCTCGCCGAGCTTCTTCTTCAACGCAATCTTCTGCTCTTTCTCTTCTTGAATCTGCGCGGGTGTTCGAAGTTTTTGTTGCGTGATTAAATATTCCTGTTGCCGTTCGATCTCGGTTAAGCTGAGCACGTCGTGAGGGAGTTCGTGCATTCCGCCGTTCATGGAGTGGTATCGGGCGATATCGGATCCCACATCTGGAACATCAAACATGCCACCATGAACCGGTAACGATTTATGCGACGCTAACTTTTGCTTCTTACTTCTCGGTGTGTCCGCTTTGGCACCACCTCTGCTCGGTGGTCGCTTCGGCCCCGCGTTTATCATCTTGGCTGCTTTCGTCGCTTTCGTCGCGCTAGCCTTCTTCGATCCTATGCTATCTTTGCTATCTAATTTGCGCTTGTTACTACCTCCTCCTCCACCCCACAACGAAGCCGCGCTCACATCGGCACCAATCGGAGCGGGAATACCTTTAAAGACGTGTAATTCATTCTGAAATCCAGGTAATCCGACTAAAGCAAATCCGGGTGGTAACTTTTCTGCTCTCTTCTCCGCGTCTCGTCGCGTCGTAAGTATCTGATGTTTATTATCGTTCCGCAAATGAGAAATTGATGGAGAATGACGATGCGATGATGTAAAAAGAGTGGTTTTATCCAGGTTAGTGAAAAAATGAGTGTCGAACGTCTCATCATCGGACGAACACGATGAATAATGACCGTGAAAAATACGCGTAAGCTCGTCCACGCTGAACGACGGCGAAAAGAACGCGTTGTCTTTCTCGATGTTTTCTAAACAAAGCAAAACGTCGTTGTCGATCGCGTCATTCGGCGCCAAGTCGCAGCCCAACGATAACGGCGACGACGGCGACGGCGGCGGCGATGAGAACAACGGTTGTTGTTTCTCGTTTTGCCGTTTTCCGCGTCTTTGTTGCTTTCGCGCTAACGAAGAAACTGGCGTGGGTGACGACGTTGCTTTCGACCCAAGATTAGTATTATCTAAGCGCGTAAAAACGCGCCCAGAACGAGTTTTCGAAGAGCCCAAAAAACGCACAGACGAGCGAACAGCGACGCTCTTGTTGTGCTTCAATCTGTTAATACGAGTGTTGTTGTTTACCTCTCCTTTCTCTGGCGGGCGAAGCCACTCGTCCTTATTATCGCCGCCCATAATTCAGAGCCGCCGAAATTCAATTCTTTCGATATTTCCCGCGCTCTTTGAAACTTTTTGCTCTCTTTCCTCGGCTGTAAACGATGAATGAAAAGAGGTGCGTTCAACGGTCGCTTGCTTCGCGAGATTCGCGCGCAAACGACGATTTGTTTATCTTCCGAGATTGAAATTCGATTCCCTTCGAACACGTGTTCGAAAAGTCGAAAAACGTTTCGAATTCTCTCTCTCTCTCTCGGAGAAGTTTTTTTTATATATTCTCGTTCTCTCTCTCTCTCTTTTAACGACGATGCCAAAAAACAAATCCCACGGGAGAAAGGAAAGATCGAGCGACGTCGCTCGCGGTCTCTAATTAAATTCCCGCGCAACTGCCGAGAGATTCCTTTCTCTCTCTCTCTCTCTTTCTGCGGCACAATTTTTTTCTGAATTGGAGAGAGAATTGAGAAAAAAGAGTAATTTAGGGTTTCTAAGTATTAAACCCTAATTCAAGAGAAAGTCCCACAAGAGGACTCTAAACTCTCTTTTTTTTTGTGCGTGAAGTGTGTGAACTTCTTCCTCACACTTTTCTTCTGCGTAAAAAGTAGCAGTTTTAACACCACATCACACCTAATAGTTAAAAGAAATGGTACGTTCTTCGTCGAATTCTCGCGCGATAGATTGTTTCGAATGCAAACCGCGCGCTCGCGTCGGTTTCCCGCGTTCGCGTTCAAGCGCTTTTGCTGCTCGCGCGCGGATGGAGAGAGAGAAAAAAATTCGGGTTTTGGGCACTGTTTTTCGCCTCGCGAAAAGCGCGCGTAAAATTTTTTCTCTTCCGGGGTCTTTGCGAGATGTGCTCGAACGCGAGCGCGTCGTTTGGACCGCGCGCGGTTGGGAAATATGCGAACGTTGTTTTACCATCCAACGCGCGATCGGTTTGGGCGTTTGGTATTTCGCGAGCGGTCGTTTCGGGCGCCGAGACGTGCGCGCATTTCTCCCTCGTTTTCTCGAGAAGTCCTAATCTCTGCCTCTCGTCGTCTTTCTCCCTCGTCGCGTTCCAAAACACTCGCGCTGACCTATGCACGCACAACCTCTCTTCTCGTTCATCAACAGCCGCCTAAAAAGAAAGTCGCTGCCGTCCCGGCCGCCATCAAGGCTAAAATTGCCGCGAACACGGTGAAAGAGCCGACGGACCCGCGATTTGTTCGCGAACCGAAAAACTTTGGCATTGGCAACGACATGATGCCGAAAACGCCGTTGAACAGATACGTGAAATGGCCGAAATACGTTCGCATTCAAAGACAACGACAAGTGTTGAAGAAAAGATTGCGAGTGCCGCCGGCTATTAACCAATTCACGAAGACTTTGGACAAGAACATGGCGACGAACTTGTTCAAGATGCTCATGAAGTATCGCCCGGAGGACAACGCGCAAAAGAAGGAACGCTTGACGGACATGGCCAAGGACGCCGCGGAAGGCAAGGAGTCCGACGTCAAGAAGCCGGTTGTTGTCAAGTACGGTATTAACCACATCACGTACTTGGTCGAACAAGGCAAGGCGGAATTAGTCGTCATCGCGCATGACG
>Ga0181598_1002760_pt1 | contig 15716 bp, 7 predicted proteins | sample 041ome_4_FD_153295 | JGI IMG/M metagenome (GOLD analysis project Ga0181598, IMG submission 153295) | Coastal salt marsh microbial communities from the Groves Creek Marsh, Skidaway Island, Georgia - 041404US metaG (spades assembly) | ecosystem: Environmental > Aquatic > Marine > Intertidal zone >... | reverse complement strand
ACAAACTTTTTTTTTCTTTTTTTTTCGGGGGCTCGCCTTTCCCTCACTTTTCTGAATTGCGCAGACATTTCACACGCGAGAGTTAATTAAATTGCATTCTTTGCGCGATTTTAGTAGTACAAACTCTTTCTCTCTCTCTCTCTCTCTCTCTTTCTTTCTTTCCTCAGCGATTGCACCGCCTTCTTAAACGCGCGCGGTTAAGGAGAAGAAGAGCGACGAGAGTACTAAAGCAGTAAAAAGAGAGCACGCACTTCTTTTAAGTTGTTCTCTCTGTTGGGAAAAACGGGCCTCGAAGTCGTACAAAAATCCGATCGAACATCGAATTCATCTCCGTCGATCGAGAGAGTTTAGACGGCTACAAAGAAGAAGAGTTCTCCTCTAAAACCTGCGACGAGTGAAATGGAAGAAGAAGGAGGAGGAGGAGCAGGAGGAGAAGAACAAGATCCGTTTAATCCGAACAACGAGCAGTACAACGCCGCCACGATTCAGACGACGATTCAGACGGGAGGAGGGCAACGCGAGAATTATTCGGACGAGGACGATCGCGCGCCAAGACGTGGTGGAGGAGGATCAGGAGGTGGGAATAATCAGCCTCGGGAACAACAACAACAACAACAACAACAACGCTCGATGATGGACCAACAAGTACCGCAACCGGATCAGCAACATCCACCGAGATCAAATAATAATAATAATAATAACAATAACAACAACAGGTATAATCAGCCGCCCAACAGAGGAGGAGGAGATTATCAAAGACCGCAGCACGTGGCGCAGCAGTTCGCGAATAATACCGGCTACGGCGGCCGAGGCGGCGGACGGGGCGGCGGATACCAAGACAGAGGGAGAGGAGGAAGAGGTGATACGAGATACGACTCGAGGTACGACGATAGATATCCGCCCGCGCAACAACACGGGCGAGGAGGGTACGGCGGCGGAGAGAGATACGATCAAAATTCGGCGCCGTATAGAGGAGGATACGACAGAGGAGGAGGAGGAGGAAGAGGGTACGACCGACAGCAACAACAGACCCCGTACGACGCGAGGTACGATGAAAGGTACGATTCCAGGTACCCGCCGTTAGATGCAGGCAGAGGAGGAGGAAGAGGTGCTGGATATGATCGAGGAAGAGGCGGAGGCGGGTACCGCGACCGAGAACCAGCTCCATTGAACGCCGCCGCGGCGCCGTATCGCTACGACGAGCGCTACGCGGACCCTGCTTTAGAGCCCGTGCAACCGCCGTTACCAGCCGGCGGTAATCCACCGGCTCAAAGAGGGTACGAAGATAGACGGGCGCCACCGCCAGTGAAACCGCGAGACGATGATTACGACGTCTACGTTATGAACACCGAAGGCAACAACGGTTTAGTCGTCGGCCCAAGAGGCGCCAACGTGAAGAAGTTGGAGCAAATGTCCGGTTGTAAAATTAACTGCAATCAAGATAAGACGACGGTGGAAATTTCTGGCCCGCCCCGTGGAATTCAAATGGCCATCGAAGCTATTAATGATTTAATCGATTCAAGGCTTATGGACGCCACCGCGCAAGTTGGAGGAGGAGGAGGAAGAGGACCGCCGCCACACCAACGCGATAGCAGAGATTTGAGACACACGATTGGCGGCGGCGGCGGCGGCGGAAGCGGTATGAAACGAGGTCGATACGAGGACGATTATCCACCATTGGACGATCATGGAGTTGGTGGACCAAACTCCGCCGGAAAACGTCAACGAGGGAACGACGGCGGTATCGTACATCTCACTTTAATAGACAAACTCAGAGAGGAGGCGGCGAGAAGAAACATTCAACCGTACGAGCCAATCCAAACTGATTTCATCTTGCAACTTCCTCAAGATGAGCGAGGCAAAGTCAGTTACGAGGAAGTCGTCGGCGAGAACTTGGGATTGATCATCGGCAAAAAATTCAACACGCACAAAGAGTTGCAACGAATCATGGACTGTTCGTTCAAGGTTTGGGACGAGAAGAAAGCGGTGTCTTACCACGGGTTCCCGGAGAAGGTTATCGAGGCTGTTTTGTTGGTGCAGGAGTTGTGTTATTTAGGCCAAGCGACAAAAAGAGCGCGAGAAGAGGAAGGCGATCCGCTACCGGTAAAACAACACAATCAACATCAACATCATCAGCAGCAACAGCAGCAACAACAACCACAACAACAATCGCGACAACAGAACAATAAAGAGGAAACCTACGAACCGAAGGAGGGCGAAATCATCGAAACGATAGAAGCGCCGGGGAAAATCGGTTTAGTCTTGGGCCGTAAAGGTGTCAACATCACGCGCATTCGAAGAGTGTCCAATTGCAACGTCCATGCGGACAACGAGACGCAATCCATTCCCATTCGTATCGTTGGCATCCCAGAAAACGTACAAAAATGCGTGGCGTTGATCAACGAAACCATCGAGAGAGGCAATAAGAACAGAGCGGAGAAACAACAACAACAACAACAACAACAGCAACAAGGAGAAGCGCCAGCCGCCGCCGCGACTGAAGACGAGCCCATAGCCGACGCGGATGCCGACGCCCAGCAACAAGAGGAAGGCGGAGCGATGGTCCCAGCAGCCGAAGAGCAACACCAACCGGCTGAATTAGCCGACGCGGATGCTGAAAACGCCGCCCCAGCTCCGGCGCCGACGACGACGGAGACCGAACAACAACAACAACAAGAAACTGACGCCGACTTCTCCAAAATGACCGTCGCGCAACTCAAAGTTGAACTCGAGAAGAGGAACCTCCCGCAAGATGGTCTCAAAGCGGCGCTCATTCAGAGGCTCGAAGAAGCTGCTTGATTTATTATACCATCATCGTCATAAACACATCATTTTTAATTGAAAACAAACTCTCGTTTATATTATGAATAAAGAACATCTCGCACACCTTCCAAAAGCAGCGCACGCTTCAGAAAAAAAAGCGCGCAGTACGCTCTCACGCTTCTCACTCCTTCTTCACCACGATGCGCGCTCCTGTGCCTGTTTTAGCCGCGCTCTCGTCGTAAACACGAAGAGAGGTACTGCGAGGAATACCATGCCTCCCATTTATTACTGTTGCGTGTGGTACTTCATCTTCTGCGGCGGACTCGCGGTCCTTATTCCGTACCTCCCGGTGATATTCCGTCACTGGAACTTATCGCCGTCGCAAATCGGCATCATCGCGGCGTGTAAACCTTTAATAGGATTCGGCATTCAACCAATGTGGGGGCAGATTGCGGATTACACGAAACTGCACAGCAAAATACACGCGTTTTGCTTATTCGCGTCCGCGTGTGGGTACGGAAGTCTTTATTTTCAAAAGAGAGAGTTTGGGAGAATATTAGCGCACGTTTTGGTGACGGAAACGTTCGGCTCGGGTGGCTTTTTCTTGGCGGATAACGCGACGAATTTTATGGTATCGAAACATCTCGAGCGGAATCCGAGAAGTTCGATATCGTACGGGAAGGTGAGGTTGTGGGGTGCCGTAGGATGGGGGTACGTTTTCGCGCCGCTGATGGGATTGGTGTTGACGGAGGAGAAGAACGCGCAGTTCGCGCCATTTTTGGCGTACGTTATTCTGTTTTCGATGGCGAGCGCGATTGCGTTGAGGATGGAGCATCACGAGAAGGAAGTAGCGGACGAAGGAGACGATGCAGAAATTGTGGTGATGAATGACGACGAAGGCGAAAACGAAAGGATGGTGGGTGTCGCGAGTAGCAGTAGTCGTAATCGCGGCGGTGGTGGCCGCGGCGGTAGGGTTGGTGCGGACGGCACTCCTTCGAAAATGAAACGAACTGCCTCGTTCGCCGATTTCAACGACGTCTCCAAGCGCACGTTTCGAATCGTCACCGAACCGAGCGCGTTTTTAGTTTTCCTTTTGTTTTTACTCATGGCGTTGAGTATGGCATTAACGGACACGTATTTATTCTTGCACTTGGAGACGTTAGGAGCGCCTCCAATATTGATGGGTCTCGCGCTTTTCTTCACGTGCGTCGCGGAAGTGCCGGTGTTCTTTCACGAGAAGAAAATTAAAGAGTTTTTAGGTTTAGACCGTTCGATGTTACTTATTCTCGTCGCGTACATCTTTCGACAGTTGGGATACGCGTCTTTGAAATCGTTTGGGAGTCCGTGGTTCGTGTTGCCGTTACAATTACTTCACGGCATCACCTTTGGATTGTATTGGTCCGTAGGCGTTGAATTCTCGCGGTTACTCGCGCCGGAAGATTTACGCGCTGCGGTGATGGGGTTCTTCTCCGGGATGAACTCGCTGGGAGCTTTTTTAGGCGCTATTTGTGGTGGACGCGTGTACGATAGAGTTGGTGGGGGAGGCTTGTTCTTCATCGCGGCTGCCGGGAATACGATTTTATCACTCGTCTTTGCGTTGAAGATGGCGTTTGGAAAACGAGTCGTGCCGACAACAAACACGGTCGTCGATAACATCATAGAAATAGATATGAGCGGCTTTGTGAGATTAGAAAGTAGCATGCCGCCCTCGTCTTCTTTGAGCGATGCAGGTGAAAGAGATGACCTTGACATTGATAGGAGTATTGATAGTAGAATCTAGATGTTTAGGTATGTGTAGTACTAGTAGTAGGTTAGGTGAAATTAATTGTTGTTTTGTATATTCTTTTGCTTGCGCTACCATTATGTGTTTTAAAGTACATTTAAGAAAAGGGTCTCCCCGCGCCTGTGTAACCACACGTCGTATCACCCGTTCGTGGTGAAATCGTATTCAATCGTCGGCATCGCGGATTGCATAAACTTCAAAAACACGATTAAATATCTCTCCACGCTCGGTTTTTCTTCCTCCTCCTCCTCCTCCTCTTCTTCTTCTCCATCTCCCCCTCCTCCTCCAGTGGACGTTGTCATCATTTTCACCAACTTTTTCATCACGCTCGCGTGTTTGCACGGATGCACCGAAGCCGAGGAGACGTTCGTGTGCGGATGCGGGTCTATCGTGACTGTCTTTTTCGCGTGATCCGCGCTTATGTCTTCGTATACCAATTTCGGTGGGAGACTGTTTCTTTGCTCGTCGTATCCATTCAACCAAACTCGCGGCGTTTGGTAGTACTTATCCCAGGTGATGGAAACGTCGTATGTTCGCGTGCGCAATAAATCTTCGTTGTTTTTTTCCTTCTTCGGCGCGGCGATGAGAATAGCGTCGTCTTCGTCCACGTCTTCCATGTCTGGAATAGACTCGTCGTCGTCGTCGTCGCCGTCGTTATCATCATCTCTATCATTATCTTCTACGTTCACTCGGCTAATATCCGGAATCTCGTCGACGACGCCGTCCTCCCCCTCCCCGTTCCCGCCTTCTCCGTCGTCGTCGTCGTCGTCTAAATCGTCGTCGTCGCCATCCGCGCGTCGCGACGACGGGGCCTCCTTGTTCCCGGCTTCCACCCACCCCTCGTCTTCTCCGCTCAGTGCGACTTCTTTCCCGCAATACTCCTCCATCGCTTTCGCGCGTTTTCTGCACGGCACGTTCCTCGTCGCTAAGTATTGTTTCTCTTCCGGTAAATATTTCTTCCTCGTTTCTCGAGCGCTGCTTTTTTTCCACTGCCACGTCGGGCACGTTTCGACGAGATAGTCCCCCGCTTTGACGAAATCCTCCGGGGTGAGCGTTCCGTTTTCTAAAAATTGCGACGATCCCGTCGGAACAGACGTGATGGATTCCACCGCGGATTTCACCACGGTGTGCACGGAGTGTCGGATCGAAGGTGGGATGAAGTTTGCCATTTCTACGTTTCGTGCAAAACAAACACCTCGTGTGCGTTTTTTACTCTTCTTTTGTGTAACTGTATGCGGGAAGAAAAAACTTTGGATGATGATTTTGAACTCTCTCTCTCTTTCTCTCTCTCTCTCGCCTTTGAAGCGCGCACGTTCAACCACGCGACACTTTTGGTCGAACGAATACTGCGCTCGTTTTTTCTCGTCTCTCAGAGTACACAACAAAAAGGTCGACTGATGACTTTCGCGTGCGTTCGTGTGTTCTGCTCGTTTTTTTGAAAAGACTATTGTTTAGGGTTTTTGATGGAAAAAAATTCAAAAATTTTCAAAAACCGTCTCGTCGTTTGACATCATCCTCAGAAGAGGTGTTTGGTCGCGCGCGCATACATCATCCTCATTCGAGAAGGAGATGACTTCGACCAAAACGACGACGACGAGTTCGCCTCTTTTTGGAAAGAGCGGTGTTTCTTTTGTTGTTGGAGCGACGAGAGTGAAGAATTATACTAAGAATATCAACAGAAGAGGAAGAAGACAGACTTTGACGAGATGTGCATCCGCCTCCCCCGAAAAGGAAGCATCATCATCTTTAGAGACGAGGAGAAGTACTCGCGTGCTTCGACTCTTCCGAACGCCGTTTCTCTCCGAAGAGGCGTGCGAGACGCTCGTCGCGAAAGTCAATCGTAAACTACTTTCCGAATCATCCTCAGGAAATGAAAGTCTGATCATCGGGTCGATCAAAACCGAGCAGTGTTTCAACGTCGAGTTGACGACTTCGTTGTCGGCGGAGAAGATGGCGACGTTGGAGTGGCTCTTACGGGAGACGTACGAACCGGAATTGTTCGGCGAAAAAACGAGTTTATCCGGCGATATCGCACCATCCGTGGTTGAAGTCGGCCCAAGACTGGCGTTTCAATCCGCGTGGAGCACGAACGCGGTGTCGATATGTAATTCCTGCGGCGTTCCCGAGGTGAAACGTTTGGAGAGGAGCCGAAGGTTCGAGTTGTTTCGCGCGGACGGGACGAAGATGGAAAATCAGGAGGTAAAGGTACTGTTCGCGAAAGAAGTGCACGATCGGATGACGGAGTGCGTGTTCGACGAACCGTTGATGAGTTTTTCGTTGGACGCGACGATTCCGGAGGTGTACGAGGTGCCGATTTTAACCGAAGGGAGGAAAGCGTTGGAGAAGGTGGATAAAGAACTCGGCTTGGCGTTTGACGATCAAGATTTTGATTTTTACATGCAACTGTTCGGGGAGGACATCAAGAGGAATCCAACGAACGTGGAATTGTTCGATATGGCGCAATCAAACTCGGAACACTCGAGGCATTGGTTTTTCAGCGGGAAGTTAACCGTGGACGGGGTGCCGATTGAGAAGTCGTTGTTTAAGATGGTGAAAGAGACGATTGAAGGCGCGCCGATGCATAACTCGTCGATTTCGTTTAAAGATAATTCGAGTGCGATTCGAGGGTACGAGTGCACGCCGTTGAGACCAGTGAACGCCGGAGAGAGCACGAGCATGCAACCGAGGAAAGTGGATTACGATTTGTTGTTAACCGCGGAGACGCACAACTTTCCCAGCGGGGTCGCGCCGTATCCAGGCGCGGAAACTGGCACTGGCGGAAGAATTCGCGACACGCACGCGACTGGCGTTGGGTCGACTTTAGTCGCCGGAACCGCCGGGTATGTCGTCGGTAACTTACAAATGCCCGGGAATGAGTTGCCGCACGAAGACAAATCGTTCCAGTACCCGAGCAACTTGGCGTCGCCGTTGCAAATTTTAATCGACGCCTCGAACGGCGCGAGCGATTACGGGAACAAGTTTGGCGAACCGGTTATTGCTGGTTATTGTCGAACGTTCGGAAGCCGTTTACCGAACGGCGAACGACGCGAATATATTAAGCCAATCATGTTTTCCGCCGGTTTCGGTCAAATCGATCACACCAACTTGGAAAAACAAGAAGGCGATTTGGGCATGTTGGTCGTTAAAATCGGTGGTCCGGCGTATAGAATCGGCATGGGCGGCGGTGCTGCGTCCTCTAAAGCCGGCGGCGAAGACGAAGCGAACGCGAGCTTGGATTTCAACGCCGTCCAAAGAGGCGACGCGGAAATGAGTAACAAGTTGAACCGCGTGGTGAAAGCGTGCGTGGAGTTGATGGACAAGAACCCAATTTTGAGCATTCACGATCAAGGTGCCGGCGGGAACTGTAACGTCGTCAAGGAGTTGATCTACCCGAAAGGTGGAGAGATTAACATTCGCGCGGTGAAACTTGGCGACGAGACCATGTCCGTCCTCGAAATTTGGGGCGCCGAGTACCAAGAAAACTCCGCCATGCTCATCAAACCAGAATCGTTACCGATCATCGAAAAGGTTTGCGCGAGAGAGCGATGCCCATTTAGCGTGCTCGGATCTATAAACGGCAGTGGTCGCGTGACGTTGAAAGATCCGTTGGCTAAGCCTGGTACGGTTGGCGAGTTCCCGGAAGATTTGGATTTAGAAAAGGTCTTGGGCGACGTGCCGAAGAAAAAGTACGATTTGAAGAGAGCGCCGCCGTCGGTGAAACCGTTGACGATCACGGATTCGCCAAAAGACGTTCTCGGTCGCGTGTTGAAGTTACCGTCCGTGTGCTCGAAACGCTTTTTAACCACAAAAGTCGATCGTTCAGTTACTGGCTTAATCGTCCAACAACAGTGCGCCGGAGAATTGCAAATCCCGGTGAACGACTGCGCGGTGATTTCGCAAACGCACTTTGGCAAGACTGGTGGTGCGACGAGTATTGGCGAAGCGCCGATCAAGGGTTTAATCGATCCGAGAGCGATGGCGAGAGTCACGTTAGGGGAATCCTTGACTAACTTGGCGTTCGCCAACACCACCGGTTTGAAAGATATCAAGTATTCCGGAAACTGGATGTACGCTGCGAAATTGGACGGGGAAGGCGCGCACATGTACGACGCGTGCGATGCGTTGAAAGATACGATGATTCAACTCGGCGTTGCCATTGATGGTGGCAAGGATTCCTTATCCATGGCGGCTAGAGCGGGTGGTGAAGTTGTCAAAACGCCCGGAACTTTGGTCATGTCTTCGTACGTCACCGTCCCAGACGTGACCAAATGCGTCACCGCCGACGCTAAGTTGCCAGGTTCCGGTAAATTGGTTTTAGTCGAATACGGGTCTAAAGATGGCTCGAAGAGACGATTGGGTGCTTCAGCCATGGCGCAAGCGTACGACCAAGTCGGCGACGACGTTCCGGACATGGACGATATCGAGACGTTTAGAAACGCGTGGGAGACGACGCAACAGCTCGTCGAGGACGGTAAAATTTCCGCCGGTCACGACGTTTCTGATGGTGGACCAGTTGTTTCCGTGTTGGAAATGGCCTTTCCATCCACCACGGCTGGCGTGGACGTCGAGCTCCCCGGCCCAGACGCCAACGCGGCGTTGTTCGCGGAAGAGTTGTCCGTCGTCTTGGAAGTCTCCCCGGAGAACGAACAACACGTCTTGCAAGCGTACGCCGGGAAAAACGTCACGGCGAGAACTATCGGCTCGGTCACCAACGATGGGAAAGTTTCCATCAAGCACAACGGCGCGATTGTCATCGACGACACCACGGCCAACTTACGAGACGCGTGGGAACACACCTCGTTTGAACTCGAAAAATTACAATCCTCGAACAAAACAGTCGCGATGGAGAAAGCCGGCTTGCGCAACCGCAAAGCGCCGACGTGGAAGCTCACGTACGATTTAAAACCAACCGATCCGGCGAAACTTTCGCGAACGAATAAAGCGAAAGTTGCGATCGTCCGTGAAGAGGGTTCCAACGGCGACCGCGAAATGGCTGCCGCGGTTTACTCCGCCGGCATGGACCCGTGGGACGTGACCATGTCCGATTTGCTCACCGGTAAAACCAACTTGAGCGATTTCCGAGGTCTCGTTTTCGTCGGTGGCTTCTCCTACGCGGACGTGTTAGATTCCGCCAAGGGTTGGGCCGGTGGTATTCGATTTAACGAAAACTTAAAGAATCAGTTCAAAGAATTTTACGAACGAAAAGACACGTTTTCCTTGGGCGTATGCAACGGATGCCAGTTGATGGCTTTGTTAGGATTCATCCCGTCTCAAACCGGCAAGGTTGCGGAAACTCCTGACGCAAAACAACCGAGATTTATTCACAACGACTCGGGTAGATTTGAAAGCCGATTTGTGACGGTTGGTATCGATTCAAACACCCCGTCCATTATGCTTAAAGATATGGGTGGGTCGCGAATGGGAGTCTGGTGCGCGCACGGCGAAGGTAAAGCGCACTTCCCAGACTCGAGCGTCATTTCCGAACTCTCCAAATCCGGTCAGTGCGCGGTGCGATACGTCGATAGCGCCGGAAAACCAACCACGGAATATCCGTTGAATCCGAACGGGTCTCCAGAAGGTATCGCAGGTTTGTGCTCAAAAGATGGCCGACACTTGGCGATGATGCCGCACCCGGAGCGCGCGTTTTTGGGATGGCAGTTGCCCTGGTCGCCGAAAGACGCAAACGTTCAAGACGTCGGGCCGTGGTTGAAGATGTTCCAGAACGCTGCCGATTGGTGCGATGCGAACTAATAATAATAAAGAAGAACAACAAAACGGTTTAAAATAAGTGAGAGTAATAATTGAGAAGAAAAAGAGAAAGAGAGAGAGAGAAAGAGGGAGAAAGAAAAGTGTGAACACGCGTAGCCAAAGCGTACGTATAGAGTAATTTATTTCATACGAATATATAAATAATGTGTGACTATCATCATGATCGTCTCTTCTATCGTTTCCCCACTTTGCTGCATTACGGAGGTAACGCGTTCAAGAACGACATCTTATTCTCTCCCCTCTTCTTCGTCGTCGTAGTTCCGAAACCTGACGGCGAATCGACTTCGTCCTCGTCGTCATCTCCGAAAAATACTCGATCGAGTGCGTTTTGCATGGACCCTTCCCCGTCCAACTCCTTGTCTTCGTCCGAAGAAGACAAGGCGTCTGGATGATCGGAGACGACCAAAACGGGCGTTCGAAAAACTTGACCTTGATCGCTTTCGTCGTCCACGCACAGAGCTGCCGCTGGCGTTTGACCGCCGCTCTTGGAAGTCGTCCCAGATGAGACTTCCGAAGTGCTGCTTTTATTCGTATTCTTACCTCCTGAATTCGGGACTGCGTTTAAACCGGAGTGCGAATATAAAGCCGCGGTGGCCGCAAACATCGCAGCCGCTTTGGCCGTCTCCGTGACTTCATCCTTGTTTTGAGCTGCATTTTTTCTCGCGATCGACGCCGCGAGACTATTGTTGTGAGTGCTATCATCGTTATCATTAGCTACCGCTGTTGCTGCTGAGGAAGAAATATTCGCCGTCCGCAACTTTTCCAAAGCCGCGTTGTACTGATCGTCCAAATCTAATATGTCGTGTAAGGACTGCGTTTCGTTACGACCCCGACCTCGACCGTCGTCGTCATCGTCTTCTTCGTCTTCTTCGTCTTCGTCCTGCGCGTTGAATAAAGTTTGCACGCCGGACCCGTACGTCGCGCCGCCACTACTCGCTAACGACTTCACCGTGACCGCGTCGTCGTCTTCATCCCCTTCCTCGTCTTCCTCCTCTTCCAGCTTATCTAACCTCGTAAACTCCTCCCTGGCCATCCGCGCCGCTCGCACCAATAACGCGCAATCTTCTTTCGCTTCTTTCAGTGCCATCTTTAACTTTGCGTTCTCTCGTTCCGCCGCGTCTGCGCGCGCTTGAAGTAACGCGTCTCTCAGTTGTTCTCCTCCTCCGGAACTTTCTTCCTCCCGTTTCGCTTTCGACGCCGCCGCCCTGAGCGTCAAATACTCCTTCGCGAGTGCTTTCACTCGAGCTTTCATACTTCTCGCCCGTTCGGCGACACCACGCATCGTCTCCCTTCCGTTCTCGTCCTCGGAATCGTACTCAAAGTTCTTTTTTATCGTCGAAATCGAAATTTGCGTGGAAATCATCGCGTCGATCACATCGCTCGCGTCCGCGATGATTTCTCCGAATCGATCGAACAGAAGTCCTTCCTCGTCCGTCATCTTCGGATGTTAAATGCGTTTTAGTCGTCTCTTCCTCTCTCTCTCGAGTACTCTTCCTCGCCAGACTTCAAACGCGCTCTCGAAAAGACAGACAGACGCGCGATCAAAGAGAGAGAGAGAGAGAGAGATCGACGACGAGCGGGAGTTTTAACAACAACACCAACACCTTGATGCCCGTTGGGAAAAAGCGTCAAAATATCTTCACACGAAGCGGATTGGATTTGGACGACGTCTTCTTCACTCTCGGGCGCTCCTGCACACACACACACGAGAGAGAGAGAGAGAGACAGACAGAGAGAGGAGAAGGATCTCGCGAGTCGTACGGGGAGAGGAGTAAATAATGAGTGTATTGCAGTGCATTGAGAGTCTCTTTATTCTTAATTGGGTAAACCTTAAATACTACCAGAGAGAAGAGTTTTAAAGCGGTAGTAGAGGTTTAATATCATAATATACTATACCTTTCTTTCTTTCTTTCTGTGCGTGTGTGTGTTTATATTCTCACTTCTCGTCGTAGTGTGTAATAAGCATATAAAGTTCTCTCTCTCTCTCTTTCATCAAACTCGTTATTACGCTCAACGTTTTTATACAATGGTGTTGTTGTTGTTGTTATTACGCATGCGAAAACATTTAATTTACGGCAAACCGGCGTTTCTCCACGCCCCGTAGCCACCTTTTAAGACGAAGACTTTGTTGAACCCTTTGTTTTTCAACGCTTTGGCGAACCCTTTGCTGTTGCCGCCGACGACGATGTACTTCTTTCCCTTACCGACGCCGTTCATGGCGCTTACTTTCAACGCGGTGACTTCGACCGATTCGCCTTTGGCGTCCACCTCTAAAACTCTCCCTTTCGGCGGGTTTGGCCCGGATTTCGCTTTGTCATTTTCCGATCGCAAGTCGATGATGTTGGTGTTACCAGACAGGACCATTTCGTACGCTTCCAACGCGCCAACGTCGCCGGCGTAGCCTCTCGCCGCGCCGGCGAAGACGCCCAAGACGCCCGGCAAGATCAAGTACGCGACGTACGCGCCGATCGCCAACAAACCGAGCTCGCCGGCCGAAGCCGTGGACACGTACTCCAACGCTTGCTTCCCAATCGGCAACGCCGCATCCACCGCGCTCTTACCGGTCGTCTCGACCACGGAAACAACCGGCGCGACGTCCACGCCTTGCTGCTTCAACGCGCCCGACGCTTGCGTCACCACCCCGCTCGCGCCCGTGGAGGCTTTGCTAATCACATCCGCCGCGACCGGAGCCACGTACTTGTTCGCTAACCCACCAGCCGCTTCCCCTAACGGTTTCGCCGCTTCAAACGCGCGCTCCGCGTACGGCGTCACCACCGGGACTGCTTCGTCGTACGCCTCTTTCACTTGCTTCGCCACTTCCACGGTTTGCGAGACGCCACCGGCGACGGTTTCCGAGGCTGCATCCACGGCGTCTAAGAACCCGGCGAGCTTTTCCGTCAACTCGGACGCACTCGCTGGTAAAGGAGTCGCGGCTAACAACAAAGAAGTGGAGGCGATTCCCAAGAACTGTTGTTGTTGTTGTTGTTGCTTTTGCTCCTTCTTCTTCGAAGAAGAAGAAGAAGAAGAAGCGGATGCCTTCGTTGTTTTGCGGGAAATGGCCGATGATCGAACCGTCGTCGTCGTCGAAGATTTCTTCGTAAAAACAGAAGAAGTGCGAGAAAATATCGCGCTCGTCGTCGCGGAAGAAGAAGCCATCGTGGTATTCACGCTCACTTAGTATGTAACGTAAACGCGCGAGAAGAAGAACAGATCGTCGTCTGTGTATGTGTGTGCGTGAGATATTTATGTGTGAACAGATGAGAGAAACCGCGAAGGTTTTTAAAAAAGATTACATGGCCAATAGAAAGCGTTCAGAGTCACTCGTTTTCATTTGATTGGAAGACACATCAGCGCGGATTATTTGAGATCTCAAATTCTTTGCCACACGCTTTCCGCTTTCCTCCTTTTTTCCCTCTCTCTTTCCTCTTTTTCTTTTTTTCTTTCTTTTTGGTTTTTTTTTTTTTTCATTTTTTTCAAAAAAGACACAAACGCCAATTTTTTTTCCTTTGTGTGTTCACATCTCATTCAACATCTTAGTAGTAGTTCATCTGGCGATGAAGATTGACGCCTTTACCGTCTACGACGCGTTGTTTTCCTCCTCCTCCGACGATGACTGGATGGATGATTGGATGGATGATTGGATGGATGATTGGATGTTGTTTTCCTCCTCCTCCGACGACGACGATTGGAGTAGTGAAGCGAGCGATGAAAACGATGAGAGGAGTGAGAGCGATGTTGAAAACGAAAAGCTGCAACAAGCGAAAAAACAGAAGAGAGTTCCGCAAAACGAGCAGCCGAGTATAACTCCGCCGAAAGGACCGCAACCGAAGAAAACGCCCAAGTGCGCGATATGTCTGGATGAGATAGAAAAGCCGACGGCGAATAAGTGTGGACACGTGTATTGCGATCAGTGCATACGGGAGTGGATTCGAGCGCAGAAGACAAAGTCCAGATGTCCTCAGTGCAGGAAGAACGTGGGTTTGAGCGGGTTGACGAAATTGATATTAGACGATTAATAGTAGAAAGAAGCAAAAAGAGAAGCGAAAGAAATACACAATACATACAATATATATTACACGCGTGAACAACAACAACATTATACAAAGAATTTAAAGAATATTACGAAGAAGAAGGGGAGAAGAACAGATCGCGAGAGTTTCGATAACACGCCTCCGCGACGTCTTCGTAGGACGTTTCTTTACATCCGGCGACGATTTCGCACACCGTCGCGATTTGACACGGTTCGCTGCGGTCTTTAATCATCGAGCCTTTTTGCCATTTTTTCGGTTTCACCGGTGTGCCGAACAGAGTCTGGATTCGATTACTGTTTTCTCCTCCTTCCAAAAATGTGTTCCCAAAGTGCGTTTTTTTGACGGCGCACCACGGCGCGTCCGTTTCCAAGAGCATGCGATCGAGCGGGATGGATTGGACCACGTTAACGTTCTCTTCCGTTTTCAGCGAACACCCGTTGACGCCGATATATATCTTATCGTCCAGCGCTAACAATTCTTCGAATTCTTCTCGAGTTCCCGTGAACGAGTGCACGACGGCTCCTTTTCTCAAGTGCTTTACGTTCCTCTTCAAAATCTCGTAAAAATCCTCCCTCGAGTTTCTCGAGTGCAAAAACAAAGGCAAATCAAACTCCTTCGCCAACTCGAATTGAAATTGAAAATACTTCTTCTGCGTCTCTTTCTCGCAGAAATGCAACCGATCGTAATCTAATCCGCACTCGCCAATCGCTTTAACGACGTCCGCGTTCTCTCGAACGACCGTTTTCAGCGCTTCTAAATACCGTTCGGGCGAGCCGTCGTACTTTTCCTCAAACTCGTCGCACCTGGTCGGATGCACGCCGACCGTGCTGTACATCTTCGGAAACACCCCTTCGCTACCATCCTCATCATCATCAGCCCCTTCTCGGTCATCATTTGATATACTATTACTACTCTTCCTAAAACTCTTTTCGTTCCACATCCGACACTTGCTCGCCGCCGCTTTCGCCTCCTCCAAAGTTCCCGCGGTGACTAAAATCTCCCTCACGCCCACTCGTTTCGCTCGCTCCAAAACGTCCTCCGAATCCTCCGGATGCGACTGCACTTGCGAGCCGAAGTAAAAACCGTCGAACGTCGAGGGTGAGGCGGAGACTAAATTCGCCCCGATGTCGCAAAACTTCACATCGGGCATTTTGATGTTTTTGTTGTTCACGTTGTTCACAGAAGAACGAGCAGCGGACGACGACAGAAACGACAGAAACGACGACCTCGCGCGGGAGTAGCAACACCTCTTCTTCAGAGGGGAAGCGCGACAAAAACGAGCAGCGGCAGTGACAACGCGCGGAGGAAGTCCTGCTCGCATGTGAGATAAAAAATGAAGAGAAAAAGTCTTATACGTATAGGGGAGTTTT
>Ga0181598_1002743_pt1 | contig 15747 bp, 9 predicted proteins | sample 041ome_4_FD_153295 | JGI IMG/M metagenome (GOLD analysis project Ga0181598, IMG submission 153295) | Coastal salt marsh microbial communities from the Groves Creek Marsh, Skidaway Island, Georgia - 041404US metaG (spades assembly) | ecosystem: Environmental > Aquatic > Marine > Intertidal zone >... | reverse complement strand
CCATTATTTATTTTTGGTCTCAATAATTTTTGTCGATGTTGGAGGGCGTGATAATCCCCCTAACCATTTATTTGCCTGATTTATGGTATTCAAGGTCGTATTGAAGCGATTTGCTATGCCCCGAAATTGTTTATTTTATAAAATGATAATAAAGTTTAGTTAAAGCTCTGTTGGAGCTGGCATCTGGGGAGTTTCGGATATGAGAACACATGCGCGTGTGGTTGTGATAGGGGGCGGCGTTGTCGGTGTCAGCACTTTATACCATCTTGCTAAAAAAGGGTGGAGCGATTGTATGCTTGTTGAGCGCAAAGAGCTTACCTCTGGGTCTACATGGCATGCCGCTGGCCTACTCCCCTTATTTAATATGTCTTATTCTGTTGGTCAGCTTCATAAATATGCGCTTGAGTTATATCGCACCTTGGAGGCTGAAACAGGCCTTAATCCTGGCCTCTCTCAGGTTTCTAATATCAGGCTTGCAGACAATCAGGACAGAATGGATGAGTATATGCAATATCGAGGTGTTGCAAGCACGATAGGCGTGGATGTTGAGGTGCTTACTCCAGAACAAGTTATCGAAATCTGGCCGCTCGCAGTTAAAGATGGGTTAATTGGCGCAATCCGTAATCCAGGTGATGGCTATATCCAGCCTGCAGACCTTACCCAGTCATTAGCCAAAGGGGCGCGTGATTTAGGTACAGAGATAAATCGTAATACAACTGTTTTATCTATTACCAGAACTATAGCAGGTGAATGGCGCGTAGAGACAGATAAAGGCGATATAATTGCAGAACATATTGTGTCTGCAACCGGAAATTTTGCACGGAAAACAGGGGCTATGGTTGGTCTTGATATCCCTGTTATTCCAGTTGAACATCAATATATCGTCACAGAACCACACCCTGCAATTCGCGAAAGGCAAGCAAAGGGATTGCCAGAGATGGGCGTGCTTCGTGAGTCTGACGGCTCTTGGTATATGAGAGAAGAAAATGGCGGCTTAATTCTTGGCCCTTACGAAGTTGGGGCCCCTATCTGCTATCCAAACGGGCCTGATGATGACAGTGAATATGAATTATTTCAAGAAGAGCTCGAGCGGTTAATGCCGCATATCGAATCCGCTATTCGACGCGTTCCGGCCTTTGGTGAAGTAGGCGTTAAAAAAGTTTATAATGGCGCAATTGCTTATACCCCAGATGGAAACCCTATTGTGGGGCCAGCATGGGATGTACCAAATTTCTGGCTTAGTGAGGGGCATAGTTTTGGCATTACGGCTGCTGGGGGTGCTGGGTTCCAAATTGCAGAATGGATTGTAGAGGGTGAGCCGACAATCGATATGAACGGGGTTGAGCCAAGGCGATTTGGCGATTATGCCACTAAAAGCTATCTTACTGTTAAAAATGAAGAAGCCTATGCGCATGTCTTTGTAACCCATTTTCCAGATGAGGAGCGTCCAGCTGGCAGGCCGCTTCGCACGGCACCTTGTTATGATAGATTAAAAAATATGGGGGCTGTTTTTGGCCAGAGGTTCGGATGGGAGCGTGCTAACTGGTTTGCACCAGAAGGGATTGCTCGCGATGATGACTGGTCATTTAGAAGATCTAACTGGTTTGAGTATGTTGGAAATGAAGTTAAGCATGTAAATGAAAATGTTGGTGTGCTTGATATGTCAGCCTTTGGTAAATGCCGTATTTCTGGCTCTGGAGCAGACGCCTTCCTAGAAAAAATGATGGCTAATAAAATACCCAAAAGTAGGGGAAGAATAATTTTGGCGCATTCCTTGTCTTGCGGCGGTGGGGTGCATTCTGAATTTACTATCATGAAAGAAAAAGAAGATAGTTTTTATCTTGTATCGGCAGGCGCAGCGCAACGACTTGACCATGACTGGCTGAAAAAACAAATGCCAACAGATGGCAGTGTGCAATTCACAGACCTTACCAATAGCATGGGTGTATTAGTCGTCTCCGGGCCTAAATCACGAGCGTTATTGCAGCGCGTGACAACTACCGATATGTCAAATGAGGCGTTTAAATGGCTTACCGCAAAGAAGATTGATGTGGGATATGCGCCTACGATTGCTGCCAGAGTTAACTTTGTGGGTGAACTGGGATGGGAGTTGCATCATCCCATTGAATATCAAAATCATATTTTTGATGCTTTATTTGCGGCAGGCAAAGAATTCAATGTAAAGCCATTTGGAATCAGGGCAATGGATATGATGCGTCTTGAAAAATCATATCGTATGGTAGGCACTGAAATGAGTATTGAATATTCGGCCCTTGAGTCAGGGCTTCATAGGTTTGTTAAACTTGATAAGCCTGATTTTCTGGGTCGTGAGGGATTGATTTTATCCAATGAGAAAAAGGCTAATAATCAATTTGTAACGCTTCATGTGAGGGATATAACGGATGCGGATGCAATAGGGGGCAACCCAATTTATAATGGCGGAAAGCTGGTTGGCCGTGCTACATCTGGCGGATATGGGTTCAGGGTTGGCTTTTCAATAGCCTTAGCTATGGTTAACCCAGAACAGGCGGCTATCGGTACGATGTTAGAGATTGATATATTGGGTAAAAAATATGGTGCTGAGGTAATAGAAGAAAGCCCATTTGACCCTAAAAATGCCAGACTAAGAGCTTAAAAAATAGGAAGAGCTTATGACACAGCAAGATAGTGATAAACCCTCAAGGCGCGGCGGCGGCAGAGCAGCTAGGCGGTTGGCTCGTGAGAGTAGCCAGCAAGAAACCCAAGCTTATATAATCCGCAAGATTCCGCCGATTGATATTTTGCACGATGAGGCAGCTGAGTTAATAGAAGCAAATGCTGACATTGTCTTAAGCGAGATAGGTATTGAGTTTAGGGACGACCAAGAAGTTTTAACCTTGTTAAAGGATGCTGGCTGTGATGTTGATGGAACCAGAGTAAAGTTCCCTGAAGGGTTGGCACGCAAACTTGCCTCAACGGCACCACGCCAATTCACCCAGCATGCACGAAACCCTGAAAGGTCTGTTGAAATTGGCGGCGATAATATTGTTTTTGCGCCTGTCTATGGTCCGCCTTTTGTCCGGGGTCTTGATGGGGAGAGACGATACGCTAAAATCGAAGATTTCATAAATATGGTTAAATTGGTTTATATGCTACCAGGGCTGCATCATTCTGGAGGCACCTTGTGTGAGCCGGTTGATTTACCAGTCACAAAACGTCATCTGGAAATGGTTTATGCACATATTCGTTACTCTGACAAACCATTTATGGGTTCTGTTACTGCCCCATCTAGAGCAGAAGATACAGTGGCTATGGCGCGCTTGTTATTTGGGGAATCATTTGTTGAGAATAATTGCGTTTTAGTATCTCTTATCAATGCAAACTCGCCTATGACTTGGGATGATACCATGCTTGGGGCCTTGAAGGTTTATGCACGTGCAGGACAGGCCTGCATCGTCTCACCCTTTATATTGGCAGGGGCAATGTCGCCTGTTTCCGTGGCAGGAACTCTTACTCAGATTTTAGCAGAAGCAATGTCGGGAATTGCATTAACACAAATATTAAATAAAGGCGTCCCAGTTATATTTGGAAGCTTTGCTAGCTCTATTTCAATGCAGACAGGTGCGCCCACATTCGGGACACCAGAGCCAGCAAAAGTGTTGTATGGATGTGCAAAGCTTGCGCGCCGGCTTGGAGTGCCATTTAGATCTGGTGGTTCTCTTACGGCTGCAAAATCAGCAGATGCTCAAGCAGCATACGAGTCAGCACATACTATCCTTCCAACAGTGATGGGTGGTGTAAATTTTGCGCTTCACTCAGCTGGGTGGCTTGAAGGTGGGCTGGTATCAGATTTTGCTAAGCTTGTACTTGATGCAGACCAGCTAACTATGATGAATAGCCTAGTTTCTGGAATTGATATTTCTGAAAGCGGATTGGCATTAGATGCCCTAAAGCAAATAGGGCCTGGCCAGCATTTCCTTGGTTCAGATCACACGCAAGCAAATTTTGAAACAGCGTTCTGGCGTTCATCAATGGCAGATTATACCACGTATGAACAATGGTCTTCAGAAGGCGCACAAGAAGCAGAATTAAGAGCACGGAATAAAGCACGACAAATCCTTGAGACCTATAAAGCGCCAGATATTGATTTGAGCATTGACGAGGCGCTTAGAGCATTTATTGAGCAGCGTAAAGAAGCACTTCCTAATTCCGATTATTAAAAGCGCTAGTTAAATACCAGCACGTACAGAAATGCCAAATTCAAATCCAGCATCAAGGCACCAATCTAAAACATATTCAGCAAAGCTGGTTTGGCAGATGCAGATAAACGCATCCTCCTCCAGACATATCAATATGACATTGGCTAGTGCAAGATCGCATTGCGCAGACTGGTTTTTGCTAAAGCTTTCTGGATGTAGATCAATCGCACATCCCTTTGCTAACAGGTCGCGCACTTTTTTTCCAGAAAGTGATAGCGCACAAAGTGCGTCAGATACGTTTGTTACAGAAATTTGTTTGATGATATCACTTGAGTTTAAGGTTTTCTCTAATTGAATTTCACTTCCTTGCTCTGCAAGAATTAAATATTCGTCTGGCCCCAAGCATAATGCAATACGCCCAGCCTTGCTGTCTGACTGGTTTGGCTGCAAAGATAGATTACATTGCGTAAGCTTGCTCACCATACCCCTGAACTTTGAAGTACAACGTAGATTCAATTTTCCCAAATGGCGTATTTCAGATATTTCAATTTGAGGTGTTTTTAAAGATTCTGGTTTTTTAATAATTGGTAATATTCTGTTGCTAAAAGCAGAATCACCAATAACCATGTGAGGCGATGTATCAGCCACGTAGCCTATCTCCTTGTTTGTCGAAAAAAACAGGGTCAACAATCTTTGCCTTTATTGGCTTTTGCCCGTCTAACATTGGAATATAGACATTCTGTCCTTTTCGGTTTAAGCCGCCTTTCAGCAGAGCCATTGCAATCGAACGCTTCAAATTAGGTGAATAGTAGGATGAAGAAACATGTCCTAGCATCGCCATCGGCATTTTCTGATCTGGGTTTAAAACAGCATGCGCCCCTTCAGGGATAACTTTATTTGGATCTTCAGTGAGCAAGCCTACAAGCTGTTTTCTTTGAGGCTCATCCATAGATGTGCGCTCTAATGCGCGTTTGCCAATAAAATCAGATTTTTTCTTAGAAACAATCCAACGCATATCTAAATCATAGGGGGTTACCGTGCCATCTGTTTCTTGGCCAACAATTATAAACCCTTTTTCCGCTCGCAGAACATGCATAGCCTCAGTTCCATAAGCAGTAAGGTTAAACTCCTTTCCAACTCGCATTAGATGAGACCATAAAGCAAGCCCATATCGTGCTGGAACATTGATTTCAAATGCCATCTCTCCGGTAAAGGATATTCTAAAAATACGCGCAGGGATTCCAGCGATAAAAGTCTCTTTCACTGTCATAAATGGAAAATCATCTGCAATATTCTTATCTTCACTCATACAAGCTTTAAGAATTGATTTTGCGTTAGGCCCAGATAGTGAAGCAACAGACCATTGTTCTGTTACAGAAGTTAAATACACATTTAGATCTCGCCATTCTGTTTGAAGAAGTTCTTCAAGCCATGCCAGCACCCCAGCAGCACCCCCACTGGTTGTTGTCATATAAAAATGATCTTCTCCAAGGCGCGTAGTAACCCCGTCATCAAATACCATACCATCTTCTTTGAGCATTAGCCCATATCGTGATTTACCTATCGGCAAAGTAGCAAAGTTGTTGGTATAAACGCGGTTAATAAACTCTGCAGAATCAGGGCCTTTGACGTCTATTTTTCCAAGTGTGGATGCGTCAAGTAAACCTGCATAATGTCTGGTTGAATGCACTTCACGATTAATTGTTTGCTGGAAGTCCTCTCCCTCTCGCGGATAATACCACGCACGCATCCACTGCCCAACATGCTCAAATTTTGCCCCGTTAGCGTGATGCCAGCTATGCATTCTAGTTGTTCTAATTGGATCAAATAAACTGCCGATATTTCGGCCTGCGATAGCGCCAAGACTTGTTGGTGAATAAGGCGGGCGAAAGGTTGTTGTTCCTGTCTCAGCTATTGATTTATTCAAAGTATTTGCCAGAATCCCAATGGCATTGATGTTTGAGGTTTTGCCCTGATCTGTTGCCATGCCAGTAGTAGTATATCGTTTTACATGTTCAACCGAATGATACCCCTCTCTTACTGCAAGTTTAATGTCTGCAGCAGTTGCATCATTTTGAAAATCAACAAAGGCAGTTTTGTTTGAAATATAAGGCTGGCCTGATTGTACCAACCATACAGGAAGAGGAGCCCAGTTTTGCTTGTTTTCATCTGTTTGAGGTATTGCAAATGGTTCTTGCTCTATAATCCGCTTATTTTCTTTTGCGAGTTTCGTTACGAGCGAGCTGGTTATTCTTGTTGCTTGAGATAATGCTTTGCCAAGTTGAAAAGTGCCATTAGCAGAGCCGATTGAAACCCAGTCATCAGACTTGTTTTCAGGGCGGTAACAGGATGTTCGCTCGTCCCAAATAAGTCTTCCCTTGCGCTGAGAGTGAAGATGAACAACAGGGTTGAGACCACCAGACATAGCCAAAAAATTACAATCCATATGAACAGCATCTGAGGTTGGCCCCCCACTTTCAGTGTCATACTCGGCAATATCAACAGATGCGATATGACGTGTTCCGTGCGCTGCTATTACAGCATGACCTGTTCGAACATCGATGCCTAATTTACGCATGGTTGTGATTATTTGTGATTTTGGATTATCTCTTAAATCAACAATACACCTTACAAACCCGCCTGCTTGATGTATCGCAAGCGCAGTATAGTAGGCATCATCATTATTGGTAAAAATAATGGCCCGTGTGCCAGCAAGTACATCATATCGAAAGATATAGCTTCGAGTCGCAGAAGAAAGCATAACCCCCGGCAGGTCATTTCCAGAGAATATAAGAGGGCGCTCGATAGCACCTGTTGCTAAAATGACTTTTGCGGCACGCAGTTTCCATAGGCGCTGTTTTGGCAGATGCGCCTCTTTGATGCTTAAATGCTCTGTTACCCGCTCTGCCATGAGGATAAAATTATCATCCATGCTAGCTGCAATAGTTGTCCGCACAAGACAGGTAACATTTGGCATTGAATGCAGTTTTTTTATAACGCTGCTAACCCATTCCATTGCTGGTTTCTGGTCAATGTTAAAATTATTATCTGTAAGAAGCCAGCCCCCTAATTCAGATTGCTCATCTGCAATAATAACTCTTGCGCCAGCATTTGCTGCAACCAAGGCGGCCTGCAATCCAGATGCACCGCCGCCAGCTACTAGTAGATCGCAATGGGCATATTTATGCTCATACCTATCGGGGTCATGATGGTCTTTTGAAACCTTGCCAAGACCTGCAGCTTGACGTATGAACCTCTCATAAAACATCCAGAGCGACGCTGGCCACATAAAGGTTTTATAGTAAAAGCCAGCTGGGAAAAATCGTGCAAACATGCTATTAATAGATAAGAAGTCAATGTTAAGGCTTGGAAATCGGTTTTGTGATTCAGCGACAAGACCATCATATATTTCTAGTTGAGTTGCTCTTAAATTTGGCTCAGCATTGGAGGGGTGTATTACCCGAATAAGCGCATTTGGCTCCTCGCTGCCACATCCAAGAATGCCGCGTGGACGATGATATTTAAAGGATCTGCCAACCAGATGCACGCCATGCGCAAGTAATGCAGATGCAAGAGTGTCTCCCTCAAAGCCAGTATATTTTTTGCCATCAAAAGTGAATTGAACCGGTTTTTGTCTATTAATGGCTTTGCTCTTCGCACGCAATCTGTGACTTTGCTTAGGGCTCATTTTATGTTCCTTTTGGCAGGTTTGCTTGCTGCCTCAGCTTTGCTTTTACGTCGCCAATTAGCCTGATATGCTTTTTTCCCTTTGGCTGTTTTTGGCATTTGTCCCATTGGGTAAATTTCTATTATTTCATGACTAATCGTATCTCTTGCAAGATTAAACCAACGCCGGCATCCACTTGTGTGACACCAGCGCTCCAGAAAAACACCTTTTGGGTTATCTCGCATAAATAGATATTCGCTAAACGCTGTATCGGTAAGTTTGTTATCTGCAATCGGGCGCGCAATATGCGCCTCGCCACCACAGCTAAATTCAGTTTCATCTCTGTTGCCACAGACAGGACAATTAATTTTTAACATTTAATGTCTCCCCTGCTTTTGACATTTAAGTGATAGCAAGTAAAACAAACAAAACTTAATGTGCAACACCCGCCGCTCCATGCTCGTCAATTAAATATCCAGTCTCAAATCGTTTCAGGCTATAAGGCAATGCAATAGAATTTGGTCTGTCATGAGCTATTAGATTTGCAAAAACATGACCCGATCCTGGGGTGGATTTAAAACCGCCAGTACCCCAGCCGCAATTAAAATAAAGCCCCTTTATATCTGTTTTTGATATAATTGGGGAGGCATCAGGACAGGTATCTACAATACCGCCCCACTGACGTAACATGCGCAAGCGCGATAAAAACGGGAATAAATCTACCGCAGCTGCTACCATATGTTCAGGTATAGGCCAGGATCCTGTCTGCGCATAGGAGTTATATTTATCAACACCTGCCCCTAATACCATCTCCCCTTTATCAGATTGGCTAATATACATGTGAACTGCATTTGACATAATTACGGTGTCTAATATGGGTTTTATGGGCTCGGATACGAGTGCCTGTAATGGTCGGCTAGCAATGGGAAGTCTAATATTTGCCATATCTGCAAGAACACTTGAATGCCCCGCAACTACGCAGCCAACTTTGGGCGTTTTGATGAAGCCTTTGCTTGTTTCAATACCGGTTATTTGGCCCCCGTTACGGCGCAGACCAGTAACCTCGCAATTTTGAATTATATCAACACCTAAATCATCAGCTGCCCTTGCATATCCCCATGCGACCGCATCATGGCGGGCTGTTCCCCCACGCTTCTGAAGAAATCCTCCCATCACTGGATAGCGATTATCTGGACTGATATTTATTGTTGGTACGCGTTTTTTAATTTCTGCAGGGGTTAGTATATCTGAATCAATACCATTTAAGCGGATTGCATGAACCCTGCGCGACATGCCTTTTAGCTCATGTTCGGAGTGGGTAATTGTAAGCACCCCTCTTTGGCTAAACATCACGTTGAAATTTAAATCCTGCGAAAGCCCCTCCCATAATTTTAGGGCATGCTCATAAATGCCAGCTGACTCGTCCCACATATAGTTAGAGCGAATTATTGTGGTGTTTCTGCCAGTATTACCACCGCCTAGCCATCCCTTTTCAATCACAGCAATGTTAGTCATTCCATGTATACTTGCTAGATAATATGCGCTCGCAAGCCCGTGTCCGCCGCCACCAATTATCACAGCATCATAAGCAGGCTTTGGTTCTGCGTGGCGCCAAGCCTGTTGCCAGTTTTGATGATAACTAGCAGCATTTCTGGCAAGCGAAAAGATAGAGTAGCGCTTTGATTTTTGTGTAAGCACTCTGCTTCCTCTATCCAAATCTGTATTAGCCATTGAGTAGATACTCCTTATTTAAATACCAATCCTGACAGTAAATTAACCTGTATGCATTCTACTATTCAGGGCCCTATCATAACTGTAGAAATGATTTTTAAAAAATTCATGTGTTACCTTTAGTTGGTGTGCCGACAGGTAAAAAAAATATATCTTGATACCGTCCTCACATAATCTCAATTCGACACAATATTAAAATTAAGTGTTGAAATTATATCTTTTATTATCTGATACTTGACCGTGGAAAAATTCCTTCCAACTCGTATCAATAAGATGTAAAAGTTAATATATCTATAGTCGGTTAGCGTTAAGGATAAGATATGAAACAAGGTCTATTAGTGTTTTGTTTTTTAGTAGTTGGACTTGTTACTGTTTTTGCGGGCTTGTATATTTGGCAAATGCTTGGCCCTATTAGCTTATCTATCCATGGCTGGCTTGCGATAATTGCTGGTGTAGGAGGCTCTTTTCTGCTTGGCGGCGGATTAATGGCGCTTAGTTTTTATTCAGCAAAGTCAGGTCATGATGACAAGGTTGCTGAATATGACCCATTTCAATCTTTAAAGTAATTTTTAATAAGTTTATTAGATTGACTCAGTTTGCCGAATCATTCAAAACTTTAAAAAAGAACAAAACATGAACAAACTACAAGTAAAATAGAGTTTTAAATGAATAAACAGCAAAGATTTGAAGCATTAAAGAATGAGATATGGCAGAATTATTTTTCTGCAAGTAAAGCTCAAAAAGCAATTAGTTTAGATGTATCTGAGATTGATGATTGTCTGGATGGTGGATTAACTATTGGCAGGGTTCATCTTATTACAGGTTCTGGTTATTCAGGGGCTGTTCGCGGATTTACACTGGCAATTCTACGCAAAGTTATGCATGAAAAACCATTTGGCTACATTGTCTGGTGTACCAATCTGAATAGTTCTGATGGCATACTATATGGTGCTGGATTAGCGGCAATAGGAATTGACCCTGCACGCCTTATTCTTGTTGATGAGTCACATCCATTGCGCGGTGTGGCCGCAATGGAGGAGGCATTAAACGCCGCTAGACAAAATGGCGAAGTAGCAATCAAGATAGCTGCTGTAATAGGAGACTATGCACAATTAGCTAATAGCCTAGATCTTTGGTACAAAACAGCTAGGCGTCTGCAACTTGCAGCAGAGCAGGGTAATGTCCTAGCGCTTATGACAGGCATAACAGCACGCATAATTCCAGCTGCTGGTTTTGAGAGTTATTGGCAGGTATCAACAGCTGTTAGACAAATATCTTCAGAACAAATAGTATCAGATAATCACTTTTACGATAGTGCGTCATGGCATGTTAAATTATCTCGCACCCGTTCTGGGCGCCAGTGGACAGGTAATCTTAGTTGGCAATTTTCAACAGGCACACTATCTCACAAGCCAGCTGTTAATGCCCAAACCGGCTATCGGGTGCCAACACGCCAATTCGTATCACATGTTTCATGATATCAGCTGAACGGTACCTGCTATATTATGTCATCGTCTAATAGTGAATTTATCTATATATGGTTTTATGATTTGCCAGTTAGGCTGGCCTGTCATCAACAAGGGTGGCAGTTAGATGCAACGGTTGCTATTTACCATATTGTTAACACACGGCAAATCATTTGCTATGCTTCACATACCGCAAAACAAGCTGGAATTTTGATAGATATGTCTGTTGCAGATGCACAAGCCATTCTGCCAACATGTCACTTTCGCTGCTATGATGATATAGCTGTAAAAAACTGGTTATCCAGAGTTGGTCAGTGGGCATGGCGCTATACCCCGCTTACCGGCATTGATTCAGAATCCCTTGGAATTTGGATGAATGTAACAGGTGCAACCCATCTAGTAGGTGGGGTTGCTACTATGTGTGATGCCTTACAAATAGAATTTAATCAAATAAGCGTATCTGCCCAGATAGCAGCAGCGTCAACTTATGGAGCTGCTTGGGCTTTTGCACATTTTTCAGAATTTGTTGCAAGACCAAGCTTGCAACAAAACAGACCTGTTATTATGTGTGACGAGCGTGCTATTCTACGCCAAAAATTACAGCCTTTACCAGTGGCGGCTTTACGTATTTCAGCAGATATTGAAGCAGGTCTAAGGCAGGCAGGTTTAGAGCAGATATATCAGCTATCACCTATTTCTGCTATTAGCCTGACAACTCGGTTTGGTTCTGAGTTAGTACGGCGTCTGGGACAAATTATTGGTGATGTAAGCGAATTACAAAAGCCGCTTATAGTACCCACACCTTTGATGGCTAGTAAAAATTATCTAACACCGTTACTTGGCGTTGAGGCTATTCAGAAAATGATAGCAGATTTAGTGCATCTTATCTGTATCCAACTTGCGCAACGTCATTTGGTAACCCGGTATCTTGTTATTGCTGTACAACGGGTAGATTCGACTATCATAAGGCGTACCATCTCGCTATCGCGTCCCAGCCGTTCAGAAGCATTACTACATCGTCTTACAGCACATATAGCAGCAGACATTGATGTTGAATTTGGGATTGAACATAGCTGGATTGAAGCTAAAAAACTAAGTGCTGGATTACCAGTTAATCAGGCATTTGATTCTAGCTTATATAAGGATGATAGCAAAGATACGTTAATTGATTATCTGACAGCGCGCCTTGGTCACAATAAGGTGCGTCAATTACAGCCCATAGATAGCTGGCAGCCAGAATCTGCACAAAGGGTACAGCCTGCACAAAAAACAATTAGACAGCTACACACGCACGCATCTAACAGACTGTCATATTGGCAATCACAAGATCACTCAGAGATATCAGATAATATTAATTTGATATCCTTTTCTGCTAGGCCGCTTAGTTTACTAACACCAGCTGTGCCAGTGGATGTAATTGCGTTGCTGCCAGATCATCCGCCGTCAATGATACGATGTCGTAAACAAAATTGGCAGATATATCAAGCAACAGGACCAGAACGTATTGGCCCATCTTGGTGGCTGCAAAGCACGCAGACTAATAAATATACAAATAATAGTAAATATTCAGATAAAACCAGAGATTATTACTGGCTGGAAACACAGTCAGGAGAGCGCTTGTGGGTCTATCGTGAAGGACTTACCGAAAGAGGGGAGAGCGTGGAATGGTTTTTACATGGGTTTTTTGCTTAGGCGGTATCGTCTCTCAAGATAGCGCGTAAGATGTATAAACAAGATAAGGTAAAGGGGGATTATGCAGCACTTGGATGTATGAGTAATTTTAGTTTTCTGCGTGGCGCAAGTCATCCCCATGAGCTGATTGAAACAGCTGCAGCAGGAGGTTGGTCATCTTGTGGTATTGCAGACTATCATACGATTTCTGGATTGGTTCGCGCCCATCAATCTGCAATAGAACAATCTGTTAAGCTGTTATGCGGAGCACGGCTTATTATTGATTGTTCTGAGCAGATAGAACAATCAGAACAACCTATAGAAAAAGATAGAATAGAAGTCATAATTTATGCAGCAAACCGTGCGGGTTATGAATCACTATGTCAGCTTCTTAGTCGTGTAAATATGGCTTTAGCCCATATACCAGCTATAAAAAGAGCTGCAAATTTATATATCCATGTAAGTGAATTAGCACGTCTTAGCCAAGATGTTTTTGTTATTATTGAGGCTCCAGAATTAATTAAAAATCATGTGGCTGGACAGTGCCAGCAAATTCAAAAATTCGTAACAGCCCCTTTATTATTAGGCTCTGCTATTTACCGTGATGGTAATGATAAAAAGCGTCTTAAGTATGTATCTGGTCTGGCAGCTCGTCTAGGGCTTGGCTTTGTTGCGTTAGCAGCTCCGCTATATCACCATCCCTCACGTCGTCCATTAGCAGACGTCTTATATTGTATTCGTACTAAGCAAACGCTTGCAACAGCAGGCAGGGGCTTGTCTCGTAATGCAGAGCGGCATCTGATGAAAACCTCAGAATATACGAGATTATGGTCAGAATATCCAGAAGCAATTATGGCCGCAAGTCAGCTCGCACAGGCATGTACTTTTTCACTGTCGCAATTATCATATGAGTATCCAGAAGAAATTGTACCAAATGGGCGTTCTGTTATGGATGAGTTGATTTATCAGACTTGGCAAGGGGCAGAAAGACGATATCCAGATGGTATCCCAGATGAGGTAGATGGCTATCTCAAAAAAGAATTGGCTTTGATCGCCAAGTTAAATTATGCCCCTTATTTTCTAACAGTATTTGATATTGTAAGATTTGCCCGTAGCCGGAATATTCTGTGTCAGGGGCGAGGATCTGCGGCCAATTCTGCTGTGTGCTATTGTCTTGATATTACAGCAGTTGATCCTGCTAGATCTAGTCCATTATTTGAGAGGTTTGTTAGTGAAGCACGCGCAGAGCCTCCTGATATTGATGTTGATTTTGAACATGAGAGACGCGAAGAAATCATCCAGTATATTTATCATAAATATGGGCGTCATAGAGCAGGTCTTGCGGCTAGTATTGTAACCTATCGTAAACGGAGTGCCTTAATTGAAATTGCCAAGGCATTTGGCCTGAGCCGAGATATACAACAAGCCTTGTCAGCCCAAGTATGGGGAATAAAATCAACTTCCCCTGATTCAGAACTATTACATGCCGCTAGTTTAGATCCAGAAGATACAAAGCTACAATTAATATTAAAACTTGTTCGCCAGCTACAGGGCTTTCCAAGGCATTTATCACAGCATGTTGGTGGGTTTGTTATTGCCAGAGATAGATTGGATTCGTTATGTGCTATTAGACCTGCAAGTATGGATGGGCGTACCATCATTGAGTGGGATAAGGATGATTTAGAGGCACTTGGCCTTTTGAAAATAGACATTTTGGCGCTTGGTATGTTGAGCTGCCTTAGGCGCGCATTTGATTTGCTCAAGCGGCATTATCATCTGGCGGTTACGTTATCTTCCATTCCAGCAGAAGATATAGATACCTATAATATGTTATGTAAGGCTCAGTCTGTTGGTGTGTTTCAAGTAGAATCACGTGCTCAGATGTCTATGCTGCCTCGTTTACAGCCAAGATGTTTTCATGATCTTGTGGTTCAGGTAGCTATTGTACGCCCCGGACCAATTCAAGGCGATATGGTGCATCCTTATTTACGTCGCAGGGCAGGCCATGAAAAAATAATCTATCCTTCAGATGAATTAAAGCAGGTATTACAACGCACGCTTGGTGTGCCATTATTTCAAGAACAGGCAATGCAGATAGCCATTGTTGCTGCCGGGTTTAGTGGCTCAGAGGCAGATCAGTTGCGCCGGGCAATGGCAACTTTTCACAAAAATGACTTAATTCATAAATTTCGAGAGCGCATGGTGAAGGGTATGGTTGAACGCGGCTACCTAGAAGATTTTGCCATTAGATGTTTTCGTCAGATTGAAGGTTTTGGCACATATGGATTCCCAGAATCGCATGCGTCAAGTTTTGCGTTACTAGTTTATGCTTCTGCTTGGATAAAATGTCATTATCCAGATGTTTTTATATGTGCGTTATTAAACGCTCAGCCAATGGGTTTTTATGGCCCAGCTCAATTAGTTGCAGAAGCCAAGCGTAGCGGTGTTGAGGTAAGACCAGTTGATATTAATAAATCACAATGGGACTGCAGCCTAGAGTCAACAGACCATGCGCGTCATGCGTTGCGTCTTGGAATGCGTCAGGTAAAAGGATTAAAACGATATGAAGCTGAAAGGCTAGCAGCAAGTCGTCATACAGCTTATCACGATATTAACGACCTTATGCGTAGCTCAGACATCTCTATATCTGGATTAGAAGCGCTTGCCAGAGCGGACGCCTTTAATTCGATTGGCCTTACAAGTCGTCAGTCATTATGGGAGATAAAAAAGCTTGCTCGTCAGCAAAGCTCGGGGCTACCCTTATTCTCATATGCAGAACAACGCCATAAAACCATTATGCCAACAGAGCCAGCAACGCCTCTGCCAACAGCCAGTGTAGGTGCTTTGGTAGCGCAGGATTATTTAGCAACCGGATTATCTCTTAAAGCGCATCCGGTAAGTCTGTTAGAGCCGTATTTTTTAGCAGATAGCTGGCAGCCCTGTTCTGTTGCCATAGATAGTATGGATGGTAGGAAGCGTCAGGTAATTGGCCTTGTAACAGGCAGGCAAAGGCCAGGTACCGCAAAAGGAACTG
>Ga0181598_1002709_pt1 | contig 15860 bp, 11 predicted proteins | sample 041ome_4_FD_153295 | JGI IMG/M metagenome (GOLD analysis project Ga0181598, IMG submission 153295) | Coastal salt marsh microbial communities from the Groves Creek Marsh, Skidaway Island, Georgia - 041404US metaG (spades assembly) | ecosystem: Environmental > Aquatic > Marine > Intertidal zone >... | reverse complement strand
CTACAAACCTCTGAGCTGGCTCATGCTGGAAGACGACTGGTACAAGGGTAATATCATAGTTATTGGCGATGCAGCGCATGCGACTACCCCCCACCTGGGACAGGGTGCCGGCATGGCAATTGAAGATAGCCTGGTTTTGGCTGAAGAATTAAGTAATAAAGATTCGGTGAGTGATGCCTTCAGCGCCTTTATGAAACGTCGTGAGGAACGTTGCCGCTACATTGTGGAATCTTCAGTCGCTATTTGTAAGGGACAAATTGGTGAAGGCCCGCTCATAAATAATGCACAGGCCACTGGCGAAATGTTCAAGGTCACCGCAGAACCAATTTAGCAGCATTGCATTAACATCATTGGCAGCATTAAAAAAATCCGCAAAATAATTTTAGAGGCATTACCAAAATGGCATTATTTGAATATTTCCCGAACTATATCTGGAACCTGTCCATTTCCATTGCTCTGGAAAATGGCGGCAAGATTGGCGAAATAATCGACATGTGCGAGCCTCTCAGGACGGCGGTCAATAATGGCGCAGATGCTGGCACTCCCCGATTTCTTGAAGAATGGGTCAAGATGGCCGACAAACTAAGCGCACTGGCAAAGGAAGATGAAGATCAGGGTCGTCTGTTCTCCGCGGGCAACAAGCTGAAACGGGCCAGCATTTATTATGTGACTGCCGAACGCATGCAGGGACTTGGCCATCCCGGGCGCATGGAAACCTACCAAAAAGGAGTCAATGCTTTTACCAAAGGCACCGCCTATGTTCAGGACGATGTTACACGTGTTGAGATTCCCTATGCCGATGACAGGCAATTATCAGCTTACCTTACCCTTGGTGAAGGTGAAGGTCCTCGCCCTGTGGTAATTTATTGCAATGGGCTGGACAGCTGCAAGGAAATGCTCTGGCTGGGTGGCTTTCCGCAGGCCCTGGCCAAGCGCGGCATCAGTTGTCTTTGTGTAGACCAACCGGGAACCGGTGAAGCCCTGCGACTGCAAAATCTGCCTGCCACCTATGCCAGCGAAGAGTGGGCCTCTGCCTGGGTAGACTGGCTGGTAGAACAGGATTTTGTCGATAACGACCGTATTGGTATGACCGGTATTTCCCTGGGCGGTCACTTCGCGCCGCGCGCCGTTGCCTTTGAACCCCGCTTTGCCTCAGGGGCAGTGTGGGGCGCCAACCATAACTGGGCAGAAGTGCAGCAAAAACGTCTTAATCGCGAAGGGGAAAACCCGGTGCCTCACTACTGGAATCATGTAATGTGGGTCTTTGGCTGCAAGGACATGGATGAATTCCTGGAAAAAGCCAAGGGCATGACCCTTAATGGCATCATGGACAAAATCAAGGTGCCATTCCTGGTGACCCATGGTGCCCATGATCGCCAGATCAATGTCGACTATGCTCATCAAAGTTATGACCAGCTCGTTAATTCTCCGAACCGCCAGTTAAAGATTTTTACCGAGCGCGAGGGGGGTGTAGAACACGTCGGTGCAGATAATATGTCCTTTGGCTGTGATTATATTGCCGACTGGTTTGCCGACACCCTGGGTACACACAAAAAATAGCAAAGCAGTTTGGGGAGCTACCATGCCACGTAAATTTGTCGACCTTTCCATCTATCTCGAAAATGATGTGATTAGTGATCCGCCCTTCATGCGTCCGGAGATTACCTACCAGAATCATGCGGAAACGGTTAAGGAAGCCCAGACCTTTTTTCCCGGAGTAGAGGCCGATCAATACCCGGGCGGGGAAGGTTTCGCAGCGGCAGAAACGGTCAAACTGACTACCCATAACGGCACCCATCTTGATGCCCCGTGGCATTTCCACCCCACCATGGATGGAGGCAAACCGGCCATGACCATCGATGAAGTGCCTCTGGACTGGTGCTTTCGTCCCGGCATAAAGCTGGACTTTCGTCACTTTCCGGATGGACATGTGGTGACCGGACAAGAAGTTGAAGACGAACTGAAACGAATAGAGGTTGAGTTACAACCCATGGATATCGTACTGGTAAATACCGCAGCAGGAAAAGCGCTTGGTAATCCCGATTTCGTCAATATCGGTTGTGGCATGGGTTATGAAGCCACCATGTATTTGCTTGAACGTGGCATCAGGGTTACCGGCACCGATGCCTGGTCCTGGGATGCGCCTTTTTCCTATACCGCAGAAAAAGTAAAGGAGACCGGAGACACCTCCTTAATCTGGGAAGGTCACAAGGCAGGAAAAGACATTGGTTATTGTCACCTGGAAAAATTACATAATCTTGAAGTACTCCCTGCGTCAGGATTCACGGTTAGTTGTTTCCCGCATAAAATCAAAGGAGCTTCCGCAGGCTGGACTCGCGCCGTAGCAATTTTTGATGAATAACGGATAAAGCAACCTGCCTGATCAATAATAATTAAAAGAAATTCTCTCCTGAGCTGTAAACTTTAATATGAGGCGGTTATGAAACTGGCGACCATCGCAAGCAATTCACTTGACGGCAAACTTGTCGTCGTGTCCATCGACGGCACTCGATACCTGCCCCCTGAATCCACCCAAACCCTGCAACAGGCCATAGAAAACTGGGAGGCAGCGCAGCAGGAATGTCTGCCACTGGCACAGCGACTGGAAGCGGGTGAAGGCGATTCAACAAAAGACCTGCACTTTGCAGCACCTCTACCGCGCGCCTGGCAATGGCTGGATGGCTCGGCTTTTCCCAGTCATGGCAGATTAATGCAGGAAGCCTTTAAACTTCCGCCTCTTGAGTACGAAAAACCACTCATGTATCAGGGTATGTCCCACCAGTTTTTTGGCCCTAATGATGACATTCCTTATATAAGTGAGCAGGACGGCATCGATTTTGAGGGCGAGTTTGGCATCATTGTCGATGAAGTTCCCATGGGTACCACCGCAGAAGACGCCATGGCACATATCAAGTTATTGGTTCAGATTAATGACTGGTCATTAAGAACCCTTGCCCCAGTGGAGATGAAAACCGGTTTTGGCTGGATTCAGGCCAAGCCCGCCTGCTCCATGGCACCATTGGCCATTACCCCGGATGAGGCGGGTGAAAACTGGCGCGACGGCCGGCTCCATCTGGATATGAACGTCGACTGGAACGGCACACGCTTTGGTAATCCCAATGGCGCCGCGATGGAAGTAGGCTTCCATGAACTGGTGGCCCATGCGGCTGCTACCCGATCACTTTGTGCCGGAACAATAATTGGTTCAGGTACGGTGTCCAACGATAATTTCCGGGAAGTTGGTTCTACCTGTATCGCGGAAAGACGCGGCATTGAAATAGTTGATAAAGGGGTGCCAGAAACGGCCTTTATGAAATTTGGTGACCGTATCTGTATGCGAGTGATGTATCCCGAAGAAACACTCCTGTTTGGCAGCATTGATCAGCAAGTGGTAAAGCAAGCCTGACAAAAAGGGAAAAAAAGGGGACAGATTTATTTTTCATATTTTAAAAATAAATCTGTCCCCTTTTTTCGTCCCCTTTTTTCACTTTTTTATCCTTTTTTCTATTTATTTTTGTGATCTGATTTATTGCGTGACAGATTTCGGGCTTGTTACTTTTGCGCCCGCAGGAATGGTATCTGGCGCTGCGTTAAGTTTGTCGGCTGCAAAGCCTGCGGCGTTTTTATACCCCTGCATGAATTCATCACGCTCGGAGCGGGGAATAACATCATCAATATTCTCGAAAACACCACCACATCGCTGATCCAGCAGATTTAATAATCCAAACGGCCCTGCACCACGATTACGCAGAACAAGCTGTGAAATTTCTGCGCACAGCTGTGCATCGTAAGCCTGCAACGCTGCAGGAGTGACACCGTGTTCCAGTATGGCAGCCCCGAGCACACGGGCATCGACAATGGCCTGACTGGCGCCATTGGAACCCGTTGGGTACATCACATGCGCCGCATCACCCAGTAATACGGCAGAGCCATCAACCCAGGTCGGGACGGGGTCACGATCTATCATCGGATATTCAAAGACTTCTTCGGCACCCTTTAACATTTCCGGAATATTGATCCAGTCGTGATTCCACGCTTCGAAATGATGCAGAAAATCTTCATGCTCAACTTTTTTATTCCAGTCACCCTGGGTCCAGCCAGCGGAGTTGTCCACGGTAATTTCGGCAATCCAGTTGATATCAGCAAGACCGGTAACCGGATCAGCTGCTGATATGGGATAAAACACTACGCGATGCCTGTGTGTTCCAAAACCCACGAAAGAGGCTCCGGTTCGAATCGGTTTAGCCCGGGTAACCCCACGCCACATAATAGCTCCTCCCCACTGGATTGGCGGCTGCCCGGGATGCATTTGCTGACGCACAGCAGAATGCAGACCATCAGCAGCGATCAGTAGCGATCCCTGAACAGAAGATTTGTTACCATTTCTGTCTTCCAGTTGCGCTGTTATGCCTTTTCCTTCGGAATCATTCCTGTAACCGGTAAGTTTCATGCCCGTATGGATGCAGTCTTTTCCAAGGCGTTCCAGCGCAGCCTGGTAAAGCATCATTTGCAATTTTCCCCGGTGGACGGAATATTGCGGCCAATGGTAGCCCGCCGCCAAACCTCGAGGCTCGGAATAGACATCATTGCCGTTCAGGCCAACCAGAGCCCATTCCTTGGTTTGCAGGCCAATCTCATCAAGTGCATCCACGCCAAATCCCAGTTCGTAAAGTTCACGAACCGCATTAGGCTGGATGTTTATACCAACCCCAAGCGGCTTGATTTCGGCGACAGATTCAAACACAACACAGGGCACACCAATTTGATGCAGGGTCAAGGCGCAACTCAGACCGCCGATACCGCCGCCAACAATCAGTACTGGTAAATCAGACATATAACTTCCTAACTCTTATTATTTATATCCCAATGCAAGGATAAATTCAGATATTGCGTAAACAAACTGACAGTATGATAGCCGAAAGCGACAGCGCGCGGAATGTGTTGGAGTGAACTCAAACATTGGCATAGACAATTTATGCCAGAGAATGCTTTACAAAAATTATGCTAAGCTTTCCCCATTGTTCACTGCTACCTGATGGCCTGTTTATGAAAAGACTAATTGACTGTTTATTCCTTACTTTACCGGTTTCTTTACTACTATCAGCATGTTCACCTGACCCGGCTGATCAATCTTCTTCAGCCAGCGCTGATTCGATGACTGACGCAAGCACCTCGTCAGCGGCTATGCTGGCATCAGGTATCTTTCTTGAAAATATGGACACCTCCGTTAAGCCCGGCGATGACTTCTACCAGTACGTCAACGGCAGCTGGCTTGAAGAAAATACCATTCCGGCAGATAAGACTCGCTGGGGTGCGTTCGACATTCTGCGCGACAAGTCAGAAGAAAATGTCAGGTCACTGATCCAGGCGGCGGCGCAAGGCGACTTTGCCAAAGGCTCGGAACAGCAACAAGTAGGCGATCTCTATAACTCCTATCTTGATATGGCAGGTCGCAACAACCTGGGGCTTGAGCCATTGCTGGAAGAGATGACAAAAATCTCTGCACTGGAAACCCCGAGCCAGCTGGCGCGCTACTTTGCCTATGCCAATAAATATGGTTATGGCACGCCCTTTAATGTCGATCAGTATGTGGATTTCAAGGATCCCAACAGCTATATGATCCATACCTGGCAGGGTGGTCTTGGCCTGCCTGACCGCGAGTATTATTTCAATGATGATGACGCCTCAGTTGAAATCCGCGAAGCCTATATCAAGCACATAACAACCATGTTTGAACTTGCCGGTATAGACAATGGCGCAGCCAGTGCCGAAACCATTATGGCGCTGGAAACCCGCCTGGCGGCAGAGCATATGCTCAAGGAAGACACCCGCGATGACAATCTGCTTTATAACAGTTATCCGGTTGAGACATTGAATGAGCTGATGCCCAACTTTGACTGGCCCGGTTTTCTGGAAGAAGCCCAGCTAACCGACCTGGACAATCTGGTAGTCACCCAGGTGGACTACATGACAGCGCTGGACAGCATCATTACAGAAACTGACATGGCGACCTGGAAAGTATTTCTGCAATGGGGACTGATCAATGCCACAGCAGATCGCCTGACCACTGAGCTGGATCAGGCCAATTTTGACTTTTACGGCACGGTGATGCGTGGCCAGGAAGAGCAGCGAGAGGATTGGCGGCGCGCCGTTTCACTGGTGAATTCACATCTGGGCGAAGCCATTGGTCAGGTGTATGTGTCTGAATTTTTTCCACCACAGGCGAAGCAGCGTATGGAAACTCTGGTGCAAAATCTGCTCGATGCCTATGAAGTGAGTATTCGTGAACTGGACTGGATGAGCGAGGTAACCCGAGTGCAGGCGCTGGATAAATTGTCCAAGTTCACCGTCAAGATCGGCTACCCGGATGAATGGAAAGATTACAGCTCTCTGGTGATAGAACCCGATGATTTATTTGGCAACCTGCAGCGCTCTGCCCTGTTCCAGTACGAAGAAAAACTTGAGAAACAAAATCACCCGGTAGAAAAACATGAATGGGCAATGACACCACAAACCGTTAACGCCTACTACAACCCGCCACTCAACGAAATTGTGTTTCCGGCAGCCATTCTGCAACCACCTTTTTTCGATATGAATGCCGATGATGCCGTCAATTATGGCGGTATCGGTGCCGTGATTGGCCATGAAATCGGTCACGGCTTTGATGATTCAGGCAGTAACTTTGATGGTGATGGCGTCCTGCGTAACTGGTGGACAGAACAGGACCACAGCGAATTCGAGGCCCGTACCAGCCAGTTAATAGAGCAGTACAACAACTTCCAGGTATTTGACGATTTGAATGTGAACGGTGAATTCACGCTGGGCGAAAACATCGGTGACCTGGGCGGTATCAGTATTGCCCTGAAGGCCTATCACATGACTCTGACGGGTAATGAAGCACCAGTACTGGATGGCTTTAACGGAGATCAGCGCATATTTATAGGTTTTGCCCAGGTCTGGCAGGCCTTGTCCCGGGACGAAGCCCTGCGCAATCAGGTGGGAACGGATCCACACTCCCCTTCAAGATTCAGAGCCAACGGCCCGGTACGCAATGTGCCCGAGTTCTATTCTGCTTTTGATGTGCAACCGGGCGATGCCCTGTATCTGCCACCCGAGGAACGGGTAAAAATCTGGTAGGTATTACTGACAGACTGATTTTGCCAAAGGCACAAGCTGTGACTTTGGCAAAATCCATATGCTGATTTGAAACGTATCACGAGCGTCTACTATAAATGAGATGCATTGAGATGCGCCCCACAAAATCCCTGCAACCTTTTTTAAGCCTTACCTTCTCTCTGATTCTTGTCTCGGCAAGTCAGCTGTCATTGGCTCAGAGTGATGGGCGCAATATCGTGGTGGAAACCGAATTCGGCGCCAGCTGGCAGTCCCGCAATGATGTGCAAATCCCCAACGACAATCTGGGTACCCGTTTTGCGCTGGATGAGATTGCCGGCAGCGGTCCCTGGCTATTAGCCCGCTTCAATCTGCTATGGAACATCAACGAAAAACATGGCTTTAGAGTCCTGCTTGCCCCGTTGTCCTATACCGAAAGCAATGTACTGGAGTCCGACGTCAATTTTGCCGGCGCACAGTTTCAGTCTGGCGAGGCCGTAGAAGCCAGTTACAAATTCAATTCCTGGCGCGTCTCCTACCGCTACCATATGATTGAAAACGAGAATCTGGATTTGTGGCTTGGCGGAACCCTTAAAATTCGCGATGCAGAAATTAAATTACGCCAGGGACAGATAACAGCTAATGATGACGACCTGGGGGTGGTTCCCCTGTTCTATGTTGCTGCCCGCTACCGCCTGGGTGAGCGCTGGCATCTGAATGCAGAAATGGATGCGCTGGCCGGCGGCCCCGGACGCGCCATCGATCTGGGACTGCGAGTCGACTACACCCTGAATCCGAACTGGGAAATTGGCGCTGGTCTGCGTACCCTTGAAGGTGGTGTGGACTCCGACGATGTCTATAATTTCGCCTGGTTCAACAGTGTTGTTTTTTCTACCCGCTACAAGTTTTAAAACGGGCGAGTCGAATAGGCGCACAAGTCAGTCCGCGGCTATTCAAAACTAAATATATCCTCGCCCTCTTCCGGCGCTTCCATGTCCTGCTCATGAAACTGTCGCCAGTTTTCTGCCCAGGGACGTCCGAACATATCCGGCACCTGGTACTCAATCACTTCCCCCGGTGCTACCGGTGTAGCCACACCGCTGACATTAAAAATGGATTGCACGCACTCGATAAACTGGTACGGGTCACCATCGTTTAGTCCACCCTGGCGTTCCAGATTCCGCACTATACGAATGGGTTTAACCAGGGCCTCCGGATCATAAAAAACTGCTTCATGATTCAGGCCATAAACCTCACCACTGTCATCACGATTAGCAGTATAGATTTCCACTACCTGCAGCTTGTTGGAAAACTCCATACCGCCATGGACTTTCCAGCCCTGAATATTCGAGGTCCAGGTGATCAATACCTCGCCATCCCAGAAGCCTGTGGTTTCTCCGTACCATTGCGGGACATCTGCCCCTAATCTTGGCACCGCTCCTGTCATATCAAAACTGCGACCAATATGAATATTGGTAATAAAGTTGTCCGCATCGCCAGCCAGAATCTGCACCAGTTCAGGCGTGACCAGTATCTGATGGGGTTGATTGGTGACGCCATGATAATGAAAACGCCGCATAAAGCCTTCCGGCCAGCAAAACATGGCGGGCCACTGTGCCGCATTGGTATTGCCGTGGTGATAGGCCTCCTGTACAAAACGTGTCTGGTATTCCTCGGTCATCAGCGACAGGATGGTGGGTACCTGATTCCAGAATAACTCGGCATTCCAGTTCTGACCCCGCGGCCAGACATAACGGCCATTCCAGTCACCGGGTACGGTGGCATAGGTATGTTGTGTTGGCCCGCCGCGCTCAGTGGTTTCTGCCAGCAGGGCCTCATAGTGTGCCTGAGCGGTGTCGAATGCATAGGGGCTGATGATGGATTCGCGTGGGTAGTCGCGCTCGCAATAACCCCAGGCGGCGGTGCGAGGCGGATCATTACCGATCAAGCCCGTGGACCATTGCGCCTGAATGGCTTCTGAACTGTTACAGCGAAAATATCGCGCATCACTCCAGTATTCACGGTCTGCATAGAAATCTTCCGAGGTAAACAGATCTATCGGCAAGGGCTCAACCCCTTCAGGAACCTCGCCATTCATGGCTGAGGCATGAATCACTCCCCTGTCCACACCGATCTCTCCATCCCTGAACGGGCCAACCATCCAGTATTGTTCCGGGTAGCCAGGAATCTCTGCGGGCGGGTAGGCTTCCAGTTGCCCGGGGTTCGTCCTTGTTGGGCCTGGAATAGCCGGGCTCAAAGGTGCCCCCCTGCCCACGCTGACAAAATTCATGGCAGCAACCTGTTGCGCCGCTGCCGGCAATCCGTGAAGCATTGTCATAGCAAGGAATAACCTTCCAGCCAAACTATAAATAGCACTGCACCCGTTTTTAACCATTGTTGCCCCCTGAAATCAGACAATTGATATGCCCTTTTCTATTATTCTACTTCTTCAATATAAGAAGCAGTATAGGTACAAGCCGCTCCTCATACCATCCAGGGCTTTAACTCCATTCACAATTCCCTGTAGAATCGAGCGTTCAAATCTGGATATACCAGTTTAGGGGGAAATTATCGTGCTTAAGAATAAAAATATACTCGCTACTATTTGCCTGTCGTTTGGCCTTTCATTTTTATCGGCCAGCGCGATGGCACAGAATGCCGAAACCTTGATTGCCGATGCCCGCGCGGTATTGGGCAATATTCGCTCGATCACCTATTCGGGATCAGCAAGAAATGTTGCTTTTCAGCAATGCGGTGCCAGCGCCGTGTCATTGATCTGTAACGACACACATAATCCAATGCGTCCCATTACCGATTACGTCAGTGTCATCGACCTGGGCGCACCGGCCATGCGTCATACCGGCGCTACCATGAATATCGGTTCCGGCGGCTCTACGGCTGTCAGTGCCGGTACGTTTTTCCAGCAGGTGACTTCAGAGCAGGCCGATCTGTCCGAGTCCTGGGCCAATTCGCTGGAGCTATATATTACGCCCTGGGGATTCCTCAAAGGCGCCGCTGAAAACGGGGCTACTTCCAACCGCCGCACGTTGAATGGCAACAGCTATAGGGTATTGAGCTGGAGTCCTGAAGTGAAAGCGCCCTCAGGCGCAAGCTATGTAGTCAACGGCTACCTGAATGATGACAACCTTGTCGAACATGTGGAAACCTGGGTGGGTGACAACATCATGGGCGACATGCATATTCTGGCGTCCTACGACGGCTGGCGCGACTTTGGCGGTTTTCTGGCACCGACCCAGATTTCACAAACCCGGGGTGGCTGGCCTTTCTTTGAAGTGGATATCACCGCGGCGGATGCCAATATGCGTAATGTCGCCTCCATGTTGCCAGCACCTGAGTCCAGCGGACGTGGCTTTGGCGGCGGCGGTGGACCGGTCAATGTCACACCAGAGAGACTGGGTGATGGCTTCTATCGCCTGAACTCAGGCCCGGGCAGTTATGATTCCCTGATCGTTGAATTTGAAGATCACATCATGATGCTGGAAGCCGGTGCCAGTCATGCGGTAATTGCGGCCTATATAGAAGAGGCGAAACGGCTGATTCCCGGCAAGCCCATTCGCTACATAATGAATACCCATCCCCACTCTGATCATACTGCCGGCTTGCCGGTGGTAGTTGCCGAAGGAGCTACGATTATTACCCAGGCTAACAATCAGGAATTCTTCGAGCGCGCTCTCAATACACCGCGCACCCTGTTGGATGATGCGCTGGCCAGAAACCCGCAGAAAGTATGGGTAGAAGCGGTAGATACCAAAGCTGTATACACCGATGGCAATCGAACTGTTGAGATGTACCACATTTATCCAGCGCCGCATTCCAATGGCTTGATGGTGGCTTATATTCCCAGAGAGAAAGTCTTGTTCCAGGGTGATTTTTCCCTGCCAGCACCGGGCGGTGTCGGTAACGACCATGTTCAGGCCTTGGTACCGGCTTTGGAAAAACTCGGTGTTACTGACTTTGAACGCTATATCAATGTACACGCCAGCGCTGAACCACAAACCAAAGCCATGCTTTGGGATGCTGTTGGTAAGTAGCGTTTGTTGCAGTAATTTAACCCGCCATGTCGGATGGCGGCTCTGCGAGCCTTATCCGACCTACGAAGGATTTAGCTTTGTGTAGGTCGGATAAGCGCAGCGCATCCGACAAGGCGTCTGCAAGACGCCAACTTTTATTGCAACTCAATAATCTTGCCTGCTCATACTGTTCATTCGACCTCTGCCTTTAACTTGATGGCCTGATAGTGTAAAGTGCGCGCCTTCGTTGTACTTCCCTGTCCTGATGTCGGCTAATTCAATCAGCCTACCCCAAAGATCCCAAGTACTCATTTTCCGAAAAGCTCCTTGTTTCGGCGTTGTATTGTATTGAAATCAGAAAGGCCTGAATGAATTACGTATTAAACCTGTTCGACCGCTCCAAACACATTAATGTCCTTACCGAAGTCCTGTCCGGATTAACGGTCTCTCTGGCGCTGGTCCCTGAAGCCATTGCTTTTGCCCTGATCGCCGGACTGTCTCCGCTTACCGGACTCTATGCCGCCTTCAGCATTGGCCTGATTACCGCTGTATTTGGTGGGCGCCCAGGCATGATATCCGGTGCCACCGGGGCTATTGCGGTGGTCATTGTCAGCCTGGCACAAAGTCACGGCGTCGAATACATCTTCGCCACCGTTATTCTTGCCGGCCTTATCCAGATGACAGCAGGCTTGTTCAAGCTCGGCAAGTTTATTCGACTGGTACCGCACTCGGTCATGTTTGGTTTTGTTAACGGCCTGGCGATTGTTATCTTTCTCGCCCAGCTCGCGTCCTTCAAGGTCAGCGGTGCTGATGGTGAACTCGACTGGATGATTGGCTCGCAACTGCACATCATGCTTGGCCTGGTGCTGCTGACCATGATCATAATCTGGGGACTGCCTAAACTCACCAAGGTTATTCCCGCTTCGCTGGCCGCGATTCTGGTGGTGTCTGCCATCGTTCTTGGTCTGGATATCGATACCCGCAATGTCGGTGACATCAGCTCCATCAAGGGTGGCTTTCCGCCTTTCCATATCCCTGATATCCCCTTTACCCTGGAAACGCTGAAAATCATCTTCCCCTACGCCTTTATCGTGGCAGGTGTCGGCCTCATCGAAAGCCTGCTGACCCTGAACCTGATTGATGAAATCACGGAAACCCGAGGCAAGAGTAATAAGGAAGCGGTAGCTCAGGGCATGGCAAATTTTGTCACCGGCTTTTTCTCCGGCATGGGCGGCTGCGCCATGATTGGGCAGAGTCTGATCAATATATCATCCGGTGCCAGGGAACGTTTGTCCGGCATCGTCGCCTCGGTGATGTTGCTAGTCTTTATTATGTTTGGCGCTGAATATATTGAAAAGATGCCCATCGCTGCGCTCACCGGCTTGATGATCATGGTCGCCATCGGCACTTTTGAATGGGCAAGTATTAAAGCCATCAACAAAATGCCTAACGGGGATAACCTGGTGGGCTTTCTGGTAGCAGCCATAACCGTCCTGCTGCATAACCTGGCACTGGCAGTTTTGATCGGCGTGATTATTTCTGCACTGGTGTTTGCCTGGGAAAATGCCAAACGTATTCGTGCCAGAAAATATATCGATGAAGACGGCACCAAGCATTATGAAATTTATGGCCCCCTGTTTTTTGGTTCAACCCAGGCCTTTGCAGAAAAGTTTGATGTGGGTAGCGACCCGGACAAGGTGATTATCGATTTCAGAGAAAGTCGGGTGAATGATATGTCAGGCATTGAAGCGCTGAACAAAATTACCGAAAGATATTTCAGAGCCGGCAAGGAATTGCACTTGCGCCATCTCAGTCCCGACTGTCTTGAGCTACTAAAAAATGCAGAAAAGATCATCGATGTGAATATTATTGAGGATCCTACCTACAAGGTTGCAGTAGAAATATAAGATCACCCCTGGAAGAAAGTTATGTTCCTGTGTTTTTTGCAGGAACAAAATCAATTTTCAATTTATAACCTATGGCTTCTGCATAATCAGTTATGGTTGATAGCTTGGGTGATATATCAGTATTGACACTTTCCAAACGAGAAATATTGCTTTTACTGGTATGAAGCTTTTCAGCTATTTGCTCTTGCGTTAGCCCTGCTTCCTGCCTTAAGGAAATTAATTTCTTACGTATTTCATAGGCGGGAGAGAGCTCATCGTATGCTTTCTTCATACCTTCTTTTTTCAATGCTTCTTTTTTAAATGTTTTTAAAGTTGGCCTGGCCATCTTATATTTCCTTCATTCTATTACGCGCTAAATCGATCTCTTTCTTTGGTGTCTTTTGAGTTTTCTTTACAAAGAAATTCAGGATGATGATTTCCTTACCTTTCACTGTACAGAAAAGAGATCGGCCAATTCCTTCCTTACCTTTAGCCCTGATCTCAAAAAACCATTACCCATGGGCGCGGTATAAGGCTTCCCTATGGCTGGACCAAACTCTTCAATAATTTCAAGGATATGCAATAAATTGGAAAGTATCCCATCAGGGAATTTCAGAGTTTGATCCTTAACCCTGGAATTGAAGAATGTGACCTTCCATGACATGGAATGAAGTTATCATACATGATAACCCTGTCAAGTGGCAGCGGCTGATACACCGCCAAATTTTTAGCGAGCCCTGCGAAAACTTCAGCAAGGCTTTTTCTGCTTATTATTCCTGCCCCTTACTACTGGCCGGAATCCTGGGGAGACTTTGCACTGTTGGCAGATCTTTTTCTAGGCTTGCGCTTGCGCTCACCTTTATTCCCCTTTTTACCCGCTGCATCAGGACCATGTCCCTGAACACCGAGGGCAGGCCTGACCTTATCTGATTGCGATCCGGATTCCGATTCGCGTGAGATTTTCAAAGTCTGGCCCAGCACCCACACCTTGCGCAAATCCCTGAAGATTTCCTTTGGCATGTCGCGCGGCAAATCCACAGTACTGTAATCCTCATAAATATTAATCAGGCCTATGTGCTTGCTTTCAAGGCCGGCTTCATTGGCAATGGCGCCAACGATATTCGCTGGCATGACTTTATGTTTATGGCCAATTTCCACGCGAAACCTTTCCATGTCTTTTTCCGGCAGGGCGTTCTTGTTGCGCGGCTCACTTTTTCTTGGCGCACGGGAATCGGCGCGGCTTTTTCGACTGCCCTGTCGCCGGCCTTCCTGGCCACTGTTATCCCAGTTTTCTTTTTTGTCATGAACAGGCTTATGCTGCAGCAATAAGGGTTCGCTTCCCTGCACCAGTTTTGCCAGTGCCGAGGCAATAGCCAGAGTCGGTACATTGAATTCCTGCTGATACTGTTCGATCAGTTCTGAAAACAGGATCAGGTCCTCATTGGCCAGCGTCTCTGAAATCACCTGTTTGAATTGTTCGATGCGCCGATCATTAATCACTTGCGTGGACGGCATCTCCAGCATTTCAATTTTCGAACCGGTGGCTTTTTCAATGGCGTTTAGCAGACGTTTTTCTCTCGGTGCCACAAACAAAATGGCGTCACCAGTGCGACCAGCACGCCCGGTGCGACCAATGCGATGAACATAGGCTTCAGTGTCATAGGGAATATCGAAATTGATAACATGACTGACGCGCTCTACATCCAGACCACGAGCAGCGACGTCGGTAGCTACCAGAATATCCAGCTTGCCCTTCTTTAATTTATCAATGGTCAGCTCGCGCTGCTTCTGGGCAATATCGCCGTTCAATGCCTGGGCGGCAAAACCTCGGGCGGCGAGTTTATCAGCCAGCTCGACAGTGGCAATCTTGGTACGCACGAAGATCAGCATGGCATCAAAGCTTTCAGCTTCCAGAATACGCGTAAGCGCTTCCAGCTTGTTATTCATGCCACTGGCGACCCAGAAGCGCTGACGAATAAGTGCTGCGGTAGCTGTTCTTACGGTGATGGTAACTTCGCTGGGATCATTCAAATGCGCCTTTGCTATGCGGCGTACTTCTTTTGGCATGGTGGCGGAGAACAGGGCAATCTGCCGGGTTGATGGCGTTTGCTCCAGAATCCAGTCCACATCATCAATAAAGCCCATGCGTAACATCTCATCGGCCTCATCCAGCACCAGCGTCTTCAGTCCACCCAGTTTCAGGGTGCCCTTGCGCATGTGATCCATGACTCGTCCCGGCGTGCCAACGACCACGTGTACACCACGTTTCAGGGCACGAATCTGACCGGTGTAATCCTGTCCGCCATACACCGGCAGCACATGAAAGCCCTGAATGTGGCTGGCATAAGTCTGAAATGCCTCGGCTACCTGAATCGCCAGTTCGCGGGTGGGTGCCAGCACCAGTACCTGGGGATCCTTCTGCTTCAGATCCAGGTTTGTCAAAATCGGTAAGGCAAAGGCGGCGGTTTTACCGGTACCGGTTTGCGCCTGACCCAGCACATCCCTGCCTTCCAGCATCAGAGGAATGGTCATCATCTGAATCGGGGACGGAGTTTCATAACCCACATCTATGAGGGCTTTTAGAACCGGAGCACTAAGCTTCAGCTGGTCAAATGGAATTACCATGTCGGTAGTCATCAAAGGCTCTTTATATGTCTGGAAATATACTGGCTAAAACAGTACGGAGTGATTTGCGGAGGCGGATGCTATCACAAATCCGGCATAACAGAGCGATTTGATTTGTTGCCAGGCTTGCAAGATGTCGACACAGTCGATGCAACAGTAGTTGTGAGGATAACAAAATTATGCGGAATTGTTCACGTTGTATAGC
>Ga0181598_1002704_pt1 | contig 15868 bp, 12 predicted proteins | sample 041ome_4_FD_153295 | JGI IMG/M metagenome (GOLD analysis project Ga0181598, IMG submission 153295) | Coastal salt marsh microbial communities from the Groves Creek Marsh, Skidaway Island, Georgia - 041404US metaG (spades assembly) | ecosystem: Environmental > Aquatic > Marine > Intertidal zone >... | reverse complement strand
CCAGTTCATCCACCAGGGCGATAGCATAATCATCATAGGAGATTTTACTATCGCCATTTTCATCGGCTACTACATTGTCTTGGCCAAGTCGAAACTTACCTGTGCGTTCTCCAGGCCCAATTACCACTGCTGGCGATAAAAAGGTCCAGTCGAAGTCATCTGCTTCCTTCAGCAGATCCAAAGCCCGCATCCCCTCCTGGATATAACTCATTACCCCATCCGGCAATCCTTCAAGTGTATCCCAGACTTTTACTCCATCTTGATTAAGTAAGGATGCAGCACCGCCAACCATCAGATAACGATTAACCCCTGATAGACGAATCGCTTCCAGTAATTTTTCAGACTCATTGGGAATAAAACTGGCAGCACAAATTATGGCATCATGCCCTTTCAGTGTTTCGGCAAGCTGCTGAGGGTGCAAAATATCCCCTACAACCGGAGTCACTCTTTCATTGGCCTCTACCTTTTCAGGGTTACGGGCAATGGCTGTTACGTTGTAGCCTCTGCTCAACAATTCATGGGTTATCTTGGACCCTATGTTGCCACTGGCCCCGATAAGAGCAATATTTTTACTCATAACTTAATCTCCATCTATTTTTGAATGCCTCCATTATCAGAACAACATATCCAGGTGACGGTCAAAACTTAAAAAAATTATATACCATTGGAATAAATATTCCCTGAACCGGGTCAGGATACTAGTATTGATTGAAACGGGATATGGCTTTTCGCGATATGACGATATGCTATATTATTCTACTCAGGGAAAAAAATTATAGCTCTCGACTAACATAGCCTCATGCTATCGGGCATGGTGAACACTACTGTCATGAAAATCAGTTCAGGCGTTCAGGACAAATATTCTGCACCTTTAAATTCAGTGATTACTGGACTGTGCCTGCTCACGCTGATCAGTCTTTCTTTTGCTCTTAATGCCGCAGAAAATATTGCGGAAAATGACACGGGCAAAACTACCCAAGAAACTGCAGAAAAATCTGAAGATATTTCCAACTCCTCTGAATCAGAGACTATGGTCCCCCTTTCTCCTGAGCAGCAGGAAAAGATTCTGCAAGCTATGGCAAATCGTGAGCAATATACTCAGCTTATAAACCAACTTGAACTGGAAGCAGGTGCAGATGCCTACCGGCCAGCATTAAGCCAGGCCTACATGGACCTGGGATTAACTCTGCAGACCCTCGAACAGCATGATGAGGCGGCAGAAGCTTTTGATAAAGCGCTTCAATCCGTAAGGATAAGTGATGGGCTTAACAGCCCGCTCCAATTACCTATGCTGCAGGAACTCTATAACAGCAATCTCGCCAACGCAGATTGGGAAGGTGCAGACGTATACGCACATCTGATGTATTACGTGGCACGCAAAAGTTTTGCTGCTGGCGATGAAAGGCGGCTCGCGGCTTTGCAGCAAATGGGCACCTGGAAATTAAAAGCTGAAAGTGAAAACTTACTGAGTGAATACTCCAATGCCCTGGGCAGTGCTATCGAAACCTATGAACAGGAAATTGAACTGCTGCAAAGCATGCCCCTTGAAGGAAACAATCTCACTATGGCCACTTTATATTTGGGCGAAGCACGATTGAAAATGATACTGGCACAGCAGATTTATGATCGCCCTCTCACCGAATACCAGACACCCGGTCGGGAACGTTCCACCACCACTACCCGCTGTTTTTTTGTGCGCCTGGCAAACGGCTCAGTGACCCAGATGTGCGAAACAATAGAGGTGCCGCAACTGGACTTTTATACCGTGCCAAATGATATGAAACTAAGAGAAATCAGCGGTAACCTGAAAGATATTCGCGAAGCACTTGTAAAAGCATTCACCCTGCTTCAAATCGAGATGGAGCAAGTTGAAAAAAGAGATGAACTACTGGCCGAAATGAACCAGATTACGGAATCCTACAACACCTTTGTAACCGAACATTCCATGTAGCCAAAAATGGCAGAAACCGGTTAGTTTTCTGCTTGTTGCCTTTCAAAACGTGACGTCTCTATATAATAACGTACCGTTGTATTGCCTTCATGGCAGGCATACTCATAAATATCATAATCATTATCAAGATAGGTAGGATAAGCGACAGTATAGGAACCTGTGGCTAGTACTTCCGGATCCTCGATTACCATTTCAAATTCAATAGTGTCATCTGCAACGCGGGTAAAACGCTCAATAATACGTTGATTGGTAGTAGTTGGCTGCAGAGGCCTGGGAGAACCGGGGTTTCCAGCACTGGTTTTACCGGTCTTGCCATTAAAATTAGTGGTTTCTACAACCAGCGTATTGCCTTCCCAATGGCCGCGCGATTCACCCAGCCACTGCTTGATATTTGAGTCAAGCGGGGGCATATCAGAAGTAGGAATGATGCGCGCCTCATGGGCCATCTCCAGCTGTATCACAACATAACCGGGTGATTGAAAAATGCGTATGCCATTGTTGTAGTTACGCGCCTGCATGGATACCGGCATACCACGAGTAATGCAGCGGTCCCAGGCACTGAAATCCTCAATGGTATCGAAAACGGTTTGCGTCGGATGATAGGAACCACGCATATTGGCTTGCAATTGTTTTCCGTATTCGGTGAGCTCAGGATATTGACCATCAGGCGGATCAACAATTAATGACGTTTGCCGCATGGCTCTGCCGGCAGCATCTGCAAGTGGTATGGCACCAGACTGAAAACGATCATCACGGGCCGCAACACTGGCCTGCTTTTCAGCAAATTCTTCATCAGTCAAAAATGCCTGGTCACCAAATTCGGGGGGGCGCACCAGGGGAACACCTATAAGATGATTTATTGGCCAGGTGCCACGCAAATCCGGCTCACCCCAAGGCGTCATTGGCTGCACGTAATCTGCAGCCTCCCCATTAGCCTCAGCACCTTGCACTGATGTATTAACCATGATTAAGGAAAGACTGATGGCGAGACTGATGCGTCGAAGTGGCAGAATCCGGCTGTTCATGAGGGCTCCCTGGAAAAAATTTTATAATTATTTTTTTCGTTCAGCACTATCGTACAACATTTTTCTGATTAATTGCATGACATCGCTACTTGAATAATACTCAGATTTATACGCGAAACTTTGAAAGTTTCCTGGTTCCCACTTTCCGGACGAGTATGCTACTCTCGTCATGTCCATTCAAAAATCAATAATTTTAAAAGGAGTGGATTGATGCAAAATCGATTCATCGCATTAGCTTTTCTGGGAACTATTCTGGGAACATTGCTGATAACTGGCTGTAGCCAGGAAACCCGGCAACAAGATATAGTTCAATCTGACGCAAGTTCAAACTCTGTACCGAATTCATCCTTATTGGATGGTCGTCCCAATTTGAATGGCGTCTGGAAAGCTATCAATACCGCCAACTGGAACCTCGAAGCCCACTCGGCAGAGGCGCTTGATGACTTCTGGCAGATGGGAGCAATTGCGGCCATACCTGCTGGAAAAAGTGTATTAAGTGATGGCGGCACGATCCCCTATCTGCCTGAAGCACTTGCCCAACGTGACGAAAACCGAGCCAAATGGCCCATCAATGATCCCGAGGCTTTTTGTTACATGCTCGGGATTCCCCGGGCGACTTATCACGATATACCCTTTTCAATATTTCAGGGTGGCAGGGATGATGATCTGTTAATGGTATATCCCTTTGCCGCATCACAACGGGTTGTTCACATGAATGAGACCGGCGGACTGCCACTGGATGCCTGGATGGGAAAATCTAACGGGCGCTGGGAAGGAGACACTCTGGTAATCACTACACTGAACCAGAATGGCATGACCTGGCTTGATCGCGCTGGCAACCACTATAGCAATCAGCTTGTTGTTACTGAACGTTTCAGCAAACGTGGACCAGACCATATCTGGTATGAAGCCACACTGGAAGATCCCCGGACCTACTCGGAACCCTGGACCATCGAGATGCCTCTCTATCGGCTTATTGAAGAAAATGCGCAGACACTTGAGCACAAATGCGTCCCATTTGCGGACAAACTGCTTTACTGGGATTTACTAGGTCTTGATGATCCAGCTCAATAACCTGATCTAGTGATAAAAGGTAATATCAACTCACCGGTATAAAACAATCTGATTCTGAAATTATTGTGAGAAATATATCTTTGTAAGAAATACAAGAGGACGCTGAAAATGAAACTGAAACTTTTGCTGGCCGGCATACTTGGCCTCGCCACGATCCCTGCTCTGGCTCACCATTCTTTTTATGCCGAGTTCGATCCCAATAAGGAAGTATCACTGGAAGGTGAGGTTGTCGAAATGCACTGGGTTAATCCCCATTCATGGCTCAGCTTTGCAGTAGCAAATGAAGAAGGTGTCGTTGAAAACTGGCAAGTGGAAGGCGGCTCTCCCAATGTGCTCATGCGTCTGGGTTGGAACCGGGATTCACTGCCGCCGGGCACGCGTATCAGAGTTACCGGCTTTCAGGCTAAAGATGGCTCACTGCGCATGAATTCCAGAGGCATCGAATTCCCTGATGGCCGCACTCTGGAACTGGGCGGAAGTCGCCGCGACTAGTAAGCAGAATTTAAGCTTACAAATCGCTCCGCTAGAGAGAACCCTATTATGAAATTCTTTCCAGGCAGACAGACTGCCATAGTATTGCTCACTTTAATCATTGTGAGCGCACACCCTGGCCTTATGGCACAACCTGCAGGCTGGAATGACCCTTTTCCCCCACATAAGGTTATGGATAATCTCTACTATGTTGGCACCTCACAATTAGGCTCATTTCTAATCACAACGCCTGAAGGACATATCCTTCACAGTAGCAACTACGAAACGTCTGTACCTGTGATCAAAGCGGCCGTAGAACAGCTCGGCTTTGACTTTGAAGATATAAAGATTCTTATTAGCGGGCATGCCCACCCGGATCATATCGAGGGCGACGCGCTGGTTAAGGAAATGACCAATGCAGAAGTTGTTGTTGGCCGCCTCGAACTACCCTACCACCAGAGTTTCGATACTCCCGGAGGCAAGCAACAGCCTATCGATATCATCGTCGATGCAGGGGATACTATTTCACTGGGAGGCACCACGCTCACCGCCCATCTTCAGGCCGGACATACCAAAGGCTGTCTGGCATGGAGTCTCACTCTTGAAGAAAATGGTCGTAGTTATCATGGCTTTATTGAATGCAGTCTTAATGGGCAGTTCCTGCGTTATGTAGATAATGAAGACTATCCGGAAATTGCCAGCGATATTCAGCAAACCTATAAAAGTGCGAAAGAAATACCCGCAGAAGTCTGGGTCAGCTCTCATGGTGTTTTTTATGGACTCAATGAAAAATACGCACAATTGGAGAACTGGCAGCCAGGCGAACCGAATCCGTTTTATGATCCTGACGGATACAAAGACCACGTAGATGAATTTGAACAAATTTTTGTGGATACACTGGTGCGCCAGGTTACTGAAGCGAACAACGAAAAAGCAGACTAACTTAACTATCACGCCCGCCAGGCTATCCAGTATTTTCAAGTGCCAGCAACCTTCAATACAAAAGAATAACAGGGGGCGCAAGATTTGAAACACTCGGCAGTCATACAGCAAACCATTCGTCTTTGTTCAGTGCTGGTTCTATTAGTGTTCCCGGCAATGCTTCAGGCTCAATTCGCACCACCGCCAATAGGCAGCGGTCCCTGGAACTTTGATACTTTCGAACAGGAAAATATTCGCGTCTCAGTAGTAAGCCGAGGTATGGATACCCCCTATGGCATGGTGTTTGTGCCAGGCACAAAAACTGATGCCAGCCCATTGGGTGATATTCTGATAACAGAACGAACTACCGGTAATGTGCGCTTATTGCGCAATGGAGAATTACAGACGCTACCGGCTGCAAGGTTCAAAGAACATCTCCCCTTACTTCAACTCTTCGATATTAATCTGCACCCCCGCTTTGAAGAGAATGGCTGGCTCTATTTCGTCTGGATCAAGAGCGGCGATAATCCTGATGGATCTGATGGTTTGTGGTTTACCACGGCTGTTGCGCGCGGACGCTGGAATGGTCAGCAGATCGTAGATATTGAAGAAATATTTGAAGCTGATGCCTGGGCTGCGCATCCGGGCGGCGCGTCTTCACGTGGACATTTCCTGCCTGATGGGACATTTATTTTTGGTGTCTCTCACCGCATTGAGCGACAGGCACCACAAAGTCTCGACACGCATATCGGAAAGACTCTTCGAATAAATGATGATGGCAGCGCACCTGCTGACAATCCTTTTTATGCTGTCGAAGGCGCCTTGGCTGAAATTTTTACCTGGGGTAATCGCTCTGTTATGGACTTCGCGGTGCATCCCGAGACCGGAGAAATCTGGGAACTGGAAAATGGGCCCCAGGGGGGAGATGAAGTAAATATTTTGAAGCCTGGAGCAAATTATGGCTGGCCACTGGCTACTTTTGGCCGCGATTATGATGGCACCCGATTCAATGACAGACCCTGGATAGAAGACACAGACCTTCCAGAAGTTTTCTGGGTTCCGGCGATTACCGTTGCCGGCATGACTTTTTATAGCGGGGACAAATTCCCTGGCTGGAAGAATAATCTGTTTGTGACTTCCATGATGGTAGGCAGGATACCTGGTACCGGTCACCTGGAACGAATTGTCTTTAATGAAAATGGAGAAGTGCGACGAGAATCCATGCTGGAGGAACTTGGCCAGCGTATTCGCTATGTGGTCCAAGGCCCGGACGAATTACTCTATCTACTTACCGATCATAAAGATGGCGTCTTGCTGAAGATCGAGCCCGACCAGACAATACAAAACGACCTTCAAATGCAGCATCAATTGATGACTCAGCAAGGGCTGATGCAACCGGAATTATTTACCAACAGTGATTGTATGATTTGTCACCGCATAGATGAAAACCTGGTGGGTCCTTCTTTTCAAGCTATTGCTGAAAAATATAGCACTACTGAAGGCAATATCAGTCTTTTGGTTGGCAATATCATTAACGGTGGCGAGGGTAACTGGGGCGAAGTTCCGATGACCTCACACCCTGATCTGACCACAGAGACGGCGAGACAGATGGTAAATCAGATTCTCGGCCTGAATACTCAATAGCCCGGAATTTTTTATATGAGAGTCGAAGATAATTAATTCGCAGTTTTTGAAAGCTTCATAACAATGCGAGCTCTGGCATCAGTGATATAAACCGTGCCATCTACATCTACTCCCAGCCCGTGAGGACGCACATCCACTTTGATCGTATCCAGTAATTGACCATCTTTCAGAATATTTATTGCGCCCGCATTTACATCACTAACATAGACCGTATCATCAGCCATAACGACTATTCCACCGCGGGAAGGAACAGGCCAGCTTTCAATAAAACCGCCATCAGCCCCGAATACCGAAACGCGCTGGTTACCACTGTCATTCACCAGGATCCTGCCACGGGAATCAAGTGCCACGCCATGAGGCAGATCGAGCTGGCCCTCACCGGCACCCTGCTCGCCTCCGACAATGCGCACAAAATCACCCCTGGCATTGAACTGGATCACTCGTGAATTGACATAACCATCAGAGACGTAAATATCGCCGCTATTGGAAACAAATACGTGATTGGCCTGATTAAACAACCTCGTATCTGAATTATCTCCAGCCTCATCAGCTCTACCAAGAGTCATCAGTAAATCACCTTGAATACTGTATTTATAAACCACATGCCTGGCAGCATCCGTTGCCCAGACATTCCCCTCGTTATCAAAGCTGACACTGTGGGCATTATTCATAACCGGAATATCTCCCCAGGATCTGATGAATCCCCCCTCTCGTGTGTAAAGTCTGAAATATGGCGCACTGCGAACCATAACCAATATATTGCCCTTGCCATCCGCAGCAACCCATGAGGTGGAACCATCCCAGCTTTCACCTGGCATCAGCGCCCACGCAGAATCAATATTATATTGGTCTTGCGGCTGACCAAAGCCTGACTGGCAGATAAAGACCATACATATCAATACCGGAATTCTGGAAATTTTGAGTGAATTTATATTCATGAGTAATTGCCTTATTATTAACGGAATAAAAGTATAGTAGTGCTTTATCCCGGAGGCTATGCCTTTGTACAATCAGGGATAATTACTATTTATTACAGATCAACAATGAAGTAAAAGTTTGATCTACCGCATTTATTGAATGCTAAATACCATAAAAGATTAGATGCTGGCTGGAACATTATTCACACTGGCATTTTATCCGGAAATACAATAAATGTTTGAAGACTATCTTGCTGGACTAACCTCACCTGAACAGGTGTTGCTAAACATTTCGGACCTGCCCCGGGGCATTGATAATTATCTTATCGATGTCAAACTGAGCCCGAAGTTTTGCGCAGAATTCAAGAGCCTTCTGACAGACTATCTTAACCTTGAAACATCCGAAAAACCCCAACGCCTCAAAAATGATAAGCAGGTTGAAGAATTTCGAAACTGTTATATCGATATGATGACGGTGCTAATAAACCGGGTAAAACTGATTCAAACCCCGAGCAAATAAATTTCCTGCAATTTGCTATCTATCGTTTCATGCTTGAAAACACCAAAAACGCTCTTGACAACCATATCAAGGCGTATCGCGACAAGCTTTCAGAATTACGAACAAGGGGCTCCGGCAAAGCACTGGGCATTCAGGAATAGCTCTTTTGGCCTAAAAAACATTACACTATGATTCTTTATGCCATCCACAGGCATTTTTTCGTACTATTAAGACAGATCGAAACCAAAAACCTGCAAGCTCTCAGAAGGCAATATCTTGGGGGAAAAGACAGTATTTTTCTCGAGATACTTTTCAATCCTATGCTTCTGAGCGCCAACCTGGATTCCGGAAATTTCCTGATCGAACGCTATCTGCTGTGGAACAAAAGCCGAGACGAATCCGATTTCCCTGAGATAAATGCAGCAGTTGAATCAATTTTTCGAGAAACGCTACCAGAAGTAAGCTTTCCACCTTTATATGAAGAAAAGGAAAAGTTCTGCTCAACTGGAAATATACGATGAGCTGGCAGGACTGGCTGCGGCAAAACATTTACTTGGTCCTTCGAAAGATATGAAAAACATTATTTCTGAAAGTTTTTCCTGTCTGGATCATCCTGATAATTTTGAATACCTATTCAACAAGAACAAGCTTGATGAACTGATAAGGACCGTCAAGCAAGAACATAGGTTCAAAGCTGGCTGGAAAACACGAGGAAGCATTAAACGACTCAACAAGCTTCTCAAGAAACTGCAGAAGTTTCTGGAGAAAGAAAAGTTACTGGTTCAGCTAACAGCCTCACACCATACTCATAAAATGTGGAGCAGGCACCTGGCTCAGATTATGGATCCCTTGACACTGTGCCGCTATCTTTCAGGCCAACTCCCGTTCAAGGATTTTCAGAAACGTCTGAACAGGGAGTACAGCTTTTCATCTGCCGAAGTTAAATCTCTGAAACAGGCAGCCAAGGACGTCAAGGAAGAGGTCAGCAAACATTCATTCGAAATCCTGATTAAATTTTTATCCGTATTTGCGCAATATCGTCTGCATTTGAAATATTATCGTTTTGCTCACCGTGTTTTTAATCGAATCAGTATCCAGACCGAGGAAGAAAACCTCCGTTTATCCAGTCAGGCAGGCACGCTATACCAATTGCCAATGGCCAGAGAAGTCACTGATGATGATAAACGCATTGTTCACCATTCTATTTTGAAGGCAGATGTACGCGGTTCCACCACAGTCACCGATGAACTTGAGAAGAAGGATCTGAATCCGGCCTCTTATTTCAGCTTGCGTTTTTTCAGTCCCATCAACAAGGTATTAAGCCTTTAGGGGCCAACAAGGTATTTATTGAGGGCGATGCTGCCATCATTAGCTTTCTGGAATATGAAAATAACCACCAGAACTGGCATTGCGTGGCTCATGCTTGCGGCATGGCCAAGGCCATGCTTTCTGTTGTTAGCGCCAATAACAAATATTCCAAAGACATGGGCCTACCACCTCTGGAACTGGGCATCGGTATTTGCTACGCCGATTACGCGCCCCGCTATCTTTATGACGAAGATCAACCCATTATGATTTCTTCAGCCATTGGCGACGCCGATCGTATGTCTTCGTGCACCTGGAAACTGCGTGATGCCATCCAGAAACATCCATTTAATGTCGAAGTACTTGAAATAGCGCGAGATGATCATTCCCATGGGGAAAAAGGTCAAAAGCAGATTCGCTACAATGTGAATGGCATTCTGCTGGACAATGAGGGCTTTGTGAAACTTCAAAACGAAATCGAAATGACCCGTCTTTCTGGCCAGGTAGAAGGTCAAACAACCGTGTTTTATTACGGTGAATACCTGGACAAAGAAAGCAAAAAACACAATCTTGTTGTTCGCGAGGGGCGTGTAGGCCTATGGAAAGATGAGTCCATTCAACCCCATACCGTTGATGAAAAGTTTTATGAAGTGGTAACAAACCCCCAGATCACAGCGGGCATTCAGAAAAAATCCAGACCATGACCCCTGGCCAACACGAAATCATCGAAACAGGTCCATCAAACTCCTGAAATCCCTCTTCCTCTAGCGCACGTATAAGAAAGTAGAAAAACTGTTTTCGAGTGCATTTATGTGGTTTTGAAATACTTCCGAGCCATATTCTGCCTGAAGCACTGCCATATGCAGCTGCCTCCAGGCTGCCTTGGTTCTTGTGCATTAATTGTGGAATTTGGTCCGATTTTTTCTTCGAAATGCGAAAAAATGCTAATATCCAGCCTATGAAAATTAACATGAAATATCGACGTCGTATTCTCCAGGCCCTGGCGATTTCAGGTACTTTGCCGATAGCCGGGTGGCCATTGACTACTCTTGCGGCAGGAAATGCACTGGCAAGCGAAAAAATTACTGATCGTCTAATTAGGATGAGTGGGGCTGGTGGCAATGTTGTCTTGTATCTCGGCAACGATAACGCAAGCGTTATTGATAGCGGCAGCTCTGAACACGCACAAAGCCTGATATCTCTGATATCTGAGCTGGCTGACTCTAAACCAATCATGAACCTGTTTAATACACATTGGCATGATGACCACACGGGGGGGAATGAACTATTTCATTCCCATGGTGTGAATATTATTGCTCACGAGAATACCCGCCTGTGGCTGGGGGCAGACTTTGATGTTGAGTGGCGCAACTGGACTCATAAGCCGCGTCCGGCAGAGGCACTGCCTGATGAAACGTTCTATTTTAGCGGCACAAAGGATCTTGGTGGCGAAATCGTTCAGTACCACCATTATGAACAGGCCCATACTGATGGCGATATTGCCCTGTTTTTCCCTGATAGCAATGTCCTGGTCGCCGGTGGTCTGCTCAGCGATGGTCGTTATCCAACACCTGATATTGCTACAGGCGGCTGGATTGGTGGTCTTATCAGAGCCAATGAAGCCATGCTTGAACTGGTCGATGACAACACCCTGATTATTCCCGATCAGGGAAGTACAAAAACCAGGTCAGATCTTCTGGCACAGCACGCCATGTTGAGTGATCTTTATGAAAAAATGAAAACCCTGGCACGTCAGGGCTATAGTGCCCAAAATATGCTGGAAGCCAATGTTACTGAAGGTTATGACGAGGCCTGGGGTGATCCTGAAGAATTTATATTGGAAGCCTATCGAGGTATGTGGGCTCATTCCCGCGATATGGGCGGATTTATTTAAATGCGAATAGAATCAATGAAACCAAAAATACTGACTTTACTTTGCTCTCTGGCTTTTACGCCTGCGGCTTTAATCGCAGCAGAGGCAACACACACAGCAGAGCTTGAAAATATTGAACAGCAATGGACTCTGCTTAACGAATATTGTGTCGGCTGTCATAATTTTGAGGACTGGGCAGGCAGTCTGGCCTTTGATACCCTTTCTCCCGAATCTATTCATGAGAATACTGATATTTTTGAGAAAGCTGTGCGCAAGATGCGCGGTCGACTCATGCCTCCTCCTGGCAATGAACGTCCCAGTGAAGCAAGACTGGATGAATTCATTACCCAGATGGAAAGTTATCTGGATTCAGTTTCAGAGGATGCGGGTCCCAATCCCGGCCATGTAGCAATACATCGCCTAAACCGCAAAGAATATGCCAATGCAGTTGAAGAAATCCTCGCCGTACAGGTTGATGCCGAAGCCTTATTGCCACCTGACTCGGTGAGCGATGGTTTTGACAATGTCGCCAATGTACTGCAGGTTTCTCCCTCATTTCTGCAGCAGTACATGTCAGCCGCCCGCTCCGTCAGCATACTCGCTGTTGGTGAACAAAACCCTGCTCCTGAATTGGCTTCTTTTGAAGCACCCAGTCTGGCAACACAATACCGTCATGTTGACGGACTGCCTCTAGGTACGCGTGGCGGCTTTGTCGCCGAGCAGTATTTCCCTGCAGCGGGTGACTACGAGTTCAATATTGAAATCGCTTCACAGGAAGGCTCACTGCAACGCTCCTACCCGACCTGGTGGCTTGAGGATGAACATCGCTTCATTCTTACTATCGATGGTGAAGAGGTTTATACCACCAAGCTGGGAGGCTATGAGGATGCCGAGGCTGTAGATCGCCAGCAGACACCAGCGATCACTGCGATACAGAATCGATTCAGAAATATCAATGTGCCGGTTAAAGCGGGTCTGCACAAAATTGGGGTTGGCTTTGTCGCGCGCACCTTTGCCGAATCAGACCGCATCATTGATCATCTGAGCCCGGGGGAAGGTTTTGACAATATTCCCATCGTAGTCAGCTTGAAAGCACTGGGGCCATTCAACGTTAGCGGTATGCCAGATATTCCCAGCAGAGAAAAAATATTTTCCTGCTACCCCGCAAATAATGATGAAGAGCGAGCTTGTGCAGAAAAAATCTTTACCGATCTTGCTCGACTGGCGTTCAGACGCCCGGTCAATCAAGAAGACCTGTCGCCCTTGATGGCCTTTTATGAAAACGGCCTTGCTGAAGGTGGCTTTGAAACCGGCATACAGAAGGGCATCATGGCGATGCTGGCTTCTACCAAATTTCTCTACCGGGCGGAACCACTTCCCGATGATGCTAAACCAGGTGAAGCATTCCCGGTATCTGACCTGGAACTAGCTTCCCGGCTGTCATTTTTCCTTTGGAGCAGTAACCCTGATGACGAATTACTCACCGTGGCTGAACAGGGCGAACTGAGAAAACCTGAAGTCTTGCGTGCCCAGGTTCGTCGTATGCTGAGTGATCCAAGGGCCAGCTCATTAACCGAAAACTTTGCCTTTCAGTGGCTCAGTATTGATGGTGTGGATGATATCGATCCTGACCCCCGTGTCTTTCCGGATTTCGATGACGACCTCAGAGATGCATTCAAACAGGAATTGGCTCTTTTCGTTGACAGCATTCTACGAAGCGGTCGGCCAGTTATCGATCTGCTTGATGCAAAACACACTTATGTCGATGAGCGACTGGCCCGACATTATGACATTGATGATGTACGCGGCTCACAGTTTCGCCGCATAGAGCTGGCTGATCAGCGTCGCTGGGGGCTTTTAGGCAAGGGCGGTCTGTTAATGTTAACGTCATACCCGAATCGTACTTCGCCAGTGGTGCGCGGTGCCTATATTCTGGAGACGCTGATTGGTACACCTCCATCGGCCCCGCCACCGGGAGTAGAGACGGATCTGGATACTCTTGACCCGGGCTCACAGGTCACCACCATCAGATCAAGGTTGGAAAGCCATCGCGAGCAACCTTCCTGTAATCAGTGTCATGGTGTTATTGATCCTCTTGGTCTGGCTCTGGAAAATTTCAATGCCATTGGCCAGTGGCGTGATATGGATCGCTTTGCCCAATCCCCCATTGATGCCAATGGACGTCTCGCCAGTGGCCAACCCGTGACCGGACCCAATGATCTGCGCGAAGCATTACTTGACCGACCTGATCAGTTTGTACAAGCTATTACTGAAAAGTTAATGACTTTTGCCCTGGGACGCACAGTAGAACACTTTGACATGCCAACAGTGCGCAGGATTGTGAAGCAGACTGCCGCGAATAATTATCAATTTGAAACCATTGTGCAGGGTATTGTGGAAAGTGATGCTTTTCGCATGAAGTCCCTGCCTACAGAAGAACATGGCGCTGAAACTGTTGCCATTAATAAATAGGATCTGAGAAGGTCATCTAATAGATTGAGAGTGGAGTAATAACCATGTTTATTACCAAGAAATATTTATCACGACGCAAAGTATTAAGAGGACTGGGAACATCAATTGCCCTGCCTTTTCTCGACGCTATGGTGCCGGCAGCAACAGCTCTTGCCCAGACGGCAGCAGCACCCAAGCCACTGATGGGTTATTTTTATTTACCGCATGGCGCCATTATGAGTGATTGGACTCCGGATGCTGCAGGTAGTGATTTTGAATTAAAGCCAATCCTTAAACCATTTGAAGCCTACCGTGATTACCTGACCATCGTTACCGGCCTGGACAACAAGCCAGCTCAGAGTTCAGCAGTACATGCAATTACACCGGGCACCTGGCTTACCTGTGCAGCTCCGCGTCGAAGCCACGCCCCTTCCGTTGGTATTTCAGCAGACCAGATTGCAGCCAACTATATTGGTCAGGATACTCCCCTGCCTTCTATTGAAGTCGCTACTGAAGAAAAAGGCGGTGCCTCGGCATGTGATGGCACTTATGGCTGCACAATAGGCACCACTATCTCCTTCAGCAGCGCAACCACCCCATTGCCTATGGAATACAACCCGAAGAAATTTCTGACCAAGTTATTTGGCGAAGGCGATACAGATGAAGAGCGCTCAATGATCGCTAACGATTACAAAAGTCTGCTGGATATGGTTGCGGATGAAACCAACTCTCTGAAGAAGAGCCTGGGTGCATCAGACAAAGCCATGCTCGATAATTATCTCACCAGTGTGCGTGAAATCGAACGCCGTGTTGAGAAACTTGAAAATCAGGACATGTCGCAATATGAGATGCCGGAGATGCCTGTAGGCATTCCGAATTTTGATGAACATATCGAATTGATGCTGGACATGATTACTCTGGCCTATCAGGCAGGTATGACTCGCGTGGTCTCATTCATGCTCGCGGCAGAGGTCAGCCAACAGGCTTATCCGCATATTGGCATACCCGATGCCTTTCATCCGCTGTCACATCACAATAACAATCCTGTGAGTCTGCAAAAACTGTCGCAGTTACAAACCTGGCATAGCGATGTATTGGCAAAATTTGTCGGCAAACTGAAAGATATTCCAGACGGCGAAAACTCACTGCTGGATAATGCCATTCTTACTTATGGCAGTAATATGAGTAACAGTAATGCACACAACAACTTCCCACTGCCAATGGCAGTGATTGGCAAAGGTGCAGGTACTATCAAGGGTAACCAGCATTTGAAAGTCGCTGATCATACCCCTATCGCCAACCTTCACCTGACCTTGCTACAACGTGCAGGCATCCCCATTGAATCCCATGGTGATAGTAACGGCACTTTCGCTGAAGTATAAAAATCGAATATCCAGGCAGGCGGGAAATTTCAAATGAAAAAATTGGTTTTAGCAACTTTGATTTCGGGCATACTCTCCGGGACAGCAATGGCGTCACCGTTGCTGGACAGTATTCATGCAGGAAATTTTGACCAGGCCTTAAAACTGACCAAGGCCGGGACCGACGTTACCACTCCGGAATCCAATGGCACCACTGCCTTGCATTGGGCCGTGCATCATGGCGATCTTGCCCTGGTAAAAGCGCTGATTGCGGCAGGTGCAAAAGTAAATACAAAAAATAACTATGGTGCCAGCCCGGTTTCTGAAGCCGCCTTATTAGGTGACTATGAAATCATGAAAAGCTTGTTGGAATCCG
>Ga0181598_1002699_pt1 | contig 15883 bp, 8 predicted proteins | sample 041ome_4_FD_153295 | JGI IMG/M metagenome (GOLD analysis project Ga0181598, IMG submission 153295) | Coastal salt marsh microbial communities from the Groves Creek Marsh, Skidaway Island, Georgia - 041404US metaG (spades assembly) | ecosystem: Environmental > Aquatic > Marine > Intertidal zone >... | reverse complement strand
GACGGCGCGCGAGCGAGCGACGCCGAGACGCGAGAGACGAGCGAGAGACTGACGCGGACGCGCGATTCGCGACGGTAGCGCTCGGTGGAGGACGCGACGGTGATCGAGCGCGATGGCGCGCGATCGCGGGGGGGCGTCGACGTCGGCGGTGGACGAGACGGCGGACGAGACGGGGGAGGCGCGACGGCGGCGGTTGCGAGACGAGGACATGCTCGTCGCGCGAGCGAAGGCGATTCGGGAGAAGATAAAGGCGCTGGACGCGCGGGCGAACGTGAAAACGCACGATGATAGCCGGAGGAAGAGTCATTGGGAGTACGTGATGATGGAGATGACGTGGTTGGCGCGGGACTTTGCGAGCGAACGCGACTGGAAGCAGGAGACGTCGAGGCAGGTGTCGCATCTGGCGGCTTCGTGCGAGGGCGCGCCGAAGGATCGAGAAGAGCAGGAGGTGACTCGGAGGAAGACGCGGTGCGCCATGATCGCCGCCGACGTCGCCGAGTTCTGGGCCGAGGCTTGGGAGCGGGCGAAGGAGCGGCCGCTGCCGAACGCGGGCGAGCTCGTCGAGGACGAGGACGAAGGAAGCGAGAACGGCTCGGCGGATGGTGAAGAGATCAAGATGGAGACGGAGAGCGACGAGGATGATGGGGGTGAAGAGGGTGATGCGGGCGAAAAGTTGGGACGTCAAGCGACGTTGACACCGACTGGTGATGCTGAGTTGTCGCCGACTGCGACGCTCGCGTCGACGCCGCCGCCGCCGGCGGGGATGCGAATCATCAACTCTTGGGCGTCGAATAAGCTGTATCTAGCCATGGTGGAGATGAAACGCGATTTGGTGAAGGACGCTATCGAACTGAAGGAGGCGAAAGAGCAGAAGGAGCGCGAGAAAGAGGCCAAGAAGGCGGCGAAGAAGAGCAAGGGGGCGCCAAAGGCGACGCCGAAGCGCGGACGAGGTTCAAAGAAGAAGGACGACGAAGACGAAGACGAAGACGAAGACGCGGACGGTGACGCCAAGGCTGATCGCATCGCGTTGGCGGAGGCTCTAGAGATCGACGGTATGGATCTGGACATGGACCTGTTGGCTCCTCCCACGCCGCCGCTCGTGGAAGAGTTCATGCCGGTGATTTACGACGCTGTGCCGATGTTGAACGAACGCGCCTTCAGGGAAACGATGCAAATCGAGGCTCAAAAGTTTGCGGAATACGAGCGCAGTTTACGAGGTTGGGAAGAAAACGAGCGCAAGCGCGCGCGCGCGCTCGTCGAAGCGGCTCGTTACCAAGCCGAGGAAGAGGCGCATCGGGAGACGATGGAGCAGCGCCGCGCGTTTTTGGCCGCCGCCGCCGCTCGCGGTCATTACTTCGACGAAGAGGGTTACATGGTGGACATCAAGGGTCGTCGTCGCAAGAACAAGCGTGGAGAGTACATTCAATTCGGTGTTCCTGGTCACGAGGTCGATATGGATTTCGGTGTACCCATTCCCAAGCGCACTGGACCGATGGACGACAGACGCCGCAAGGACGCGAAGAAGAAGCGACGCGCAGGTGCCATGCGGTCTTGGTCGCCCATGGAGGACCAACTGCTGTGCGCCATCGTGCACGAATTTGGTTCCAACTGGGCCCTCATCACCGACGCGTTCGCCGCGAGCACACCGATCAAGGGCACGTATCATCGCATCGATCACTGCCGCTGGCGTTTCTCCCATCTCACGCAAGTCGCCGAACAGCAGCAAGACCAAAGAGCCATCGCCGCGCTCGACCTCAACAAAGGCAGCGCGCGGACGCTTATGGCGCGTGCGCTTCCGGTGGAGGACGAAACCGTTCGCATTCATTTCGATCGTTCATGCGCCGTCATGGCCAAGCACCTGAAGATTCGAAAAGCGGCAAAGATGGAGCGATTGGGGATGAACAAGAGTCGTCGAAACGCGCCGCATCGATCGTGGCGAGAAGTGCAGTCAATCTGCGGACCGACGCAGCAGCCGCTTAGTTTGGCGGATGATAGTCCCGTTGGCGGCGTTACCGGAAACGGTAGTGTCATGCCCGGTGGTCAACGACTCGGAACAATGCTACCGATGGGCGGCGTCGCCTCGGGGCGGTCGGGCGTGCCCTCGTCAGCGGCGGGTGGACTCGCTCGCACGCCGAGCGGGGGGATTCCAGGCTCTAGCATGCCTGGAAAGAAGGATGCGAAAAGTATGGCGCAGTTCCAACAAATCGGCAGCTACTCCCCAGCCTCGGGTGGGGCCGCGATGCAGCTCGGCGGGATCGGAGGAGCCATGCCGGTGACTGGAAGCAAGTCCCCGGCGCTCGCCCCGGGCTCGTACAATCTCTCCGGTAGCAAGACTCCTCCAGCGAAAAAAACGACGCAGATGAAGCGCAAGGGTAAGAGAAAGTGATAGCACATCAGATACCATCATAGCAAAAGCGTATTACTTTAATAGAATGAGAATCGTTTTTTATTCACACACTGGCCATGAGAGGCTCTAATTCTAGCTCGAGCACGCTCGTCGGGCTGACGATGTCAAACTTCGCGCAGACGTCGGGATGGACGATACCGAACACGCCGATTTTCTTCCCATTCCGCATGACGTGCGCCTGCCTGCCCGGGAAATACGTCGGCTCATTCGATTCTTGGAGCTGATAGCCAAAGTCTGAGCCGTCAAACTTCGCGATGCCGACAACTTGCATGACGCGATCCAACACGCCTTGAACGACCTCGAAACCACTTTGAACGTTGCTATAGAGAACCAGTAGTCTTCGAGAGTTGCGCGCGCCGACGTCCGCCTCGGGATCGAGCACGACCACGTCACCAACTTCGAACAATTTTGCCGGCAACGGCGCATCCTTGTTTGCCCCCAACGCCTTCAGCGCGCCGGGCAAGAGGCTGTTACGAGCGACTTGCACATCCAAACTCGACGGGTTAGCTACGATTGCTGCGCTGTTGCCGTCATCTTCTCTAAGCACGTTCGCAAAGTTATCGTCGTGCGAGCACAAAATCCATGTCAAGACTTCGCTAAAGCCGCTGCGAGCCACCTCGCCTCGCACAGCGTCTGAAAACTTGTTAATGGGTTGTTGGGATGCGATCGTGTACGTGTTCGGCACCGTGCGCGCGATGTTGTTGTATCCGTGCGCGATCGCCACGTCCTCGGCGATATCGCACGGGTGCAAGATATCCGATCGCGTCGGCGGAACCTCCACTCGAAGCGTCGTTTCGTCCGCTCCGAGCTTGGTCGGAAGTTGCATTCGGCACAACAGGGCCGCCATCGTTTGGCGATCGATCGACGTCCCGATGCGCTTATTGATGTAATCAACATCTGCGTCGACAAATCGAGTCATAAAATCGGGGTATGTCGTCTCTTTGCCGGTGCAATCGACGACGTCCACCGGCTCAACAGTGAACGGCTCGGCACAGTACTCACTGAACATTGTCACCATTGTGTTCAGCACAATCTTCGCCTTATTCAAATCCGTCGCCGTGCACTCGATGAAGACGTCTGTCGTATCCAAAGAAATTGCCGATTTCGCACCGTTAATGATCGGCGGCAACGACAACACCGTGCCCTCGGAATCCTTCACCACGGGAAACACGGCGCTGTCCTCGATGATGTGCAAAAAGTGCTTCAATTTCTGATCTCCCTTGTAAAACTCCATTAAATCTCGAGCGTTGAACGACTTCTCCTGCTTCAACGGCACAAACTCGATCTCTTCCGGCAACTGCGCTTCGTAGGTGAACGGCCCCTTGATCTTCCCCAAGTCGTGCGTCCCGATCGCCACCAGGCTTCGGCGTCGACAAATATTCTGATGCAACTTGTCCTGCAAATCGATGAAACTCTCGTATCGCTCCTTGGTAAACTTCAGCCCTCGAAGTACCGCGCACACGACGAACGGTCTGACCAACATCGCGCTCGGTTTCACCGTCATCCGCTCCCGCGTCCCGCTCGACGGCTCGCGCGCTCGAAACGTCGGCGTCGGCGTCGTCCCTCGAAACACATTCAACGCGCGCGAGATCCCTTCCAAGCACAGCAAATCGTAACGATTCGCCGGGATATCAATCTTGTATATCACGTCGTCGCTCTCGTCCGCGTTCGCGCTCGTTTTATCGCCGTCTTGCCCTAAAAACTTTGATTTCATCGCGCTTTCCGAAGTCACTTCGTCGAGTTCGATCCCGAACTCGAAGCACAGCTCGTCGAATTCATCCTCGGTGTACGTCTTACCGAGTCTGGCGAAGAGTTCATCGCGGTTGAGGTTCACCGTGGGCATGGCGAACGCGTGTGCGCGACGTGATGTGGCGATCTTTCGTCGTGGGGACATCGGCCCTCTCAACACTGAAAATCTGGGGTTTTCGCGCAGACGCGATGAAATTACTGCATACATGCTATACATGCTATAACAACACAGTTTTACAGGATCACGCCGAATCGCTCGCCTTGGCCTTGGCATCGACGGCGATCTTGGCGTCGGGCGACGGGGCGGCGTCGACGGCGTCGACGGACGGCGCGGACGCCGACGCGCGCGAAAAGAGCGTCAGCGGCGCGGCGAACGCGGATCGCAAGGCTTCTGGGATGATTTTCGAAGCAGTCGATGGAGGCGGTGTCTCAGCTGCTTCACTAGACTTTGCGTCGTCCTTTATCGCACTCGCGGGTTCAGATTCACGCTTGCGGAAATTTTCTCGCCACGCCTCGAGTTTGGCTTGCGCCGCGGATTTCGGTCGCGGAACGACGCCGAGTTTGATGAGCTCGTTGATCGCGACTTCGTCACCGCTTTCCACGACGAGCTCGAGCAGGCGTTGGATAGCGCGCAAGACGGTCTCGTCATCCTTGTATTTGACGAACGCCGAGGCGTCTGCTCGCACTTCCTTGTAAATATCACCGAGCGCCTTGGAGAGGATCAAATCCGCGGGCATCTTGAGCACCAAATTTGAGTCAGCGATAACGCGATCGACTTCTTCGTTTTCCAGCGCGGCGGCAATACGCTGAACCGGAAGTGAACGAACGTCGATAGAAACCTTACCATCGCTCGCACTCGCGTCGCCGCCCGTCTTCAACGACGAAAAGACGGTGGTGATGGAGGTCGCGCTCGACGTTATGGTCGAATTCAGTGTCGTCTTCGTTCTGTCAAAGAACGCACCGACGTTTTCCAAACCACTTTTTGCGCTTTCGATGCTCGCCTTGGCGTTTTCTTGAGCGAGCTCTAGACCGCGATTGGTTTCTTTTCGCACCGAGTCCGTGGTTTTTGACGCCCACGTGGACACGGCTTCAGCGCTCGACGATACCGCCTCGGCCGTGCTCGCCGTCAACGCCACAGTCTTTTCACTGATGATCTTGGACGTGCTTAACAACTTTTCAACCGTCGTCGGTAACGGTGTCGGGGTGAGCGTGCATCGCACGCAATCTTTCTCGACTTCGAGCGTCACGTGAATGAAGCCATTCTTTGTCGTCAGCGCCGCTGTTGCGGCGGCGGCGGCGGCGGCGGCGGCGGCTTTCGCCTGTTCTTCCTCTTCCGCCTTCTTCAACCGCATCTTCTCTTCGTGTTCTTCGACCATGGGTAAGAAAATATCGATCGACGACATCGCGATGTACGTCGTAAACGAAGAGTTGATCACTTGCGTTATATCCGCCGTGACCGACGCAAAGTATTTCGGTCCAAATATGAGCGTCGTCAAGCGCTTTGTTGCATCTCGAGAAAACTCCCTATCGAAGACCTTCTTCGCCATCTTCTCCGCTTCGTCGTAAGACATTTTCTTTTGTTGCATAGCGTCAGCCTTTGCGTCGCACGCCGCTTTCATCGCTCGTCGACGACTCTTCAGCACGGTTCGGTTGCCAGAATTTAAGAAATCAACCAGCATTTTTGACGCTCGACGTTTGAGATCGTTCCCTTCCGCGACGGCGCGGTCGAGAGCGTCTTGCATTAACGACGACATTGAATTGAGCGATCCCCAAGATTCATCGAGCGACGATGTCGAAGCCGATTTGACATCCACGACGCCATCGATGTCCATCCGCGGCTTCGCGTCCTCGTCCTCCGACGCCTCGTCCTCGCTCGAAACCTCACTCTCAACGTCGTCTTTCATGAAACGAATAACAGGGGACATCTGCAAATTTTCCTTATCCGTCCCTGCCGCGAGCGCGATGGCGGTGGTGATCACTGTCGGATCTAACGGCGACGATCCGCACAGACACGCGAAGAAGAGAGAAATACGAAAGCGATTCATGAAATGCGTCGCGTGCGCGCCCACGGGTCCGGGCGTCAGCCAAGCGAACATGAGCGCCGCGGCGTATTGAATGACGTTGTGTGAGTACACGGCATTCATGAGCGGTGCACGTTCGGGCTCGGGATATTTTTGAAAATGTTTCCAAGCCATCTCCGGGGCGCCGGGAATGCCAGCCATGGGCACGCCCTCGATCGCCGTCTTGAGGAATTTGTGAATCGCCAGCAACGAAGCCGTTTCATGGACGCGCGCGAGTGATTCTTTATCCACTTTATCCATCTTGGACGTTTCGGCGCCGTCGGCGCTCACTTCATCGCCCTTTGCGTCCGCTTCGTTGTCCTTTTTCCCCGCCTCCTCGCGTTCGCGCTCCTCGGCGAGCCACTCGTCGTCTTTGCGAAGAAACATCGCCCAAAACTGCGTCTCCTGGCGTATAGCTTCGTATTCAGCGTTTCTGAGTTTTTTCGCTCGACTGTTCCGCCACTCTAATTGCCAATTATCTAAACGAAGCTGGAAATCTTTCGCCACCGTCTTCTTCCCGCTCGATCCGCTAAACCATCCGCCGGTTTCAGCGTCCACGTGTCCCCCATCCACCGCGCTCAGCCCCTCGCGAGCGCCCTCGGGCACGCAAAACACGTTGTTCCCAACCACGCCCGTCAATTTCACGAGCGCATCGCGAATTTTGGACGCGCGCACGTTATCCGAATCCCCCACGCGTTCGCAAACCACAAAAATTCCGCTCGCCCCCAACCGCTCGACGTTGGACGCGATCTCGTCCACCACGCCCTCCAACCGCGTCCCTCTCAGCGCCTTCACCGCGCCGACCAACGATTTATCGCCGCTCCCTCCTTCGTTCCTCCGCTTCGGTTCCGGCCATTGCGTCGTCTTTTCGTTCTCTTCGCCCGTCGTCGCGTCCTCGCTCGTCGCCGGCGCGTTCGCCTTCGCCTTCGCCTCCCGCCCCCCCCCGCGCTCGCCCATCGACGCCTCCGCCGTCACCACGAACACGATCCCATCGCACGTCATCCACAATTTCGTTCCCGTGTCCTCATCGCGCGTCGTCGCGCGCTCGCGCTCGACCTCTCGCGTCGTCGTCGTCGTCGTCGTCTTCCCAACACCCGCGCCGTCGCCGAGGTCCATCCCATCGAGGTCGTCGTCGTCTCGCGCGCCGTGCGTCGCGTCCGCCGTCGCGCGCGACGCGTTGAATCGCGTTCGCGCGTCCGTGACGCCCAACCGCGGTCGCGCTTCGCACGCGGCGACGATTTCGCGAAGCGATTTCGATCGCGCGCGCGATTCTCGACACTCGGGAAAGCACCTCGCGTCGTCCGCGAGCGCTCGCTGCGCGCGCGCGTCCGTCAGGAGCGCGTCGAGGGCATCGCGCGCGTCGTCCATGCGCGCGCGGCGCGATCGGGCGCGCGCGCGACGTCGAGTGACGATTCGCGTCACCGCCTCGAAGCGTCGCGCCGCTTCGAGCGTCATTAAAACGCGCGCGACCGCGCATGCGCGCCGCGACGCGCTCGAGCGCGCCCGCGGGGACGCGCGCGAGAGCGCGCGCGACGCGCGCGGCGCGACGCGGGCGCCGCGCTCGAACGGCGGCGCGATTCGAGGACGAATTCGAACTCGAACGCGAATTCAGCGACGCCGTTCGAGCGCGACGCCGCGTCGTCGTGCCGCTCACGGCGCGCGAGCGCGCGCAGCTCGCGCAGGCGTGGAGCGAGGAGTGCCGGACGATAGGGCTCGCGCACCTCGCGAAGTGCTTTCGCGCGCGCGCGAGCGAGGGGAGAAGAGACGACGGCGACGACGGCGACGACGACGAAGCGCGAGACGACGACGATTCGGCGTTGGATTGGAACGCGTGATGGCGCCGCGCGCGCACGTGGTGTGCTTCGGCGCGAGCGATCAGGCGGAGGCGCGGGCGTGGGCGACGCGCGTGTTTCCAGAGGTCGGGGAGACGACGACGACGACGCTGACGAGGACGAAACCGGCGGAGACGTATCGCTGGCGAGGCGATCATAAGAGCGCGCGGGAGTGCAGGAAAATGGTTGAAGCGGTGTGCGCGGAGGTTTTGAGGACATCGACGACGCGGGTGGTGGTGGTGTGCGCGAAATTGGGAGGGACGGGGACGACGCGGGCGACGCAGACGTTTGCGGCGTTTCGAAGCGCGTTGCCGAAGGGCGTAGACGTCGGCATCGCGCTCGCGCGCGGTGCCGCGCCGACGAAGGCGTCGTGCTTGAGGGCGAATCTGTTGTTTAACGCGGTGGTCGCGCGTTGCCCGGCGCGAAGGCTGTATCCGAGTCGACGCGCGCGGTCTGGGGAGGAAGACGAAGACGAAGAGGAGCGCGCGAGCAGAACGTGGCATCGAGAGCACGCGCGCGCGATCGCCATCATCGCCGATCGCGTCGAAGACGACGGTGACGTACTCATCGCGCGTGCTCGCGAACGATTGGTGATCGATGGCGATCCTATACAGCGCTTGACGCTGTCCATGGCGGAGCAACTCGCGGATGTCAGCGACGCCGTTCGCGCCTTCGTTGAAACGCGCGGGTTCAACGTGACGCTGCGCGAAGGCGTGACCGCGCGATTGAAAGCGTCCACGCCCGAACGCTGGTGTTCCGGGGGGTACTCGGCGCATCACTACGTCGCCGCGCCGCCGCAGCCGCACGGCGTGTATTACGAGCTCGAATTGACGGATTCCGGCGTCGCCGTCGGCTACGTCGCGATGAGCGCTTTGCAGAGCGACGAAACCGCGACGGTGGCGTATCCGTTTTCTTCTCCAGATACTGTGTTCACCACTGCACAAGTGGATCGACTCTGCGTGCTTCCCGAATTCCGCGGCGCCGGCGTCAAGGAGGCATTGCTCCGCCACGTGTGCGACGGTTATCACGAATTCGGATTACCCGTCCGAATCAAGACGGCGAAAGAATCCGTCGTTGCGAGTTTTGAAAAGTGCTGCCTCTTGGCGTTTGAGCGTGTCAAAGACCCGACTGCAAAGGGGGTGGAGAAACGACGTGGGCTGAAGAAGGTTGTCGTGTTACCAAAGACGGACGAGGACCGATGGACCGTCGACGGCGACGATTCGCGCGATTACGACTCTGATTGGCGAAAGTTGCAGGCGACGACGACGACGACGGTGAGCAATCCGGTCGCCGCGTTCAACGCCGCGCTGAATCGTTCGACGCCGGACACCGCGCCACGTGCCACGCGTCAAATGTTGACCGCGATTGAAGGCGTCTCCGTCTTTGACGCTTACGCGGAGCGAATCGTGACGACAGCCGTGTGTCAAAAAAGTTACGCGGCGATGTACGCCACTTTGAGCGACGCCATGCCATTTCGGGACGACATTTGTCGTCGCGTTATCGCTTTGCTCGACTCGAGCGACGACGAAACCATCGCCGGAGCCGCCGAATTCCTCACCGAACTTTGGCGCGTCGGCGCGGCGACGGAGGAAGAATTTCTGTCTGGAATATTCCGCGAGGGATCGCTCGACGAATTTGTGCGCGTCGAAATCGCGTTCAACGCATTGTTACGATTCGGTGATGTGTTACGAGACGCGGAACCCGCGAGGGCGTACGTCGCCGCGTGCGCGCCCGATGGTCGACGTAATTTAAGTGCGCGCGGCGCGGCGGCGCGTTTGATTTTTCTCGCGGAAGAAGTCCATGCGTTCGTAGAGAGCGGGTACTCGGTTGCGAACCGGCGTCACTTTGGCGCGCGACCCGCTACCTCGAGAGCCGACGCGCATGATTCCGCGCGGGAGGAGTTGAAATCTTTGAGGATCGTGTACGACGACGGCGGCGCGGAGACGGCGGCGATTTTGCGTGGCGAGCGCAAGGGCTGGGTGTTTTGGTACGTCGGTTCGCCCGTGCGTTCGCACGCGCTCGACGGCCCGCGTGCGTTTCGTTTCGTCGCCGAAGATCCGCGTCGATTCGTCCCGGTGTAATTTTACCAACAGAATTTTACTTTACAATTTCGTCTTCAGGCGTCTGACAGCGTAAACATCATAACCGTCGACTGTCGACAGCTCGCCACGCGCACTGGCTTCCCATTCGCTTGCTCTATGAGCGATCGCGTCTCTCGCCCGTTCGGTGGTCGCTCCGACGCGACGTACAGGTAAAAACTCACCGGGTCTGGTGACTTTTTGCTAAAATTCCTATTCGGTTGGTACACCTGAAACGTCGGCGCCACGCGCACGGGCGTCTCGTCGTACTCCAAAGTCATCGCATACGGCGGTTTTGCGTTCGCCTCGATCGCCGCATCTATTTCCGGCCCGATCCACTCGTGTTCGATCGCGCCAGACGCGAACCACCACCGCCGACTCTGTAATTCTCGCTGCCTCGGCGTCTTTTTAATCTCGCGCGTCGACGGCGCGATTTTCCGTCTCTTCACCGCGTCCCGATCGTCGTCCACGGCACCGTCCTCGCCCTCTCGCGCGCGCTTCCAAATTCCCAACCCCTCCGTCGCCGCGACCAAGTCCGCATCGCTCGCCCTCGCCTCCATCGTCCACGCGCTCCCGAACCGTCGGCACACGTATCCCAACCGGCACACGTGCGCGTACGCCAGGTACGCCTCCCGCGACACCCCCACCCGCGCCATCAGGCGATACACCGCGCGCACGCTCGCGCATCGCTCGTCCTTCTCGCTGAAGAACAGCGCCAACCGCTCCGTTTCCACCAAAAACGCGCACTCCTCCGCGCTCAGCCACACGCCGTCGCCGCGCGCGCACCCGAATCGCGTAAAATGCCTTCCTCGGTGTCTCACCACCTCCGCGCGCCGTTTCGTCGCCCGCCAGATCGCGCACGGCATCACCGCGCTCTTCTGCCCTCGCGTCGCGTCGCAGTGCGCGCGCAGCGACGCCAGCGCGCTCGCGCGTCGCGTTTTTTGCGCCTCGCTCAGCGCCCCATCCACCGGCGTCTGCGTCGCCTTCGCGCCGCGCCTGAACACCGCGCCGCGCGCGTCGCGCGTCGCCGCCTCCGTCGCCATCCCCCCGTCGCGCGCGCGTCCTCGCGTCGCGCCGTCGCGCGCGCGTCGCGCGATGCCGCGCGCGTCGCCCTCGACCGTCGGCGGCTCGACCGCGTTCGCACTTCGCGACGCGCCGTCGCGTCGCGTCGCGTCGCGTCGTCGCGCGCGATGCGTCGAAGCGATTCGCTGACGCACATCGAGCACGCGATGTCGAGCGTCAAGTCGCTGCGCGGGCGCGGGCTCGACCTGCCGAACACCCCGCGATGGCTCCGACGGAAACACAGGCGCGCGCGACGACGACGACGACGACGACGACGCGAACGCGAGCGACGCGAGACGAAAGACTGACTCCGACGCGCGGACGCGCAAACATGACGCAGGACGATCCTGTGCGTGATGGTGATCGCGGTGGTGAGCGCGGCGGTGATGGTGGCGCGGTCGAGGAGCGAGCGGGCGAGGTTGGAGCTGGACGCGGTGGCGAGCGCGGTGACGCGAGAGGCGCGACGCGCGGGGAAAGGGGTTCTGGGACTGCGACGGCGGCGGTGACCGACGCGAATGCGATGGATTGGATGGGTGTGTGAGAGATTGGCGAGCGATCGGTGTAATGATGATTGATTGCGCGTAGCGCGCGAGCGAAGTCTGCGCTCGGCGCGGTTCGCGGCGTCTCGTCAAATTCGTTCGCGAGCGTCTCGTCGAGCTCGTTCGTCTCGCGCGTCGCGTCATGTTTGCTGCTGGTGTTGTTTGGGCGTCGTCGGAGATCGCGTGGAGTCCGAGACGGCGTCTTTCGATTCGGGCGACGAGGGCGAATCGGCGCGCGGTTGGGGCTCGGCGACGCCTTCGCCCTCGACCTCGACCTCGCCTTCGCTTTCACCCTGGCCGCGCTCGATTTCCTCGCCGTAACGAAACGGTGGCGTCGCGGGTTGTTCGTAGTACACCGTCTGTCCTTCCTTGCCGCCCAGATCGTACGGAGTCATCATCGGCGGCTGACCGTAGTACGTCGCGTATTGGTTCCAGTACGGCATCATCTCGTGAGGGTACGCGCCGACGTTGTAAAGTCCCGTGTAAGGCTGCCCGAAATACGGCGGTGGGTACATCGCGGGTATCGCGGAGTAATCGATTTGCATCGGTCCGTACGCCGTTCTCGAGCTCGGGTACGGCGGCGCGCCACCGCCCCCGGACGCGACGGCTTTCCCCGCGCCGCGATCGCCGCGATCGAGCGGTTCTCCGGGCATGGCTGGCGTCATCAAAGCTCCGTGATGCGGCACGGGCGCGTGAATGAGCACTCGACCGATGCACATATCGTTGATCAATCGCGCGGCGTGACGGCAGGCTTCCACGGGACCGCGAAGGTAAACCATACGATTGGGCGCGCCCTCGGGCGTCTCCGCATCCGTCTGAATCTGAATCCGCGCGTGCGTCTGTTGCTGAATGTACTTGACGTTATCTCCGCCCCGACCGATGATCATCCCGACTTTCGTGTGCGGAATCGTCATCGTCGCCGTCGCCGGTCCTTGTCTCGCGGACGGTGGCGCACCTCGCGGCGCGCCAGGCATACCGCGACCGTCGAAATCCGCCGACGAATCGTCGAATTGCGCATCCGCGTCGTCCGCCAATTCTTCCCTCGCCCGTTGACTCGCGACGACGTTCGCCGCCATCACCGCGGTTTCCGCGACCTCCAACCCCTCAAACAACGCCCTGATCGCGCCCTCACTGATCTCCCGATCGCGATCATCCGCGGATGCGATCAGTCGCTGAATCATCGTCGCCGCCTCCCGGCACCGCTCCGGCGGTCCTTCGATTTCCACGCGTCGCCTAGACCCATCCCACGAATCTCTCGCGATCGATATCCGCGTCCCCGTGCGATTCTGTACGAATCCAACGTGTCGTCCGTCGCGTCCGATCACCAATCCAACCTTGTTGTTCGGAATGTGCAAAATTTCCACGTACGGCTGTTCGTCCTCGTACATTTCCGCGCTCAAATCGATAACTTCGCGTCCTTGCGCCGCGCGCGCGCTCGGCGAGTCCAAACTCATCGGGCTCGGTACGTGACTCGGCACGTGTGCGCCGTGCGTGGGCGACACCGAGTGATCGCTCGCGACCGGGACCGCCACCGGCGCTCGCGCCACCGCTCCCGGCGACGTCCCGCGTCCCGCGCCTCGCCCGCCGCCGCCGCGCTCGCGATGTCGCCGACCCAAAATTTTCACATCTCCCGTCTTCGCGTCCGGCGGTGGCGTCGGTGGCAACGGTGGTTGCGTCTGCGCTTGAACCGCTGCCGTCGGCACCGCGCGCGCGCTCTCGCGATCTCGCGTCGTCGGCGTTTGCGGCGTAAAATCTGAAGAAGCGCGTCCCGACGGCGCGTTCGCCGGCGACGCCGACCGCGACGTCCCGGCGCTCGGCGCCCGTCGGTCCCGGCGTCGTCGTCCCGCGGGTTCCATCGTCTACGTCGCGCAAACGGCGCGCACGCGAAGTCTTCCGAACGAATCCGCGGCGATCGATGACTTCGCCGCGCGACGTTCGACGACGACTCGCGCGCGCGACGAACCCGAACGCCGCCGCGATGAGATTTCAAGCCAAACGCGCCGAACGCGGGAAAGATGACGTCCGACGACGCGAGACGACGCGAGGTCCAGCCCGCGCGGCGAACGAGGGTGGTTCTAAAGACGTTTCACGGGCGCCGATGACGACCGCGCGAACGACGCGACGCCGTGTGAGGGGTCAAGGTGTCCCATGTGGACGCGCGGGCTCGATGTTACATCGCGAGATCGAATCGATTCGCGCGACGGTTACTGAAAATAGTGTTTGTGGGTGACGTGCGCGCGGTTGGCGGATAATATCGCGTCGGTGAGCTCGTTGAAGTCTCGCACGCGCGGGGCGGGGGCGGGACTGGAAGCGGTGGCGGGACGCGGCGGCGCCCACAGGACGGCGCACGCGAAATCGGCGGCGACGGCGCCGGAGACGTCGTTTCGCTCGTCGTCGCCGACGTGTAAAGTCGCAGACGCGGGGACGTCCACGGCGTTGAGACACTTCGTGAAGAACTCTTTGGATGGCTTTTCGCACCCTTCGATGGCTGAGACGACGATGGCGTCGAAATGTCGCGCCAAATCGAGGGATTCCAAAAGTTTAGGTAACCTGGAATCCCAATTCGACGCCACGGCGACTTTGACGCCGGATCTTCGGAGTCGGGAGATGGCGTCGACGGCGCCGTGCGCGACGTACCACGCGCTCGGGTGCTCGTAATATTCATACAGCTTCGTCAACATCGTTTCCACGACGGTGTCATCCGCGGAAGCTCGAGCCCCGCCGCGCGATAACACGTGCGCGATGACTTTACGCCAAAACGATTTCCCGTCGTCGTAGTATCGCATGGCGTTCGGTTCATCCGAGCCGCGAAACTTGGCGAAAGCCTCTTTGAAATCGTGCGACGCGGTTTCGCTGGTTACGTAATCGATACCGATCGAGCGCGCGGTGCGCGCGTACACGTCAGCGACGCGTTCGCGAGGCTCGATGAGACATCCGCCGACGTCCACCGTGACGGCGCGCCAGCCGCCGGCGGGCGTTTGCACGCCGTCGAGCACGCTCGGTCTGATGGAGGGATCATCGACGTCGTACGGATAATCACCGAGCGGTTCGATGACGTCTCGAATGATTCCCGTCATCTCGCAGTGCATGCCGACGTCTAAACTCGCCGCCATGCCGCTCAGATTCGGCAACGCGTTCAAGTTGTACGAGTAGTCGTACCGCCGACCGACGGTGTCGGTGACGATTCCTCCCGTCGCACGCAGCAGCGCCTCCCCCGCGCACGTGTCCCACTTCTTTGACGCTTTCCTAAGCAATAAAGCGCTGTGCGCGCGCCGCTCCAGGAGCATCAAATAATGAAATCCCGTGGCGCTGATGACGACGTCCACGCGCGATTGCAACGCCTCGAGCACGGGCGCCTGTCTGTTTTCTCGTAAATTCCTATTCACCGCCACCACGTGCGCGCCGTGCGGCGGCACGGGCGGCGCCAGCGCGTCTTCGGCGATGTCCAATCCGTGCACGCCGACGCCGGCGCCTCCCCAAACCACCCGACCCAAATCCTCGCTCTTCCCGCGCTCGTGAAACGGCTGTCCGATGACCCCCGCGCGCGGCGTCCCGTCCACCGCCACCCCCAACAGCACCGTGATCGCCTCCCGCTCACCCGCCGCGTACTCGTTCGTCCCATCCAACGGATCGCAATACACCGCCACCCTCGACGCCGCGATCGGTTTTCTCAGTTCCGGCGCCCACGTCTCGTCCGCCTCGTCCTCGTCCTCCGCCTCCAGATCCGCGATCGTCGTCCACTCCCCCGCCCCCGCGTACGCCTCGATCGTCGCCGCGCACTCGAAGCTCTCCTCCGCCACCAGATTCAAATCCTTCGAAAACGCTCGCAGCGCACCGATCGCCATCGCCTCCACGCGTCGATCCGCCTCCGTCTGCGCGTCCGCCACGTACGTCCCGTCCGCCCGCGCCGCGCCGCCCTTGTCCCGCGCGCCGACGTCGCCGCCCTCCGTCACCTCTCGAATGATCGCGCATCCGCGCCGCGCGATCGCTCGCATGCGCCGCACGAGCGACGGCACGTGAATCGTCGCCGCGCGCGCGTCGTCGTCGTCTCTCATCGCGTCGTCGCGCGTCGTCGTCGTCGCGCGCGCGCGCTTCATCCATCGGTCGCGGTTCGCGCGCGCGCGTCGCGGCGCGCGATTCGCGGCGCGCGCGCGCG
>Ga0181598_1002693_pt1 | contig 15901 bp, 11 predicted proteins | sample 041ome_4_FD_153295 | JGI IMG/M metagenome (GOLD analysis project Ga0181598, IMG submission 153295) | Coastal salt marsh microbial communities from the Groves Creek Marsh, Skidaway Island, Georgia - 041404US metaG (spades assembly) | ecosystem: Environmental > Aquatic > Marine > Intertidal zone >... | reverse complement strand
GAGAAAGATATACACACATGAATTACCAACACCCCTCCTCGGGAAACGAAAACGCGACGACAACGGTTTCGCGTCAAAGCGACGCCCACTTGCTCTTCTTCGTGAACTCTCGCTCGGGTTCTCGACAACAAGCGGCGTTGCACGAACTGATAAAGAAACGATTCAAAAGGCATCGAGATTGCGGGGTGATTTTTTTGGACGATTTCGACGGGAACGAGACGGCTTTGCAAGAAAAGGTGAGATACGAGGTGTACCAGCACCAGAACGAGGAAGGAGGAAGAGGAAGACGAAGAGTTCGCGCGGTGGCGTGCGGCGGCGACGGGACGGTGTCGTGGACGTTTTCGCTGTTGAAAACCGCGCAAGAGGAGGAAGAAGAAGAAGAAAGAGAAGAAACGGAAAAAGAAGCGACGGAGCGAGGAAGCGGGTGTGCTTACTGCGCGCCGCTCGGGCAGCTCCCGATGGGCACCGGAAACGAGTTTGCGAGAGTGTTCGGATGGAACGAATCGAAAGACCGGTGGGAGAGCGATTTCGACGCGTTTTGCGAGGAAATGAAAACGGGGGAAATTGCGCAGGCGGATTTGTGGAAGTTTGTGAGCGAGAGCGTGGTGGATTACGCGCGCGACGGCGAGAAGAAGAAGGCGAGGACGAAGACGCGGGATTATTTTTCTTCGTCTTCTTCTCCTCCTCCTTCTCCTCCTTCTCCGTCGGGAACTTTCTCGATGTTGCGACAAAGAAACGCCGCCGCCGCTTCTGGGCCGCCGGCGAGTGAAGGGGAAAAAGGAGAAGAGAAAGACGAAACAAAGACGACAAAACCAGCCGGCAACAACAGACGACGACGGAACTGGTCGTTTTCCGGGCACCTTCGTTCGCCATCTGAACTCGAGGAGACGTTGGTTGAATCCATACGAGACCACGACACGCAGACGCCGCATCCGAGTTTGCCGACTTCGTTGTTCGCGGATCCGCCGTTGAACCCTCCCGGGGCGACGACACAGATGGGTTTAGTACAGAAAGGAAGAGAGTTCGTGCCGCCAAAGATGATCAGTGAACATGGATACGCAAACAAAGCGACGACGAATCCGTTCGTATCTTTACCGTCGGAACGCGTTGACGACGACGGAGAAGAGCAAGCGGCTGATGCAGACATCGAATCTGGCATTTCTCCGCGTTCTCCGCGTCGAGAAAAACAACAACAACAACAAAGAAAAACGGGAGAAACCGTCTCTCTGCCTTTGGTAAAAGTCGAAAAGTTTGAAAAGCTCTCCGCCTGTTTCTTCTCGGTTGGTTTCGACGCCGGCATCGCGTTACAGTTCCACCAGTTTCGAGAGAAAACGGAAAAGTGTTGCGTCGTTCCGAAGACAGTCTCCGCCAACGTCGCAGGGTACGGCGTTCTCGGTGCGTTAGAATGGCTCGCCAAGCGCAGATATCTCTCTTCGAAAACCATCCGCCTTTACGTGGACAACAAACCCGTACCGATCCCGGAGCGCGCCAACACCATTCAAATCTTCAACATCCACTCCTCGACGACTGGAGTCGATTTTTTCGGTTCCGGAGAAAAATCCAAAGCGCACGAGCGCTTGCAAGACTTTCAACCGCCGTCTGTCCAAGACGGATTAGTCGAAGTTGTCGCCACCTACGGCGTCGGCCACCTCTCCGCCATCCGGTTCCGAATGACGCACTCCTACCGCTTGGCGCAAGGCAAGAAAGTAGAAATCGTCCTGAAGCGACCGTTGCCGGTACAAGTAGACGGCGAGCCGTGGTTAAATCAACCGGGAAGATTGAAATTTACCTTCTCTCGATCGTGGCCCGTGGTGTTAGGTTTAGGAGAGTTGAGAAACGTGCATCCTCCTCCTCCTCCTCCTCCTCCTCCTTCTTCTTCTTCCGTTCGCCTCTCGTCAAAGTCGAGCGAAAAGAAGAACCGTCGATTCGGAAACGACGACATGGTTTGAAAGTATCGAAACGAGAGGAAGAGAAGGAGAAGACAAACGAGGAGAGACCACGCATAGAAAAACACCCCAAGCGCACATACCCGTAATAGAGTTGTAATAGTACTTATTCGCGCGCGCACAGAGACGTTGACATTAATTCGATTCCATCCCGCAGACTCTTTTCCCTCGGCAGAGAGAGAAAGAGAAAGAGAATCCGGCACACTAAAAGCGCGCTCGCGCGCGCGTCATTCCCCCTCCTCTTCCCATTCACAAAGAGATGCGCTCGTCCGCGAGGAGCAGCGACACGGCGGCGTCGCGCGGTTTCTTCTACCCCTCCTCATCGTCGAAGAAGAAGCAAAAGCAAAAGCAAAAGCAAAAGCGCGCCGGCGTTGTCCGGTGCGACATTTCCCCGGAAGGGAAGAAGAGAGAAGAAGATAAAGACATCGACCGCGCGTTCGCGATCGCCGTTTTCAAGCGATGGCTTTCATCGCTCGGCGTGGATATCTCTAAAACTGAATTCGTCTCGACGCGGTCGATGGGCATCGGCGGGGTCGTTTTGAGAGACGCGGAGGAATTGGATTTGGTGTTTCGAATACCGTTACCGCGAGAAGAAGGGAGGAGGATGCCGGTGGCGATGCGGTGGGACGCGTTCATTCATTCGTCGTCGTCGTCGTCGTCTTCACTGCTCGGATTTAGCGCAGAATTGGGCGAGATATTCGTGAAAGAGCGGTTGGAGAGTAAACTGAGAGGCGTTTTGATCGAAGACGACGGCGACGCGGAGGAAGAGGACGCGTCGAACGCGTCGTCCTCGTTTCCGTTAGATTCGACGAGGACGAGCATGTTAGCGTTGGCGCTGATGTATCAAGACGCGAAAGCGAGGAGTAGGAGAAGAGCGATAGAATTAGGAATAGATGTAGAAGTAGATGAATTTTGGAGAAATCAGGATCCGCCGCATTGGCAGGCGTACGTGGATTTGTTGCCGACAAACGTGGATTCGCTTTTGTTGTGGTCGACGGAGGAGTTGGCGTTTTTACAAAACAGTCGCATCGGAGAGCGGGCGAAGCGGAGGAAGAAACTGGTTCAGGAAGAGTTTGACGTTTTATTTTCCAACAATAACACGGGCTTACGGGAAGAGTTTGTGCGGCTCACGAGCGCGGCGGCGGCGGTGACGAGTGCGGAAGAGACTTCCCCTCCTTTTCCGGGCGAAAAGAGGGGACGACGACGAAGACGACTGACGCCGTTTCGATTCGAGACGTTGCAAGAATGGTTCGAGTGGAGTTACGCGACGGTATTAGCGCGAGCGTTTACGCTTCCGGAAATCGAGAACGGCGCTTTAATCTTTTGTCCAGGCTTGGATATATTTAATTCGGCGAGAGACGCGGCGAAATGCGAGGTGAGACTTTCACCTCACGACGACATCTCGTTACACGCGACGGTGGGTGGATACCGCGCCGGGACGCAAGCTTTCCACGATTACGCCGACCACGCGAGCGGTGGCGCGCTTCTCGAGTTTGGTTTCATCTACGACGACGACGAGCGGTTGAACTTTCCGCTCTTCATGGACGAAAACGAAAAAACACCCGGTACTCGGTCGTCGACGTTCATTTACGAAGGCGCGACGGAGATCGACATCTCCGCAACCGCCGTGTTGCGCGACTTCTTGACGCACCCGCGCGTTCTCGAAAAATGCAAACAACTCGACGTCCTCGCGCCGTCCTCGACGTCTGAGAAACCCGTTCTGCGCAAATTCCTCCTCTCCAACGTCACCAAAACGCCCTGGGATTCCTCCGCGAGGACAAAAATCGCTCGTCCTTCCCTCGAGTGCGTCTCTAAAGACTTACTCGATATCGTCCAAACGATCGAACGCGAAGTCGTCGTCACAAACACTAAAACCACCGCGTCGCTCTTACTAAAACAAATATACGAACGCGAGCTCGCGCGGTACTCGGCGACTACCATCGCGGAAGATTTGACGACGTTGCGAAGCGCCCGAGAAAGAGAAGCCTCTCGCGACGACGGAAACGAAAACGAAAACGAAAGCCGTCGTCGTCGTCGATTTCTCCTCGCTTTGAAACTTCGTCTGAGCGAGAAGATCTTGCTCCGAGCGTGCGTCGACGACTTGGAAACAACAACGACAACGACAACAACGAGCGAGTAAACTTTTCTTTCGCTATTCCCTTCTAAATAATAATATACACGTGTGTCTATGAGTTCTTCTATCTTCTATCGCGCGAACGCATCTTTCTCCTCTCTCAAAACCTCCTCGAGTTCCTCTCTCGCGACTGGAATCGTCGTCGTCGCGTCGTCGTCTAATCCGTCTCCTCCTAAGCTTCCCGCTGGTCCCGCGAAGAAGAACGACGAAAAGCTCGAAGAAGAAGAAGAAGCATACGACGCGACGACCATCGCCGCGACGGATAAAAAGGTCATCGAAACGAGGATTTTGCCGTTTATCGGGCGGTGTTTACACCTCTCCCACCAAGACCACAAAAACCACGAGAATCCAGGTTTCGCCGTCGCCGACGAAGAGGGAGAAGAGGAAGAGGAAGGGGAGGAGGAAGGGGCGGACATCCGTGATCTGTGTATCCGTATGTGTGACGCGCAAATCTTTTTCCCGCCAAAATCTATTCGATTGTTTCGTTTAGGGTTTCACTCGAATGCATCACATGCGCGCTTCGCGGAGACGACGCGCGTGCATCAATCGAAACGCACGCGTTCATCGTAAGCATCATGTCGTCGTCGCCGTCGTACAATAAGAAACGGCAGCAGCAGCAGCAGCAGCAGCAAAACTCGTCGTCGAACAAAACGATCAAATACAATCTCCGTTCGAAGAGTTCTCTTTCGCTTTCCAATCATCCGATCTGTTCCGACGCGTCCGAACGGTACGATGTCATCGATCACCGAACGACGAACCGAGGAGAAAGAGGAGCGACGAGAAAGAAAACGAAAGTCGTAGACGATGTCGGTGGCGATTATTGTAATTCCTTCGACGAATTGTCGCCGCCGGAGGCGATGATGGTTGGCGGAGAGAAGAGCGTCAAGAGGAAGATTGATTTTCTAGAGGAGGAGGAAGAGGAAGAGGACGGAGACGAAGTTTTGCTCGACTTTGACGCGAAGAAGAAGAAGAGGAGGAGAAAAGCTTCTTCCGCGGGAACGTCCGCTCGAAAATCGACGAGAAGGAACGCGAAGGAGAAGACGCAAGAGAAGAAGAAGAAGACGACGACGAATAAGAATAAGAATAAGAATAAGAATAAGAATAAGAATAAGAATAATAAGAAGAAAGACGTAACGGCTGGGAGCGGGTACGCGACGCCAATCGCGACGTACTTTACGAGCGACGAAGGGTCGAGGCACGCCGCGACCGGGTCGTTTTTTGCGAGCACGGCGAGGACGTCGTCGTCGCAGGAGAACGAAGAGAACGGCGCGAGGAAAAGTCCGGTGAGCATGCAAAAGTGGATGCGGGAGGTGTTGAAGGCGCCGGTGAAAGGCGGATTGAAATTTGATTTAGAAGAAACGCCGCCGAATGATGCGAATAACAACACGATCAAGGCGTCCTCGTTCGCGTCGCCAAAGAGAGTCGATGTCGAGAACAACTTTTATAACAACAACAACAACAACAACAACAACAACAACAATAACAAGAAGAACGCGAGTAACAATAGCAACGTAGTGACGCCGATTGCCGACGGTGGAGGCATGACGACGCCGAGGTTTAGGAACGTGACGCCGAGAGATATATTCTCTTCGCTGCGCACGACGCCGATTTAATCGAGCGTGCGTCAGAAAGAGAAAGAGAGAGAGAGAAAGAGAGAAAACAAAAACTGTGTACTAATATACTTTATTATAACTTTAGAACAGAGCGGAAACACCGCGTTGTGATTTTATTAAATATACATTAAAAATTGTGAATAAGTACCCGGTATTATTATTATATTACTTAGTATTATGATTGATCAACGCGTGTGTGTGTCATGACATCTACTTGGTTTCTCGCATGACTTCTATATGTATCTTGTTTAGTTTCATTGGTGTGCTATTACCTTCTTCTCTTTCCGTTCGTATTTTCTTCGCGTAAAAAAGTTCGTTTCAGGATTTCGTGTAATAAATTTATTTGGCAGCATCGCTACCCGGCACGAGATGCGGCTCGACGATTTGTCGAGCAAATTCAGGAAGCACGAAAGCTGCCGAGTGAATGGCCGAGTTGTAATATTTAAGAGGCTTCAACGTTGATCCTTCTGTTGATTGTTTCGATATTATACATTTTAGAAGAAGATGTCGAGGTCAGTATTACGCGTGCTCACATCGAGACAAACAACAACAACAACAACAACAATAATAATAATAATAATACTCAATAATAAACGTTTCTGAAGCGCTCGTTGGTGCGTATAAAATTATCATCATCGCCCTCATAGGGGACGAAATATTCGACGCAAGTCGTCAGTTTCAAACGCGCATCTCAAGACGCGCGGCTGAAAAATTCCGATATTCTCAAACTTGTATACGATGTAAGATGAAGAATCACCGGGCCGATAATAATAATTTTTGACGCACAAAATAATATTATTAAGAAGACCGAAACGCGCGCGAGTCGTAACCACGCGCACGTTTCCCTTTTGATGAGACGTTTAACATGTTCACATTTTATATATTTTGCGAGAGCTCGAAAATCGAAAAACGCGCGAACAAACAAACGAAAGAGAAGAAAAAAAAAGAGAGACAATGCGCAAAGAAGAAGAAGAAGAAAGTTCAACGACGACCAAATCAAAACATCTTACCCTTAGTCTTCGGCGCTTCTCGTCTGGGCCGTTCGAACGTGACCGTCTCTCCATTCACACCGGGTTTTGAGGCTAGCACGAACCCAATCTGTCCGCTCGGATACGTCGGTATCGTACAATACGCGTAGCTCACGCTCCCCCCGACAAACACCTTCTTACACATCTCCAACGTATCCCCGATCAAATCTCCGTGCAACCACAAACACTCGCCTTGTGTGCACACCACACCTCCAGGTTTTAACGCTTTAAATACGCTCCTAAAAAACCTCTCCTCGAACAACACGCTCGCCGGCCCAATCGGATCGGAACTGTCCACGATGACGCAATCGTACGTCCCTTCCTCGCACGCCTCCACAAATTTCACCCCGTCGCAAATCATCACCGACGCCCGTTCGTCCTCAAACCCTTTCGCCATGTACGGCATGAACTTCTTGCTCACTTCTGGCACCATCCCATCGATCTCCGCCATCTCCACTTTCTCGACGTACGGGTGTCTCGTCACCTCTCTCAGCGCCCCGCCGTCGCCGCCGCCGATAATCAACACCCGTTTCGGTTCCTGAGTTATCGCGCACAGCGGTATATGCGCGATCATTTCTTGGTACGCGAACTCGTCCCGTTCCGTCGCTTGTATGCACCCGTCCAACACGAGTAAATTCCCGTACGTGGACGTTTTGAACACTTGCACGTGTTGAAACTCGCTCCGTTCGTCGTACAGTTTCTCGCGAATTTCCAGCGAATTCGCTTGTCCCGGCCACATCTCCGGGGATATTTCAGAAAACCATCCGTCTTTGAGACAGTTGTTGCCTTTAAAAATACGCGCATCGATTGAGAAGAAGAAGAAGAAGGAGAGAAAGTCAGCGAGAAGAAGAAGAGCGCGCGCGCAAAGTTTCGCGAAGAAGAAAAAGAGAGAGAAGCGCCAACACGCAACACTTTGTCTGGGGGTGGCGGCGAAAGAGAGAAAAACGAACAACAAACAACAAAACGCTTCTTCTCTCACCGGTGTGCGTGACCGCAGACTCAGTCATCTTAAAATAACTCGAAGAACGCTCGCGGTGGTTCTTTTTCGTTCGCGCGATGATGCCTCGAACAACGCAAAGGTGGTGGTGGTGTTTTATCGCGCCGCAAAGACGATGATGACTCGTCTGCATGCAACACACAACTGGGGAAAAAAGTCTAGAATATTCCTTATATTCTATCGCGCGATACACGCACGCACGAAGAGAGAAGAAGAAGAAGTTAAAGAAGAAGAAGAACACCGATGATGTCGAAAAAGATGGGAGGCGTCTCGGTGTTTTTTTTACTCGCGTGCGCTGTCGTCGTCGGCGTCGCCGCGTTCTTCTTCTTCGAAAGCAACGGCGGGGAAAGCAGCGACGCGTTTGTAACGACCGATGCTTTTCAAAGCGACGACGACGATAACGACGACGGCGTTGATGGAGCACCGCGGTCGATGGCATCGAAACGAATCCCAGAGGCTATCGACCCGCTCTCGAGCGCGCGCGGGGAAGGCGCGGTGAAGATTCCAAGTTCTGACGATGATTTGCGCAACGCGTCCGAGAAACATTGGATGGAAGAGATGTTTCGAGCGAGACGAAAGGCTGGATTGGTTGGACCCGAGCGGTGCCGAGACGTGCACTTTGGCGCCGTCGCGGCGGGGAAGACGAGAGGTAACCATCGACACCGAGGGAAGATGGAAACGTTTGCAGTTTTTGGAAACGCGAACGGCATCGTGAGAGTGGAGCGAGAGTTAGGGGGCGCGTATACGGATTACAGTTTCAGGAGAAACGAGAAAGTGATAGTGTCGAGTCCGAAAGGTCTCGGTCACGCGATTACGAACGTCGAAGAGGACGAGAGTCGCGTCGTGGTGATCGTGGCGTGCAGCGATCAAGCGCACGAAGACGAGGACGCCGGGCAAAATGATTATCAAATCTGGGACGATCTTTGAAGCGAGCGTAGTTCGCGTAGTTGAATGTAGTCGTTTGTACTTTTAGTTTTGTATTTTTAGTTAATAATACGTAGTAAAAAGAAAAACTGGTCGTAGGCGTGATGATGATGTTTTCGGCGTAAAACAACTCCGGCTGCTGCTGCTGCGTGTATCGCATTTATCCGCCGAACAAACCGCCAAAAAAGGACCCGCTGGATGAATCCGCGGCAGCTTTTGGTCGTTCAACGGCGCCGGCTCCCCAAATAGAGGCGGCCACGCCGTATTTTTCCACGTACCCTTGGAATCCGTCGTGCGCGTCCGCCAACGCGGTTATTTTGTCTCCATCGCTCGCCGCTAACAGCTTCTTTTGCAACTCGCTCTTTCGCACCGATCTTCCCGAACGCATGTCCATGGTTTCTCTCTCGGCGGTAGCTTCGGAGCGTTTCATGATGTCCATCAATCTCACCGAATCGCGACTGGAACTCGTCTCCACCTCGGCGATGGCTCGGTCCACTGATCGCATGGCGTCTTCGAACGAAACCATCGCTCTTTGCACGTCCATGCTCTCCGCTCCAGCTAAGGTCAATTTCGATCGAATTCCCGTCGCCCACGCTTTGACGTCGTTTACGTTTCTCATGATGTTCGACACCGCTTGCGCGACTTTGTGTTTGTCGTCCGCCATGATTTCTTTCATAGCCTCGATCGTTTCCTTCGCGCCGACCAATTTCGATTGGTAAATTTCCAAACGCGCTTCTCTCTCTTCCAACTCCTCGACGTAATCCTCGAAAGTTTTCACAACATCTCTCAGACGCGCGTTTTGGTCGATCAAATCTTGACTTTTCTGCGTCAAATCGTGCATTTTCTCCTTCATCTCCGCGTGATGGTTCGTCAACTTCACCGCGGCTTCCTTCGCCTCGTCTCTCGCTTGCTCCAACTCCTCCGTCATAAATTTTCTCTGTTTTTCAAATTTAAGCTTAAACTGCTCTCTTTCGTCCTCCAATTGTCGGTTAACTTCCGCGTACGTCTCGTCGATTTTCTCCTCGGCTCGTTTTCTCTCCCGTTCTCTCAACTCGTTCACCACCTCTTGTTGCTCCGCGTGTTTCAACTCCATCTCTTTCAACGTGTTCGTCAAGAACTTAATACCTTCCCCTTTGGCGTCTTGTCTCAGTCGTTCCGCGGTATCTCTCTCTTTCTTCAACCTCACGCACGTCTCCAATAACTCCGCGTTCTCATCGGCTTTTTCTCTCACCTCGATCGCTTGCTCCAAAAACTTCTTCTCGTACTCGCTCTTCACTTGATTCACGCCTTCTCTCACGTGAAACTCCACCGTTTCGTCCACTCTCGCTTTCAATCTCGCCAACTCTTCCTCGTGATCTTCCTTCATCTTCTCTCTCTCCGGAACCGAAAAGTGCGCGTCCAAAATCGCCTCGTGTACTTTCTTAATCTGTTCCTCGCGAAACTCCCCCATCTCCTTCTCCACGCGTCGCTCGAACTCGTCCATTTTTTGCGTGTATTCCACTCGTAAATTTTTCTCGATGTCTCTCTTCGCGTTCCTTATCGCCGTTTCTTTCGCGCCGTCGATGTCCGAGGCTTTCTCAAACAGCTTCGTGTACGCCTCTTCGGCGTCTCGATGTTGCTTCGCGACTTCGTCCTTCTCCCGCGTGAGCATCACCACCGACTGTTCGAGATGAGCGATTCTATCTTTCGCTTTCTCCAACTCAATCGACGTCGTCGCGGACGAATGCTTCGCCGCGTTCCCCTCGGATATCTGCAAGTGCGCATCTCTCAGCTCTTTTTCCAGATGTTGGATTCGTTTCGTGTACTCCGCCGCGATCGTCGCCGCGGTCGCGTACGGCATCGATTCGATCGAGTTTGCACCATTGAAGCCTCCTTTTGAAGACGACGACGACGACGACGCTCCGTTGTTGGACGCTTCGAGCAATCTTTGCAGTCGCACCGAAGATGCTTCCATCTTTTTCTTTCTTCTTCACTCTCTCTCACTCTCTTTCTCTCTCTCTCTTAAAGGAGAACGCGCAGGGGTGTGTATTTGTCAAGAGTCTTTGTAATCTTTTTTCCCCAAAACTCTCTCCTCTCAGCCGCTGATTTCAAGCCGCAGAGCAGCACGAAAAAAAAAAGAAAAAAAAACGCTTAAGACACATGTCTTTACGCATGCGTCGTCGTGTGATGAGAACAAAAGAAAAGAGAACGCGTGCGCCGCGAGTGTGACGAGAGAGAGAAGAGAGAGAAGAGAGAGATCTGTCTCTCTCTCTTCTCCGTCTCTCGTTTCTTTCTCTCTCCGCGCGTGGTGGTGTTGTCTTTTTTTTTATGCGGAGAGAAACGAGAGAGAGAGAGAGAGGTCCGGTTTTCTTTTTTCTCCATCGTCGTCGCGAAAGTTAAAACTTTTTTCTCGTTTTATCCATTTTCCTCCTCCAAAACACAACTCTCTCTCGCGAAGAAGAAGAAGAAGAAGAAGCGAGCGAGCGAGGCAAAGAAGAGAGAAGAAGGAAACGACGAGAGAAACTAGAGATGGAGTCTTCTGGTTCTTCGTTATCGTCCGCGGCATCGGCGCCAAAAATAGGCCTCGTCCAAGGCTTAAAACTCGTCTACTCGGCGGTCTCGACGCATTCCGCGGACGGGTTTAGCGTGAATCTGAACCAGATCAAACGAGACGCGACGTACGTGTCCTTTTTGGCGATATCGTGCTTTGGGTTTGCCTCGGTCGCCGGGACGGAGGTGATCAGTTTGAGCAAGAAGAAAGCGGAAGCGTCGAAGGCGATTCGAGAGTGTTCGACGATGTTGGATTTGAACAAGATGGGGGGAGACGATTCGTCGTCCAAAGACGAGAGCGGAAAAGCGTCATCGTCTTCCAACACGAACGGTAAGAAGCAGAAGAAGAAGAAAAGAGGACCGAGAGGCGCGACAGATAAGCAGTTTTGGACGGAGCTGAAATATTTGCTCCAAATTGCGTTTCCTTCGCCCACGTGTCGAGGGTCGCAGCTCCTTTCGGCGCAGTTTTCGTTGCTCGTCATGCGAACGCTGTTGACCGTTCGGGCGAATAAAGTCAACACGTTTTACCTGACGAAAGCGATCGCGACCGCGGATTGGAAGTTTTGGGTTCGGTGGTATTGGAACTTTATCGGGTGGATGACATGCGGAGTCGTCGTGAATTCTGGGTTGAGGTACACGGAATCGTTGATTCAGGTGGAGTTGAGATCGGCGCTGACGAGAAGAGCGCACGAAAAGTACATGAAGTTGAACAATTTTTACAAGACGGCGGTGTTGAGAGAAGGTGGGTTGGAACACGTGGACCAACGAATCGTGGCGGATATCAACGAGTTTAGTCGCGAGGCGGCGTTTTTGTACGGACACAGCTTTAAACCGATTTTGGAGTTCACGTTGTCGCTGGCGGAAGCGGCGAAGGAGTTGGGATATTCTCGACCGCTGGCGTTGTTCGCGAGTCAAATTTTTATCACCGGGACTTTACGGGCGATGTCGCCAAAGTTAGGCCCGATGGTAGCCAGGGAAGCCGCGTTAGAAGGTGGTTTCCGACACCAGCACGCGCGATTAATCGCGCACGCGGAAGAGATCGCGTTGTTAAAGGGTGGCGAACGCGAAAAGGATTTATTAAACGCAGGGTTGGATAATTTAGTCACCACGCAGAGATGGCACGCGTTGCAAAGAGTTCGAAAATCTATGGCGGATAACATTTCCAAGTTTCAAGGTTTGTTAGTTGGAAGCGTGTTCGTCCACGTGCCATTTATGGCGAAACGAGGTTTAAGCGAAGGCGAACGGATCTCCACGTTTCGAGCGACGGAGGAGTTGATGTTGAGAAGCGGCGGCGCGTTTACGGAAGTTTTGTTGTTGGGTAAGAACTTGGACGAAATGGCTGGATACGCGCACAGATTAGGAGAGTTGTTTCACACGTTGGATAAAGCGGAAAAAGAATCGTTAGCGATGGATAAGAAAGCGAAAGAGGAAAAAATGTTGTTGGCGTTGCCCGGAGGAGAAGGAGATGAGGAAAAAATTACCCCGGCGGCGCAAACGTCGATTCGTTTCGATAAAGTCTCCGTCGGCGCTCCCGAACCTGACGGTTCTACGCGCATTTTACTCAAAGACTTATCTTTAGAAATCAAACGAAACGAACATTTACTAATCACGGGACCGAACGGGTGCGGAAAAACGTCTCTGCTCCGCGTGTTGGCTGGATTGTGGCAGCCGGTTTCCGGCGTCGTGACGAAACCAGCCGCGGATGAGTTTTCGATGATGTGGTTGCCGCAGCGCCCGTACTTATCCCAAGGTTCCTTGAGAGACCAAGTTGTATATCCCGCCAACACCAAGAAAATGCGCGTGGACGACGAATACGTGAAAGATTGCTTGCGCAGAGCCGGATTAGGTAAATTCATCGAGGGCGATTACGCGTTAGGATTAGGCATGCGACACTTGGAATGGAACGACGTGTTGTCTGGGGGCGAACGACAACGCATCGGGTTCGCGAGACTGTTTTACCACAACCCCAAATTTGCTATTTTAGACGAAGCGACGAGCGCGATAAACCCAGACCACGAGGCAGAGTTGTACAAAGAGGTTTGCTCGAGCGGCACGACCATCGTCTCCATCGCGCATCGATTAGAATTGAGAAAGTTTCACGCGAACGAGTTAAAAATCAAAGGCGACGGGAAAGGCGGCTACGAAGTTTCGAAATTAAAGTAGTAGTTTGTGATATTCAATTCACATTTTTTAATGACTTAGCAGTACATTTTGTACCTCGTGGAGTGCCGTTATTCTTCACATGTTGCGCTCGCGCTGATCGCGTATTTTATAGTATATTACATATTTTTCATCTATTTTTTTTCGTTCTTCCATCTAGTACCGTCGCTTCTAGGCATCAAATATTCAAGTACGCGACGAAACTCATCAACGGCAAAAACACCAGTCCGAAAACAAAGATAATCGCTTGTTCGTTCAGTTTCTTCGCCTCTTCGTCGTCCTCTTCTCTTGATCGCCATTTTGGATTGACCCATTTTTCTAAAGCGTCTTCGGTATACTTTCTCCTATCCGATTCGTAATCGAACAAATCCGCTTTCATCTTCTTCGACGCCGTGGTCATCCCCCAAAGCATTCTCTCCGCCTGCTTGGAGACCATGCCGTACTGATTCCCTAAAACTCTCTTGTACTGTTTCAACGCCTCTTCTCTCCGCTGCGCGTTATCTAGACACATCGCGTAACAAAAAATCACCTTTCCTCCCAATTCCGAACGCGCGTTGATCTCCTGCTGAAACGGCTCTAACGCCGCGATACCCTTCATCACACTCCCGACGCGTAAAAACTCGTTCGCTTCCGCCAAAGCCTCTCGCACTTTCTCCTCCTCTTCTTTCGACATGTTCAACGCGTTCGACGTTCGGTACTTCTCCAACTTTTTCGCCACGCGAATTTTCCTCGCCTCCGTTTCCTCTTTCGATTCGATGATGTTTCGCCCTTTCTCGTCCTTCTTCAGCGTCCTCCCACCCCCGTACTCTTTCGAAATATCTTTCGGACGCGGGAACACTCCCCACGTCGATACTTTCGGTTTATAATTCACCCCGGTATCGATGTCGTCCATACCTACGATGCTCTCGTCCTCGTCGAACGGATTATACGACGTATCTTTCGATATGATTTGAACGTTCACCGTTTTCTGTTTTCGCTCAACATCCGACCTCGTCTCCTCCTTTTCCTCTTCTTCTTCCTTCTTCTTCTTCTTCGTAACCGCGTACCCTCTCGCCTGCGCGATCCTTTCCTCCGCGGTTAGCTTTTTCGAATCCCCTTTACCGCTCGTCACGACGCTCGGCTGCTCCGCGCCCATTTTCTTACTCTCGTTGTACTTTTGCGCCGCGTTCAACATCGCCGCGAATTCGTCCTCTTTTTTCTTCTGACTCTTCGAATCTTTTCCGATGTTTGAGAGCACGGCGGACGAGTCGATGTTTTCTGTTTTCGTTCGCTTGATAACGGAGAGGCCTTTGACCTGGACGACGTCTTCTTCTATTTTCGCGTTATCGTCGTCTGTTTCGTCTGTTTCGTCGTTCGAAGGAGAAGAAGAGCGGACGAGAAATCGAATCGCTCTCGTCGCTTTCTTGTTCGGTCCTCCTCTTCCTCTTCTCGACGAAACAGACGACGACGACAGAAGAAGAAACGCGCCAGCGCTGGTGGTGGTGGTAGTCCTCGCCGACGCGCCGCCGACGAAGAACGCGTTGTTCATCACCCCCAGCGGCGCTTTTATCTCGCTTTAAGTGTATATATATCGCGCGCGCTTTTTATGTGTTTCTCTCTCTGTCGATTTTCCCCAAAAACGTACCGAGAGTGAACGCACACGCGCGCGACGCACGCGTAAACGCACGCGCGCATCGCAATCGCAATCGCAATCGCAGAACGAAGAAATGAGACGACGAAAGAGTTCAAATCCGCAAAGGGCGGTCAACGCGAAGACGGTCGTGGTGGTGAGTAGTAGTAGCAGAGAGAGGAGAGAAGAAGAAGAAGAAGAAAAGTTGGTGTTGTGCGTGAAGATACCTGCGACGACGAACGAAGAAGAACGCCGCGAAAGGATGATGCGAAAGGAAGAAGAGACCGACGCCGCTGCTGCGCGCGCGAGAGGCGCGAAGAGGAAGAGAACGCGATTTGAGTGCGATGTGTGCGAGAAGTGTTTTAGTTCATCCACTGCTTTGAAGTACCACAAGCGCATTCACACGGGCGAGAAACCGTATGAATGCGATGTGTGCGAGAAGCGTTATAGTTCATCTGATTATTTGAAAATCCACAAGCGCATTCACACTGGAGAGAAACCGTATGAATGCGATGTGTGCGAGAAGCGTTTTAGTCAATCTAGTAGTTTGCAAAGCCACATGCGCATTCACACTGGAGAGGAACCGTATAAATGCGATGTGTGCGAGAAGTGTTTTAGTTCATCTGGTGCTTTGAAGTACCACAAGCGCATTCACACTGGAGAGAAACCGTATGAATGCGATGTGTGCGAGAAATGTTTTAGTCAATCTAGTGTTTTGCAGGTCCACAAGCGTATTCACACTGGAGAGAAACCGTACGAGTGCGATGTGTGCGAGAAGCGGTTTGGTCACGCGCAAAGTTTGAAAGCCCACAGGCGCACTCACCCTTAGCTTCCCATTTTCATCTGCAATCATCGCAGCGCGAGGACGCATTCAAAAACAAACACTCCGCAGTACGCTCTCTCTCTCTCGTCGTTAAACCTCTCGTTTCCCTCTCTGTCGCTTTCACATCCGCGTCGCGCG
>Ga0181598_1002688_pt1 | contig 15915 bp, 8 predicted proteins | sample 041ome_4_FD_153295 | JGI IMG/M metagenome (GOLD analysis project Ga0181598, IMG submission 153295) | Coastal salt marsh microbial communities from the Groves Creek Marsh, Skidaway Island, Georgia - 041404US metaG (spades assembly) | ecosystem: Environmental > Aquatic > Marine > Intertidal zone >... | reverse complement strand
AGCGCGTGCGGCGAACGTTTGTTCCACCCATCCACAGGGAGAAGATTCATAAATAATAATACTATTAACAGTACGAGCGATAGCGATAGCAGCGGCGATAGTAGTAGTAGTGATAGTAGTAGTAGTGATAGTAGTAGTAGTAGTAGTAGTACAAGCGAGACGACGAATAGGACCCCGCCGCCGCCGCCGACGACGACGACGAGAAAAGAACAAGCGACAAACGCGAGTCATCGAAACAATGTCATCTCTATTTGGGGATACGCCAGGGAAGCGTGTTGTTATTAGATTCGTTATTTATTGAAACGACGTGATGTTGAAAGTATGCGCGTTGCCTTATTTTATTCTTTTCTTTCGGATTTTTAGGTAACACCACAAACACCAAATCTTCTTCAGAAACACATGAAACGATGATAAACGCGGCATCTTTCCACCCTTTCTTTTTCAAAGTGAAAGCAAACGTCCAATCCTCGCCTTTATTCGCGAAAACTCTGATTTATTTCTCTTTGTTTTTCGCGTTACCCTTAAACGTTCTTTTAAAACTGGACGAGAAAACGTTGTTTTGTCCGTTCGATGTGTTCACTCGATTTCAGTGGTACAGAACGTTTAGTTCACTTTTATACGTGAACTCAGGTTTCATTGGCGCCTTGTTTAACGCGTACATCAGCTATCGATTCATATCGGATTTCGAACGCAGTTTAGGTTCGTTTCGATGCTTTTGGCAAATACTGTTCACTCTGGTGTGCATAAACTGTTGGACGTTCGTGTTTTCAGTCGTTTTCGCGCCGTTCTCAGGCGGGAAAGGACACTTACTCTCACCGTTGAACATTTCTGGACCGGGCGTTTTATCTGCCACGTACGCAATGTGCGTGGGGAATATTGCGAGGAACAGCAGTACGAATAGTCCAGACGCACAAACGACGATATTCGGGGGACTCGCTCGAGTGCCGAACAGTTGGCTGCCGTTTGTGTTTTTATTCTTTTGGTATGTGCTCGGGAACAACCTCGTCGAAGGCGCGAGCGCGACGTTCGTGGCGTTGAGATATTTGCCGAGAATGTGTGGGCCGAATGGTGTGCCGACTGCAGTGCAAGCGAAGAGGTTTGAATCAACGACGAGGTTTGGACGGTACGCGTTGGAAACGCACGGATACGTCGACATCGACGGGTTACAACGCGGGTTTAGTTTACCAGTCGTCGTCGGTAGCGGCGGGGGTGGATTTGACTCTAATAATAACAACACTAGTAGTAGAATCAGTCATCCAGAGCGAGCTTCATCGTCGTTTTCAGGAACATCGCAAAAAGTAGGAAGTAGTAGTACGAGCAACGGTAGTAATAATAGTAGTAGTAGTACGAATACGAGCGGCGTGCCGGCGCCTCGCGAAAACGTCCACGTCGTGCGAATGCGCGAAGAGCGCGAGCGCAAACAACAACAACAACAACAACAACAACGCGCTTCGGAGAACAAACGGTCAGAAGACGAGAAAAAGAAGGCAGAAGTATTGAAAACAAAGCCAGAAACGAGAGAGGAGCGCGCACGCGTCGTCGCCGAGGCTCTCGAAAAGCGTCTTCTCCTCGAGAAAGAAGAAAAAGAAAAGAATAAAGACGAAACGAACAACGCGAAAGAAGAACACAAAGAAGAAGAAGCGACGACGCCAACACCGCAACAAGAACAACAAAAGAAGAAGAAATCAAAAGCTCCGGTCGCCGTTTCGAAGCAGAGAGAAGAAGAAGTAAGTTATGTCATATAATTTTTACGAGTTAGTAATACAAGTTAGATGTGAAAAGTTTGTTTTTCCGAGAGAAAAGGAAAAAAAAAAATATCTTTCTCCACATAAAAACAAGCATCTTTCTCTCTCTGCATCACACATCATCGAGGAGCGACTTTATCTCTCTTTCACGAAAAAGAAGTTAAAGAAGTTAAAGAAGAAGATTCAAAGGAGTTTATTGATGTTAGACGCGCGAGTGAAACTGCGTCAAAAAGCGCAGCTCGCCGAGTTATGTTCGCGTTGGGTCGGTACGAAATGTATTACCTTTTTTCTCTTTTTTTCCCTTCGTCGCGTGTGAAAAGTCAACGCGTTTTAGATATACATTTTTTATGATGAGATGCGCGCGCTTTGTGCGCTTTTGTTCTGCGATGTAACAAAAGACTCACCACTCTCTTATTACACACACACTCTCACCATCTTTAAAACAGACATGCGACAGATCATGAAAGAGTTAGTCGTGACCATCGACGAAGATCTAGACGTAAGGCGCATTAATATTATTCTTTTTTTTCCTTCTTTTTTTTCCCTTCTTCTTGTCTCGTCGTTCCTGACTTTAGATATTTCTTCTCAATGCCACGTGGCATTATTTATTTAAAAACAACGACTTTTCGTCCGCGTAAAAATAAAAACAGCCGCAAGAACGGAACATGCTCTCCGTCGCCTCGAAAAACGAAACGACCAGAAGACGACAACAGTGGGTGTGCGTGCAAACGAATATTGGGCAAATCAAGAGGGAAAATATGGGGGAGGATTTTTTGAACATCGCGCGGGAGTATCAAGAGAAAATCGAGGACGAATTGAAAGAGATTTGTAAAGAGACGATCGATTTGGTGGAAGGCGTGTTATTGCCGAGGTTGTTGGGTGGGACGGAACATTACGAACAACAACATCAAGAAGAGCAAAAACAAGGAGAACAAAGAGAACAAGGAGAACAAGGAGAACAAGGAGAACAAGAAGCACAACAACAACAACAACATCACGAGTCGCCAAAAACAGTCACCGCGTTACTCTCGGAAGCTTCAAAGGAACACTCGCCTCGATATAAATCAGACCAGAAAATTTTCTACTTGAAAATGATTGGAGATTATTATCGGTATCTAGCAGAGATTCAAAGAGGCGAGGCGAGGATTCCTCACGCGATGCGTTCGCAAGACGCGTACGAGAAGGCTTTGGAAATCGCTCGCGACCCGAAAGCCGGAGTGGCGACGACGCACCCGGTTCGTCTCGGCCTTTCTCTAAACTACTCCGTCTTTCACCACGAGATTCGCGAAGATACGAAATCGGCGTTGGAAATCGCGCAAACTGCGTTGGACGAAGGATTGGAGGATTTAGACGCCCTGACCGATAATGCGAGAGCGTACAAAGACGCCGCGTTGATTTTGAAGTTGATCAAAGATAACATTTCGATGTGGCAATCGTACACATCGTCCTCGGAGTCCTCTGGTGGTGGTAATAAAGAAGAAGAAAACAAGAAAGAGAAAGATGCGGGATTGGACGCAGCTCAGGAGCAGCTCTCGAAGACGCGCATCGAAGAGGATGACAAAGAAGACGCAGCAGTCACGAACAAAGAAAATAACAAGGAATAGAGGAAAAGAAAATCAGTGAAACGCAGCAGCACTACTAAAAACATACGCGCATACTGTACAAATATTCATTCCCCTTTCTCCCTTTCTCTCTCCTTTTCTATTGTTATAAACTTCTTAACCCGTCTAACATCTTCTTTAAACTTTCGTTGCCAATTTCTCTCATTCTCTCCACGTTCGCTTTCGGTATACTCTTCACGTCCGGATGCGACCGAACCGCTTCGGTCACGTCCTTCTCTCGCAATATGTGCAACAAAGGATACGGTGACTTATTCGTAAACGCTCCGGGATCTCCCAATTTCTCGCCGGCGAACACAAAGTCCGGATGAAACGCGACCACTTGCACTTTCCCTCTCAAATCGAGCTGGTCGAGAACCGACTCGCCTCTATAGTCGCCGTTTTGCAACGCCGCGTCGTCGATAACGTTCGCGAAATCGAGAAAGGAATCAAAGTCGTTCACGAACTCGCACGTCGGAGAGATGACGAACAACACCGTCTTCGTTATCCCTTCCTCGTCCGAATCGTATTCAATCTCTTTTAACTCTCTCATGAAATCCTCCAAAACGTCTTCTATCTGTTCCCGCTCGGAGACGACTATTTTTATGCCCGTCTGTTTCTTCTTCTTCTTCTTCTTCGCCTCTAAAACTTCTTCTTCTTCTTCTTCTCCTTCTCCTCCTCGAACGTTTTTGGCGAACGGGCAGACGTTTTTCTCGATGATAAACTGGTCCAGCCATTTCAGCGTCGCTTTTTCGATCGATTTTAAAGAAGGCTTTTGAGGACGATGATGATGATGATGTCGTTGTTCTCGTTGTCGTCGTTGTTGTTGTTCTTCTTCTCCTCCTGACGAGGACGGCGAAATCGCAAAGTACCTCCGAGACCGCCTCAAAGAAGAAGAACAGAAAGAAGAAGTGCTGCTACTGCTGCTCGTAATAATAGTAGAAGACAAAGACCACCGTCCAAAAGCTCTTTGCGCGCAGTACCGGTACAACATGGAGCGTCTTCTCTTCTTTTGAAGCACGTGGACGACTCAACTTTTTCCCCTAAAAATAAAGAAGAACAAAAAGCTCCACTGTATTCGCGCGCGTAATACTCTACTACATAAAACAGAATCGCTCAAAATACGTTGTGATGCTCTCAAAGCCGACGGTGGTGGTTGCGAGGCGCTTTTTTTCATCGTCATCTGTGGTCTTTTCGCGGCGGCAAACTTTAACGCGCAGAGCATCAAAACCTGCTGCTTCGTGTACCAACTTTAGTAGGTATTCCCCAAAGACAACGAGAACTTTGAGAACGATGACGACGTCTGCGACGAATGGCGATGTGAACGACGAAGATGTTTTGACGCAATACATCATCCTGAGAAGAGACTTGTGGCGAGAAAAAGCGTGGCCGTTGGGGTCGATCGCCGCGCAAGTCGCGCACGCCTCCGTGGCGGCTTTGGAGACGTTCAAAACGAACGAAGATTCAATTAAGTACGTTGCAAAGGAGAAGTTATCGTCCATGACGAAAGTGGTTTTAGAGGTGAAAGGAGAAGCACAATTAATGACATTAAGCGAAAAGTTAACGGAGAACAACATCGACTATTACGCGTGGCGAGAACAACCGGAAGATTACGTGACGTGCGTGGCGCTGAGGCCGTATAGGAAAGAGGAGGTGCGAGAGCTTTTGAAGAAGTGTAATCTGGCGAGCGACGTACGAGGAGGATGAAGACGAGGGGATGCGTTATCGTTAGTTTTAGTAGAATAGAATTTCATTAGTATCGTCAACAGTATTATATAATAACTACCATAAACTGGAAAAGCTCGTGTACGCCGGTTTGGAAGAGGAAGTCTCTTTTGATTTGCGCTCTTGCGCGTACGCTTCGACTTCGTTCATTTTCGCTCCAGAGCCAAAGTTAAACGTGCGTTGCGTTTGTAACGCGGCTTTGTTTACTATCCGAGTCGTGATTCTTCGAAATCTTCCAGGGTACCATTCTCCGGCGTCTCGTAAGTTTGCAATAGCCACGTCTTGCCAGTGCTCGACCATACTCATTTGTTCCCCGCACGTGGCCAACATGCCGCGGAGTAAAAACACCCCTCGGATGGCAAAGAAGCCTTCGCGAGTGTTTTGCGTGATTTTATTCTTCGTGAACGGCGAATTTTCTAAATCCAGCATGTTCATTTCGGCTAACGCGGACGGTCTGGTGTCAAAGTACGCGTAGGATAACGCGACTAACGCTTCGTTGGTTGGTTTCTCCACGAGTACGGAACCGTGGGCGCGAACTTCCGAAGCGATGCCGTTGTAATCTTCCGTGGACATTCTCAACGCCAATCTACACATGTGCAAACGCTCCTTATCATCAACTCGTTTTGTTTGTCCCCAATCGAGAATGCACAACTTCCCATCGCCTCTCAAAATAAAATTCCCCGGGTGCGGATCGGAATGAAAATGACCACACGTGAGCATCATCTCCCCCCACGCTCGGAAGATGGAAAAGAAGACACCGTTCCAACCGTCGCCGCCGTAATACGAGTGCGTTCTAGAAACTTGTTGCGGACACCGCGGACGTTTCCCGTTTTGCCGCGCTCGATTGAAAATAGTCAACAATTTTGCGCCTCGAACGCGTCGCATGACTAAAACTTTTCTCGTCGACGCGACGACGCGAGGCGCGCACACCTTGTCACAAATCTCCGGCGTCTGCTCGAACAACTTACCGAAATAATCAATCTTCTCGTGCTCTATTTTGAAATTAAATTCTTCGTCGATGACGTCCAAATACGCCTCAAAAATGGTCGGTAAATCCATGCCGTTATCCAAACGTAATTTTTTCATCGTTCGCGCCGTTCGTAAAAGCGCTTTCAAATCGGCAATGACATTCTCGTAATTCGCCGTTTGTACTTTCACCGCGACTTCTCTTCCGTCTAATAAGCGTCCAAAGTGCACCTGCGCGATCGAAGCCGTCGCGCACGCGTTTCTCGAAAGTTCGGAGAAGTGACTGCCCAGCGGCCCTCCCAACTCAGTTTCTAAAATTTTCCGGACTATATAAAACGGCGTCGGCGGATTATCGTCCATCGTTTTCGAAAATTTCTCCACGTACGGTCTCGGCATCATTTGCGACGCCGTGCCGGCAATTTGGCCAACCTTTCTATAAAATCCTCCAAAATCGGCGATGATTTCTGTCATTTGTTCCGCGCCCCACTCGTGTTGTTGGTCCCAACTCAAAGCTCTTTTGCCCGGTTTGTCCGCGTAGAGAAGTTTGTGCTTTTGCTTGAGTAAAATATACGACGTCATCACCGGCGCAACGCGCAAAGAATACTCAATCGACCGTTTCTTCCTCGGAGCGACGAGTTTAAGAACCAGTCGCACGGCTAAAACCTGCGCGTGCGTAACAGCGAGATCCACGCACATTGGCTTCAACGACTTGTGCGCGTTGGCGACGACGTGTGATATCGATTTCAAACTCGGCAAGAACGGAACCCCCGATCCTCCTCCTCTTTTGCTACTAATACTACCATTGCTACTCGTGCCTTTTCCAGCTCCGGCGGCTGCTTTTCTCTTTCGCTGCCCCGCTTTCTTCAACGAAGAAGGAGACATCTTCTTCTTAATTCTCTTCCCTGCTCCCGTGAGCGCTTGCTGAATATCCTCCGCGTCTCTCATTTTCACCATCGCTAACGCGAAAACCATCACCCGCGCGCCTTCGTACGCGTATCTACTCATCCAACACCTCGCAAACGCGCACGCAATCGCGTGCACGGAAACCTTCCCGCACTGTCGAAAAAACACGAATACCATCTTCGCCGGTGATAACCGTAAAAGTTTGCCCGTCTCTCGCGCCACGTGGTCGATCGTTTGCACCAGGAAAGAAAGCATCCGGTCGCCTTCGTTCCCGCGATACATCGCCATGGCTTCTTTCAACTTCTCTCTGCGAAACCGACTGAACGCGAGGATGCGCTTGTGCGGAGAATGTAATTTTCGTTTCTTCGCGTTCCCTCCCCCGGCTTGTAGCGAAACCACCTGCGAAGACGTCGCAGTTTGAGAGGAGGAGGAGGAGGAGGAAGCAGCGGTTGTTCTCGTTGGTGTTGTTCCAACACCATCACCATCACCATTCGCGGAAGACGAAGACGAAGATAAAGATAAAGAAGGAATCAAAACGGGCACGAAATCACCCCCATCATTACCACTTTCATCGACGGGGGAGGATAACGGCATCTGAGGAGAAGGAAACGGTGGTGGTGGAGGAGAAGACGCGCTGTTGTTGTTCTTGTTCTTGGTGTTGTTGTTTTCGCTCAAATCAAAACACAGACGAGACTTTGGGTGATGCTTCTTCGCAAAATCATCATCGCTTCTTCTTCTTCTTCTTTCCATGAAAAAAGGATGGTTCTTAAAACTTTCGTTCTTCCTGTTCTCGTTCTTTTCGTTCGTCGTCGGAGTCGTTCCAAAACTCCTCATCTTTTGCGCGAATACAAACCACTTTTATTGTAAAGTATTTGTTGTGTGATGATTTTAAAAAATGAATCCACGATGTGATTCCTTCGTCGAAAAAGAACCCCCACACATTGAAAAAGCAAAAAAAACTGTTGTGAAAAAGGAGAAAAAAAAGTCAAAATTTTTCAAAATTATTTCCTCCTCTGCTCTTTTTCTCTCTCTCTCTCCATTTTTACAATCTTTCTCTCTTTAGATTCAGCGTTTGAAGAAGCTGCTACTCTCTTCTCGCGGTCGTTGTCAGTCTCTTTATGGCGTATTTTGAGCACAGAAGAAGAGAGAGCGAGAGAGTGGGTTCTTTTTTTGACAGAAACGAGATTATTCACCTACCTTTTGGGATGAAGGAGGACGACGACAAAGAAGAAGAGATTTTTCTCTCATCTGTTTGAAGAAGATGAGTGAACGAGGAAAAGGAAAAGGACTGGCGACGTTTGCGCTCTCCTCCTCTTCTTCTTCTTCTTCTTCTTCTTCTCCTGAATCTTCTCTTCTCGACCACCACCTTTTGGGAGATGAAAGGGAAGAAGAAAGGCTGGAACGACGGCGGTATGACTACCAGTATTATTCAGGTGATGATGATGGTGATGAGGATGCGCTCTTATCAGACTTTGACGAACTCGAATACGACGACAAAACCATTTTCGACATCGAAGGAGAAGAAGAAGAAGAAGAAGAAGAAGAAGAAGAAGAAGAAGAGCGCGACGTTGCGAGGACGACTTTGGACAGAAACGCGTTGGTATGGCTACGTCCTGATGTTATCGATGGGAACGACAAAAGTACCGGCGCGAGGAACAAGAGCGGACGTGTTGAAGAAAAAGAAAACGAGTTGCTCGCGTGGGATGCCGTGCGTGAGGACGAGAACAGATTTACGCTTTTGATGCCTTCGTCGTTGTATTCTGCGAGCGCGCGGCGTTCCGCGGTGGATTTCGACTTCCTGTACGAGCGCGCGTTCATCGGCGCGAAAGATTTTAATTTTAACAGCGGCAAGCATGGAAACGCCACGAAATGCATTTGCGCAGACGAGTCGAATTTAGTGACGATGTGTATCCGCGCCGTCATGGGAGACGTATCTTCGAGACGCTTACTGAGAGCTATATCGTTGGATTCTCTCGACGACAGCGGAAGCCTTTCCGTGCGTTTTCGCGGGGCGAGCGTTGGAGCGACCAAAAACGTACTGTCGCAGTTTTACGAAACGTCTCGTCTGCAAAACCGCGCGCGTGCGTTTGCGACAAAACAAATGGAAAACGAGAGCGGCGATTCGACTGCAAATGCATTTCAAAAGTGCGTTTTGAGAATACTCCAGGCTATAGATGCGTCATTGAGCGCGTTCGCGGAAGCGTGCATTCAACGCAGAGCCGACGAGGGGGAAGAATACGAGAATGAAGATGAACACGAACGAAATGCAAATCGAAACGATGCATCAACGACGCTTCTCGAGTTTGCATTCCACACGCGGGATATACGGAAACAGATTGCCTCGTTGGCGGCTTTGGTCGACAAGGTACAAAAACGGTGGCGCGCGATGAAGCACCGCAAGTCTCGCGCTCTTTTGTTGCCATCGGTATCGCCTCATCGGTATCGTCAAAATGGTAATAAAAGTACTGCTTCTCACTATTCCTACGGCAGCGTAGCTCTAGATGTGCTCTCTCGGGAGATTCAAGATTTACACTACAACGACTACGTAGACATCGAGCTCGAGCAAAGGAGCGTACTGAAGCTCTTTGAAATTTTATTCATTTCCACGGCAAAACCTGTGCTAGTTGAAGGCATCGTCAACGCGTGCTTTTCGTCGAATAATTCTTCGTTATCTAATGACGGTGAATGCTTAAAGAAGGCGTGCGATGTGTTGCTTCAGAATAAATCCGATGCGATTCGAAAACTGAGAAGCATAAAAAATTCCACGCGGGATATTCACCGAGAGCAGAAGCTTGCTCAATTTAGTGCGGGCATGCGCGCGTGTAAATTGCTGCTCTTCTCATCGACGTCCAATATGGCGAATATCGATTCAGATGCAACTTCTATCGTTCACTTCTTCACCAAAGAAATGGGTGTCGCTCGAGAAGAAATCTTTCGAGAAGTTTCTCGAACGTTGGATGAAGCTATTGATACGACGGATACCCTTCGCACGCAAGAAAAAGACTCAATCGAATTTGAGCACAGAGAACGCGTGCGCGTACAACGGGAGATATTTGAGGCGCGCGTGCGCAAACACGAGCTCGAGCGAGAAGAAATTCGTCAGAAAGCCAAGGCCAAGAAGAAAGAATTAGGGGATGCCAGACGCTTGGAAATGTTTGAACGCGCAGAGAGGAAAAAAGAGGCAAAAGTGAACGAGTTGACTGAAGATTTAGAAAGATTAGGGACGTTTAGCGGAAGTGCTGTGAAAAAGCGTGTGCGACTGTTGGAAAGTCAAATGAATCGAACCGGGGAAGAGGACACGACAACGGACCCAAATGCAGATACAACTGGGGATGTTTTCCTCGACGTTGTTGTCGCGGTTGAAGAAAATCACGAAGCAGCAGCAGCAGCAGAAGAAGAAGACTCGAAAGACGCGGAGAAGTTGGCAGAGAAGACCATCTTGGCTGCCGACGACACGATGGAAACGGATCTGCCACCGCGTGCTTCATCGGTGACTTATTCATCCCTTCCCTCACGCGTCGTCATGTGTAAACGATCGCTCGTGGACGTCACCGCGAGTAACCTTTGGGCGTTTCTCGATTTTCTTCACGAAAAAGTTTCTAGAGTGCACGTTTCGTATCTTCTCAAAGATCATGAAGTTGCGAGTCACGCGAAATATATCGCCGAAATCATCTTCGGCTTGAGTGGCGATGTCATAGAAACGCTGTGCGAGAGGAGAGATGATGATTCGTATGATGATGCTTTCGTCTCTTCTTCTTTTGAAATCACCTACTTCACGAACGATGAGTTGCGAGATGCGTTAGAACGCGCAAATATTTCTTCGAATGTCGTTAAAGATCGATTTAGAATCGTCTACTCGAACGAGAGCACGTCGTCAAGGAATACGAAATCTATCAAGTGTCTGTCGTACGCGCTTCCGGAACAACTGAAGCGTTCGAATCTGTTTGGTATCGACTTTGAAGAAAAAATTGAAGCGGTTTCGGAGTTTGTTTTGAGATTGAAATCCATTCGCGCGATGCTCCAAAATTTACGAAAAATTTCGAACGATCTCGACCGCGCCACGTACGTTCACGATAACGCACGGAAATTAGACCACGCTTCGAAGGAAGCGACCGTTTTGAGAAGACGATTACGAAGTTTCCAAGAGCAGTTGTTTGAGTTGGAGCGGTTCGCGACGCATCTTGAAAGATCGTGCGGAGAAAATATCCGGCACGCGACGGACGTATTGATTTCGTCAATGAACGCGTTGTCCACTGAAATCGATGCAAACGATGCAAAGGCAATGCTTGCAAAGTGGTTAAATGCGTGTGTGGCGGCTTCGTTCTCGTCGAAGGATTTTGCCAGGGCGAGAAAGGTCATAGAACAGGGTTTTCGAAATATTCATTTGTTTGCTCAGCAAACGTTCAACGCGTATAACGATGCAGATCCGAATGCGCTTTTACTTAACGCGATGTTTATCAGCACGACAAACGGTTTGCGAGGTGAGTTCATCGGGAGTGTCGTCCGGGTATTTCCGTTTTAGTTATTACTTAGTTTAGTTAGAGCTCTTTTCGTGAAAATGTATTATTACACAAGGCGTTTAGTTTAAAATCACACGTAGCTCTCGTGCTTGACAATATCCTTATCTCGTCCACTTTGGTGTCTCATGTCGCCATATCCGTGCTCCATTAAGCTCGCTAAGTCCTCCCCACTTAACTTTGTCAACTTATCCAACAAATCCTGCGTCGAAATCTCCACCTCTAAATCGTCGTCCTCGAGAAGTTCGCTGAGAAATGGAATGGCTTCGGGAAGCAAGACTAAGTATTCTTCTTGGGTATTCTCGATAATTTTAGCGAGCGTGGCAATAACGAGAAGCTTTGCTCTGGAATGTTCGTAATTTCTGGAAACATTCAGGATGTTTCGGTGTAACGTTTTCCACAACGCTTCGTCGGGCGCAGCGGCGAAAAGAGCGGCACAACAGCCGACACACTCGGCGCCGAGATTGAATTTTACTCCGACGGAGTCGTTTTCATTCAAGTCCTTTGCTCCATCGTCACCTTCGTCCAGTAGTTCATCCAGGGTGCTCATTGCGTATTCTCGACTCTTCTTTGGCGGTTCTTTAGACAAGTGCTTCGCAACTAAAGGCGCAAACTGGTTAAATCGTTCTTGCGTGAGAAAATTGACCGAATCGTATGCGAAACACCGACGCAAAGCGGCGAGCGCGAACGCCTTCATCCGCCACTCGTCCATCACATCGTCGTTGTTTTTGTTGCTCTTCTCACCATCCGTCTTCTTTTTCTTCTTTTTCTTGTTCGATTCTAACATATCCAAGGCTTCGTCGTCTAAGCATGCCGCTGTCAAGTCCAGAACATGTCTGTAAAACGGCACAAAAACAGCTCTCAACTGGTCCGCCAAAGCACTCGTCAATCGAAACAACGCCGATAATCGCCATCTCGCGGCATCTTTCTCTCCAGCTCTCGCTTTAGCCCACTCCACGCATTTCGCGTAAAACGGCGTGAACTCTTTCTCGGTACATTTTACTGCTAAATTCGCCACCGCGTTCACGGCTAACGTTTCTACTTCTTCCATCTCCGAAACGCTCGCGTCGTCTTCCTCCGCGAACTGTCGTCGTACGTCCATGGCTTCCAAAGCAATCGAAAACAGCGAAGCTCTGTGCGCAGACGTAGCATCCTTACGATCGGCTACCTTGTTTGAAACTTCCAAAAATGCCAGTCTCGAACGCAATGCCTCGTTTGCCGTGCGTGCGGATTCGCTCTCACGAATGAACGTTACCCAACACTCTTCCAGAGGAGGCATGAGCACACGGCATTCGAACGAGGTCGCTAAGCGTTCCGAGCGTAATTCGGCAGCAGCTTCTTTGGCGGCTATGAGAGATGTAAGATTTGTTTTTACGCTATCTCTGCTCTTTTTTTTCTTCTTTTTACCAGACACACCTTCGTCGTCTCTGTCCTCTTCCTCCTCTTCATCGTCTGTCTCTGTCTTTGCGCACAACGCCGGATGCGTCGCGACGGTCAAAATGTCCAAGAGGTATGGACTCATAAACTTCGCTAGCTGGTCTTCACAAAACGCGTCGATCGCGGAAAGCGTTGCTGATAAAACAACCAAAGCGTTCTCTGGTGTTTCGCCATTTCTCGCGGCAGCGCTTTTAGAGCATATTTGAGTGGCCAGTTTGGCGATTCGAGTCATTGCCGGCGCGGCGAGCGCCAACGCGCCGATGAACTTCGGCCCTGTGGCTCGAGCAATTTGCGCGAGACACAAAGAGGCTGAACCGAGCACGTTCGACGTGGTCGAATTAATAGCTTTCAGCGCATTTTCCTCTTCCGTGTCTTTTGCAAAACAACATTTTTCTGCAACCTGTTTCGCGGCGTTCACCAACGCATTCGCGTAATGCGTGGCGTCTTCATCGCGACCAAACCGCATGGCTGCGGCTTCAAGCGCGACAAGAGCCGCTTGACGAGCGTTTGGAGTACCATCTCTGACGGCAAGAGTTGCGAGTTCGTCGATGAGTTTCAAACCTGCAATCTTAATGCTCTCGTTGGATTCTTTCTGTTGCTTCTTGACGGAAATCGTCAAATCCCTCAGCGCGTTCTCGTTGTTTTGCAAACGATCCGTGAGGAGATTCAACGCCGCTTTACGCACCGAGGTTTCTTCACAAGATAGCAATGGCGTCAACGTTTCAAGAAACTTGCCTGGGTGCAAAACGGCATCCAACGCAGAGAATAAATCTCTACCCGCTTTAGAGGCGGAAGGACCACTCGCGCATGACGCCTTCGTATCTAGCAACGTCAACGCTCTCTCAGCTAACGAGGAAAACGCGGTTTGTAACACGTTCGAGTTTGCCACAGAATGTGCGCTATATTTCTTCTGCGCGAGAAGAAAAGATCGAGTTGATATGAATCGCGACGCGGCGTTCGCGACGACGACGACACCTCTACTCGCTTCCGAGCCTCTCGAGGCAGCAATCTGTTGTGTTGTAAAAAGAAAGGCAAAGAAGTACACGTGAGCGTCTTGAAAAGAGGAAGAGGAACAAAAGAAGAAAGAGAGGTTTTCTATCGTCGTCGTAGACAGTACATTTCTCAGAAGGAAAGCAGCAGATCGTTTGAAGTTCTCATCACGAAAAATCAGAATCCTGACACATATACGAATTCTTCACCGAAACATACGCAACGAACGAACGAGTTTAAAAAGTCACGCGCGAAAAACGAGAAAAAAGGAGAAAAAAGTCGTACCTTCATTGCATCTACCAGCGTTACGACCGCGTTGACTGGTTTCTCGTGACCTAGCAAAGTCATAACCAAAGATTTGACCCACGTGTTCGACTTTGTTTTGTTGTTGTTTTCTTCGTCTTCGAGCTCGTCGTCCTCGTCGTCAACATCATCATCAACATCCGCGTTGTTATCGTCGAGGTCCATCAAATCTAAATTCCCACCCGTCTTCTTCTTCGCATCATTTTGATACAGCATCGCGTACATCTTCTTTTTGTGCGCTTCGGCGGACTTTTCCAAACTGTTTCTATTCTCAAGTACTTGTAAAATCAACTCAGACAAACCTTTCGAGCCTTCAGGACAGGCGCGAATGAGCGCGGCACACAATGGCGCGCGTCTTCGTTCCGGCGCTCTCGTCGACGCCTCTACGATTGTCCAAATGACTTCCTTCACGTCAGCTTTACCTGAGGAAAGCCACACGGGTACGACAGATTTCAAAGCATTTTCTAAAGCTCTCTGTAACGTAACGTCGTCGTTTTCGCCGGCAATTCTCGAGAGCGTCGTGGCAACGTCCACAACTTTCTTCACAACCATTTCTGGCTTGATCTTTGCCATCTCCGAGAGAAGCTCTAGAGCTGCCGCGCGAGAACTCCCTTCAGAAGCTTTAGACGCAGAAACACAAATGAGATCGATGTCCCAACTATTGACGGTCTGACCACAAAGCTCAGCTAACTTTGTTAAAGTTTGCAAACTTAACGTCAACGCGTACGAACGCTCAGCGATTTGTTCGTTGAGCTTTTTCGTTTCGGAATCATTCTTGTTGTTATCGTCGTCATCACTTTCGCTCATTCTTTCATCGCCATCGCTATTATCATCGCTCGACGACGACGATGAATTATCTTCCGCGCCGTAGAAGCGTTTCTTTTTCTTTTTGGAATTGTTTGCCGCGTTTTGTTCTTTGAGAGCTTGGCGACGAGCGTCTTCCTCGACGTCGATTTCGTTTTGCGCAAAGAGGGCTCTGCAGAGATTTTGGCAAGGGTGAATCAACGCATCGCGATTGACTGCTGTATCGGAACGCCAAGAAAACACTTCCATAGCCGCGACCGCGTTCGCTAACGAATCACCTTTCGTGAGACCAACGACGATATCCTTATCTCCAAATTTACACGCTCCGGTAATGGCGACTACGGCATCTTTACAATCCAAGGGGACCGACGCGATTGCAGCTCTCGCAGCGCCACGCGCGGTCTTATCGCCGTCGCTTTTATTCGCGTGGAACAAAACGTCCAAAACCTTTGCGCGCGAAGCTGGTGGTATTTTCATGAGCGGATAGCTCCCGCTCGCTATTTGCTCAAAACAGGCGATGCGCACGGAAACCGAAATTTGAGACTTCATGGCGTTCAAAAACGAGTCGAAAGCAAACTTACCGGACGTCACTTCCGCCGAAGAAGCGAGCTTTTCTCCAACGAAACATCGAACTGCTTCGATAGCAAACGCGGCAATTTCAAGTTGATCGGGTGCAGTCTCGTCGGCATCAAAAGAAGTGGCGCGTTCAAGCGCTCGAGCAATTTCAACCGCCTTTACTTGGTCGTCCCCAACGCCTCTTAGAATGAACAAAAGAACTCGGGCGGCGTGCGGATTCATCAGACAAAACGTAGACGACTGCGCGTTAGTAGATCTATCACCTTCTCCTCTTCTAAAAAGGTCGTCTACTTTCACCGCCGTTATTGGCTTCAACAAGCGTTTCGTATCTTCAACTAAAACTTGTACGCT